>SXGT01203708.1_pt1 | contig 21056 bp, 22 predicted proteins | sample 3176221 | NCBI WGS metagenome assembly SXGT01 (sample SAMN11356862, study PRJNA531348) | freshwater metagenome | isolation source: freshwater sample F1-120 | place: China: Fuxian Lake, Yuxi | collected 2017-12-25
AACCCCAACCACGACCTGGCCGTCGCGATCGAGTACCTGTATCAGCACCGCTCGGGCTGGCGCCCTGACGCCGCAGTCGGCAAGACCCTCGTGTCGTCGAGCATGATCGATCATGTCGTCGCGGGCCTCGGTCGTCGACTGTGGGAGGTGCCGGTGGGCTTCAAGTGGTTCGTGCCAGGGCTCATCGACGGCTCGGTCGCCTTCGGCGGCGAGGAGAGCGCGGGCGCGAGCTTCGTGCGCCTCGACGGCACCGCGTGGACGACCGACAAAGATGGCATTCTGCTCGCACTGCTCGCCGCCGAGATCACGGCCGTCACCGGTCGCTCCCCCTCCGCGCTGTACGAAGACCTCACCGATCGCTACGGTGCGCCGGTCTACGAACGAGTGGATGCCCCCGCCACCGCCGCACAGAAGTCTGCGCTCGCCAAGCTCGACGGCGCAGCCATCACGGCGAGCACCCTCGCCGGTGATGCGATCACGGCGAAGCTCAGCGAGGCGCCCGGCAACGGTGCGGCGCTCGGCGGCGTCAAGGTCGTGACGGATCGTGCGTGGTTCGCCGCCCGCCCGAGCGGCACCGAGAACGTCTACAAGATCTACGCCGAGTCGTTTGCGGGCGAGGCCCACTTGCGCGAGGTGCAAGCCGAAGCGAAAGAGATCGTCGATGCCGCACTCGCCTGAGGCTGGGGTGAACCGGGCCGCACAGTTCGCCGCGTGGGACGCCATCACCCCCGAGCAGTTGCGCGCCGCCGGAGGCATGAAGTGGACGCTCTTTCCGAACACGATCGGCGCGTGGGTCGCCGAGAGTGACCTCGGCACGTCTCCCGCCATCACCACGGCACTGCATCGCGCCGTCGACGACGGCGTCATGGGATATCTGCCCCCTGCGCTCTCCACCGAGATGTCGCGAGCGACGAGCGAGTGGATGCTCGACCGCTTCGACTGGAGCGTGCCGGCGAGCCGCGTGCACCCGATGGGCGACGTCATCGTGGCGTTCGAGCTCGCGATCACGCGACTGAGCCGGCCCGGCTCGGCGATCATCGTGCCGACGCCGGCCTACATGCCTTTCCTCACCGTGCCGGCACTGCACGACCGTGACGTCGTGCAAGTGCCGATGGCCCAGCATGAGGGGCGCGCCGTGCTCGACCTCGAGGCGATCGAGCGAGAGCTGTCGGCGGGGGCCGGGCTCGTCGTGCTGTGCAACCCGTTCAACCCGATCGGGCGCGTCTTTGATCGAGACGAGTTGCTCGCGCTGGCCACGGTGGTCGAGCGCCACGATGCGCGGGTCTTCGCCGACGAAGTGCACGCGCCCATCGTCTTCGACGGGCGGCGGCACGTGCCATACGCGTCGATCTCGGAGGCGGCAGCACAGCACAGTCTCACGGCGACGAGCGCGTCGAAAGCCTGGAACCTGCCGGGGCTCAAGACCGCTCAGGTGATCCTCACGAGCGACCACGACGAGCAGCAGTGGGAACGGCTGGGGCCGATGGCGAGCCACGGCGCCAGCACTCTCGGGGTCATCGCGAACACGGTCGCCTACCGCGACAGCCGCGACTGGCTCGACGCGACGGTCGAGTACTACGACGCGAACCGCCGCGCGCTCGGCGACTCGCTCGGTGAGCACCTGCCCCAGGTGGGCTACCGGGCGCCCGAGGGCAGCTACATCGCGTGGCTCGACGTGTCGCAGCTCGGGCTCGGCGACGACCCGGCGACGGTGCTGCGCGAGCGAGCAGGTCTCGCCGTCACCGACGGTCGAGCCTGCGGAGTGGCGGGCGCAGGGCACGTGAGGGTGATCCTGGCCACGCCCAGGCCGATCGTCGAGCAGATCGTGGAGCGACTCGCCTCCGCAGTCGGCTGACTCAACTCGGCGAGCCGAGCCGCCGTTCGGCGAAGTCACGGAAGGCCTCGAGCGACTTCTGCGTCTCGGCCGGAAAACTGCGCGAGAAGAGCAGCCCCACCACGCGCATGAAACCCGAGAACCGGAAGACGTTGCGCTGCTCGAGGAGCGTCGTGTGGGCATCCACGCTGGTGAACCGCGACTCGCAGAGATTGTGCACGCCGGTGACCTCGTAGACGACCGTCCACTGTTCGGGCAGAGCGCTGCTCTCGACCGTCTCGGTCATGACCATCGAGCCGCTCTTGCCGCGCCGGAAGGTCAAACGCGAGCGGGCGCCCTGCGCTGGTGGCGTTCCCTCAAGCACCTCGATCGAGAGCAAAGTCGGTTGCCACTGCGTCCAGGTCGACGCGTCGACGTACAGGGCGGCGACGGCATCGCGCTCGCCCGACACGGTGATACTGCGCGTGTATTCCATGCGCGAAAAGTAGTCCTGCTGACCTCGAGCGGCAAGAGCCTCAGTCGGCGTACGTCGGCGCCGGGGGCAGGCCGAAGAACTCTTCGAGCGTCTGCACCCCCGTCTCGTGAAGCTCTTCAGCGAGCTCGGGCCCGACGTAGCGGAAGTGCCACGGCTCATAGGCGAAACCCGTGACCTCCGTCTTGCCCGCGGGGTAGCGCAGCAGGAAGCCAAAGCGCCACGCGTTCGCCGCGAGCCAGCGGCCGTGATCAGTGTCACCGAAGCACGGGTCGAGAGCGCACACCGAGGGCACCGAACTGATGTCGACGGCGAGCCCGGTCTGGTGTTCGCTGTGGCCGGGGCGTGCACTGCGGGCGTTCGCGTACTCCTGGCCCTGATTGGCGACGATCGAGTTGTAGACGCGCACTTGTGTGCTGTAGCTGCGGTACGAGCTCTGCACTTGCAGCTCGAGCCCCTCCTCTGACTCGGCGGCCTCGAAGAGCGCGACGACCGCGGCCGCTGCCTCCTCGCGCAAGAAAGGTTCGTTGGCCCACGCCACGGGCACGCGCACGATGTCGTCAGGTGCGTAGTCGGTCGGCTGGAGCGGTCGCAGCTTGTTCGAGACGACCCACAGCGAGGCTGGATCATCGATCGAGTAGCGGCTCGAATCGAAGGTCGGAGTCGGGGTCGGCGTGGGGGTCGGCGTCGGGGTGGGAGTGGGCGACGGCGTCTCGACACCCGGGCTCGGAATGGGCTGCTGCTCGACCGCGCAGGCGCCGAGCACCACCACGAGCGACGTCGCGAGAGCTGCCGCGAGCGCCGCGGAGGCGGCGCGAGAGCGACCCGTGTGGCGGGCGGCGAGAGGGCGGAAAAGTCGCGTCACGAGTCGAGCCTAGCGGGGGCGACGGGATGCTCGAGTCGAGCATCCCGCATCTTCACCATGTCACCTCACCCCCTTCTGACCTGGTATTTCACACAGTTATGGAACTGGCGTTGACATTCCAGGTCTGACGTGCGTACTGTTCCCGAGAACGTGAGAGCGCTCTCACGGCCTTCTGATGGGAGCGCTCTCATGCCCCATCCATGCACCACCCACCACGCACACAAAGGAGTGACCGTGACTTTCTCACGCCGCACCACCGTGACCTCTGCCGTGGCTGGCGCCGCCGCTCTCGCCCTCGTGGCGACCGGCTGTGCCACCACCGAGACGCCTGACGCAGGCGGCCCCGTCGAGATCACCATCACCACCTTCGGAACCTTCGGCTACGACGACCTGTACGAGGAGTACATGGACGCGAACCCGAACGTGACGATCACCGCGAACAACATCGACACGGGCGGCAACGCGCGCACCGACACGTTCACGAAGCTCGCTGCCGGCAGCGGCCTCAGCGACATCGTTGCCCTCGAAGAGGGCTGGCTCGGCGCCATCATGGAGGTCAGCGACAACTTCGTCGACCTGCGCGACTACGGCATCGAAGACCGCGCCGGCGACTGGGTCGACTGGAAGTACGAGCAGGCGACCGACCCCAACGGCCGCGTCATCGGCTACGGCACCGACATCGGCCCCGAGGGCATCTGCTACAACGGCCCGCTCTTCGAGGCCGCTGGCCTGCCGAGCGACCGCGAAGAAGTCGCAGCACTGCTCGACGGCGGCTGGGACACCTTCTTCTCGGTGGGTCAGGACTACGTCGACTCGACCGGCAAGGCCTGGTACGACCACTCGGGCTTCGTCTGGAACGCCATGGTGAACCAGCTCGAAGAGGGCTACTACACCGCTGATGGAGAGCTCAACGTCGACGGCAACGCCGAGCTCAAGGCACGCTTCGACCAGCTCGCCGCTGCGACCCTCGGCGGCCAGTCGGCTGCTCAGGCGGCGTGGGACTGGAACGGCGGACAGTCGTTCGTCGACGGCACCTTCGCAACCTTCGTCTGCCCCGGCTGGATGCTCGGCGTCGTGCAGGGCAACACTGAGGCCGGCGGCGGCGACGCCTCGACCGGTTGGGACTTCGCCGACGTCTTCCCCGGCGGAGCGGCGAACTGGGGTGGCGCGTTCCTCGCCGTCTCGGAGACCAGCGAGGTCAAGGAAGAGGCTGCGAAGCTCGCTGACTGGCTGACCCAGCCCGAGCAGCAGATCAAGCAGTTCGAGGCCGCTGGCACCTTCCCGAGCACGATCGCCGCGCAGGAGGAGCTCGCCGCCAACCCGACGCCGAACGCCTTCTTCAACGACGCACCCGTCGGCAGCATTCTCGCCGGCCGCGCCGAGGGCGTTGTGGCTCAGTTCAAGGGCCCGGACGACTCGCTCATTCAGGAGAACGTCTTCGGCCCGCCGCTGCAGCTTCTCGACCGCGGCGAGCTCGACGGCGAAGGCGCATGGGCTGAAGCCCTGCGACTGCTGAACGAACTCGTCGGCTAGCAGCAGCACTCACGACAGGGGCCGACGGCCGACCCGACGGTCGCCGGCCCCTGTCACACCCTCACGATCGGAACCTCATGTCGCACCGGCTGTCGCGCCTCGACCTCAAGGCATCGCCCTACCTCTACATCGCGCCGTTCTTCCTTCTCTTCGGCGTCTTCGGGCTCTTCCCCCTCGTCTACACGCTCGTCGTCTCTTTGCACGACTGGCCTCTGCTGCAAGGGCAAGGCGACTTCGTCGGCCTGGACAACTTCGCCGCCGTGCTCGGCGACCGGTTCTTCTGGAACTCGATCTTCAACACCATCAGCATCTTCTTGCTCTCGAGCATCCCCCAGATCGCCGTAGCCCTCGTGCTCGCGGCGATTCTCGACCAGCACTTGCGCGCCAAGACCTTCTGGCGCATGAGCGTGCTGCTGCCCTACGTCGTCACTCCCGTCGCCGTCGCCCTCATCTTCTCGAGCATCTTCAACGAGCAGGCCGGCCTCGCCAACAACCTCATCGGACTCCTCGGCATCGACCCTGTCGAGTGGAAGCACGATGTCTTCGCGAGCCACTTCGCCATCGCCACCATGGTCAACTGGCGCTGGACCGGCTACAACGCCCTCATCCTGCTCGCGGCGATGCAAGCGGTGCCTCGCGACTTGCACGAGTCTGCGGCCCTCGACGGAGCGGGCGCCATGCGCCGGTTCTTCTCGATCACGGTGCCGAGCATCCGCCCCACCGTCATCTTCGTCATCATCACCGCCACGATCGGCGGCCTGCAGATCTTTGCCGAGCCGCGACTGTTCGACGTGTCGAACGCCGGCGGCATCGGCGGTGCCCAGCGGCAGTTCCAGACCACCGTGCTCTACCTGTGGGAGATGGCCTTCTTCCGCCAAGACTTCGGTCGCGCCGCAGCGATCGCCTGGCTCCTTTTCCTGCTCATCGTCGCGATCGGGCTCGTGAACTTCGCGATCTCGCAGCGCATCGCCACGGCGGAGAGCTCGCGCATCTCGAAGAAGACGAAGCGTCGACTCGCGGCGCACCGCTCGATCACCATGCCCGGCGGCGCGGCACCCGCGGTCACCACCACGGCCTCGGATGACGCACCTGCCGTGACGAAAAACGAGGAGGTCGTGCGATGAACGCGCTGCGCCCTGGCTTCCTGACCTACGGACTGCTGCTGGCCTTCGTAGTCGGCACCGCCTACCCGCTGTGGTGGTCGTTCGTCGTCGCGAGTGGCACGAACGCCACGCGCGGCGAGACCTTGCCGCTCATTCCCGGCGGCAACTTCTTCGCGAACGCTGCGCGCGTGTTCGATGCGATTCCGTTCTGGCTCGCACTCGGCAACTCGATTCTCGTCTCGAGCATCATCACCATCAGCGTCGTCGGCTTCTCGACCCTCGCCGGCTACGCCTTCGCGAAGCTGCGCTTCCGCGGCCGCGAAGGGCTCATGATCTTCGTCATCGCGACAATGGCGATTCCGACCCAGCTCGGCATCATCCCGCTCTTCATCGTCATGCGCGAGCTCGGCTGGACCGGCACGCTCGGCGCCGTCATCGTGCCGACTCTCGTCACCGCGTTCGGAGTGTTCTTCATGCGGCAGTACCTGGTGGGGGTCATTCCCGACGAGCTCATCGAAGCGGCCCGCGTCGACGGAGCCAACCAGTTCCGCACCTTCCTCACGGTGGGCCTGCCTGCCGCGCGACCGGCGATGGCCATTCTCGGCCTCTTCACGTTCATGATGGCGTGGACCGACTACTTGTGGCCGCTCATCGTCTTGAGCCCGACCAACCCGACCTTGCAGACCGCGCTGAGCCAATTGCAATCGGGGTACTACGTCGACTACTCGATCGTGCTCGCCGGCGCCGTGCTCGCGACGTTGCCGCTGCTGCTGCTCTTCATCGTCGCGGGCCGACAGCTCATCTCGGGCATCATGCAAGGAGCGGTGAAGGGCTGATGAGCAGATTTCCTGACGGGTTCCTCTGGGGCTCGGCGACCGCCGCTGCCCAGATCGAAGGCGCCGGCCACGAAGACGGCAAGGGTGACTCGATCTGGGACGCCTTCGCGCGCGTGCCGGGCGCCATCGCGAACGGCGACACCCCTGAGGTGGCCGTCGACCACTATCACCGCATGCCCGCTGACGTCGCCCTCATGCGCGAGCTCGGCCTGCAGACCTATCGGTTCAGCGTGAGCTGGGCGCGCGTGCGCCCCGACGATCGCGAGCCGAACCCCGCCGGTCTCGACTTTTACAGCCGTCTCGTCGACGAGTTGCTCGAGGCGGGCATCCTGCCGTGGCTCACGCTCTACCACTGGGATCTGCCCCAAGCGCTCGAAGAGCGTGGCGGGTGGGCGAACCGCGACACCGCTGCGCGCTTCCGCGACTACGCCGAGATCGTGTACGACGCCCTCGGCGACCGCGTCGACCACTGGACGACGTTCAACGAGCCGCTCTGCTCGTCGCTCATCGGCTACGCCGGTGGTGAGCACGCTCCGGGGCGCAGCGAGCCGCGAGCCGGACTCGCAGCGTTGCACCACCAGCACCTCGCGCACGGTCTCGCCGTGCAGACCCTGAGGGAGCGGGGCGCCGAGCAGCTCGGCATCACCCTCAACCTCACCAACGCCGTGCCGGCAGACCCCACCGACGCTGCTGACCTCGATGCGGCGCGACGCCTCGACGCGATCTGGAACCGCGCGTTTCTCGAGCCGCTCATCCTGGGCGCCTACCCCGAAGACTTCCTCGATGACGTGCGACACCTCGACTTCGACGCGCTCGTGCACGACGGCGACCTCTCGACCATCGCCCAGCGCATCGACTTCCTCGGCGTCAACCACTACCACGACGATCAGGTGAGCGGCCGGCCGCTGCCCGCCGACGCCCCTCCCGGACTCCGCCCCACCGACTACGCCACCGGCAACCCCTTTGCCGGCAGCGAGCACCTCACCTTCCCGAGTCGCGGACTGCCGCGCACGGCGATGGGCTGGGAGATCAATCCGGATGGCCTCCGCCACTTGCTCGTGCGCCTCGGCCGCGAGTACCCGATGCTGCCCCCGCTGTACGTCACCGAGAACGGCTCGGCCTGGGATGACGTGGTCGAGCCAGACGGCAGCATCAATGACGTCGACCGCGAGCAGTACCTGCTCGAGCACGTTGCCGCCGTCGCCGAGGCGATCGAGCAGGGTGCTGACGTGCGCGGCTACTTCGTGTGGTCGCTGCTCGACAACTTCGAGTGGGCATGGGGCTATGACAAGCGCTTTGGCATCGTGCGCGTCGACTACGACACCCAAGTGCGCACGATCAAGCGCAGCGGTCACGCCTATCGGGCGCTCATCGCCCGTGAGAGCGCGGCGCTGCAGCCGGTGACGAACGACGGCGCCATCGCCTAGCGTCGCCACCGCGCGTCTAGGATGAGCCCACCACGATCATGAGCGACGACACCCGACACTCCAGCGCGCCCACCCTCGAAGAGGTGGCCGTGATCGCGGGCGTGTCACGGTCGACCGTCTCGCGCGTGATCAATCGCTCGCCGCGGGTCACCGCCGAGGCGATCGCGGCCGTCGAGCGCGCGATCGGTGAACTCGGCTACGTGCCGAATCGTGCAGCACGCATCCTCGCCTCACGGCGCACCTTCGCGATCGCGCTCGTCATCCCCGAGAACACCGCCAAGTTCTTCGCCGACCCCTACTTCGCCTCGGTCATCCAGGGCGTCGCGCTCGGCCTCTCGAGCACGGCGTACACACTGAGCCTGCTCATCGCACCCGAAGCCGACGCCGAGAAGACGCGCGCCTTCCTGCAGGCGGGCAACGTCGATGGCGCGCTCATTCTCAGCCACCACTCCGACGACCGCTCGTACCTCGCCCTCTCGCGCACCCTGCCGGTGGTCTTCGGCGGTCGCCCGATGAGCGACGAGGGCGAGAACGCCTACTACGTCGACGTCGACAACGTGGCGGCCGCCGAGCACGCCGTGCGCCACCTCATCTCTCGCGGCCGCACGCGCGTCGCGACGATCGCCGGCCCCGCCGACATGGCTGCCGGCCTCGACCGGGTCGAAGGCTGGCGCCGCGCCCTCGAGGCGGCAGGGCTTGAGGCCGACCTCGTCGAGCGGGCCGACTTCACGCCGGCGGGCGGTGAAGACGCCATGCGACGGATGCTCGCGCGGGGCATCCCGTTCGATGCTCTCTTCGCGGCCAGCTCGCAGATGGCCTCGGGCGCACTTGGCGTGCTGCGCGAGCACGGCCTGTCGGTGCCGGGCGACATCGCCATCACCTCGATTGACAACGACTACTTCGCCCAGAGCGCCACGCCTCGCCTCACGACGATCGAGCAGCCCTCGGTCGAGGTCGGTCGCACGATGGCGCGGCTGCTCGTCGACCGCATTGAAGGGCGAGACGTCACCCAGGTGACGATCATGCCCACGCAGCTCGTCGAAGGAGACTCGGTCTAGCGAATCGGCCGAGCGCCGCAGTCGCGCACCGCGATCAGCGCATCGCGATGGCGCTCAACAGCCGGTCGAGCTCGATCACCTCGTCAGTGCTGAGCGCGTCGAATGCGGGAGCGACGGCGTCGATGTACTGCCGCTCGAACTCTCGAATCTCGTCACGAGCCATGTCGCTCAGGCTGATGATGCGACCGCGCCGGTCGTCGGGGCTGACCTCGCTCACGACGAGGCCGGCCTCTCGCAGCGAGTCGACGGTCTGCGTCACCGCGCCGCTCGAGATTCCGAGTCGAGCGGCGAGATCTGCGACGCGCACACCGTCATCGCGCGACAGCGCAAAGAGCAGGTTCATGGGCGCGCGACGAAGCCCGAGCCGCTGAAACGGGTACGTGCCGCGCATGGTCACGTCACGCGTCACCACCGCGATGCGCTCGATGACGCGCGCGAGCGATTCGGCCCGGGCATCCATCAGCGGCTCACCAACGGCAGCTCACCCACGAATGTGCTGTCATCGAGCTGGGTGAGAATGAACGAGGCCAGATCGGCGCGAGCGATCTGCGTGCTCGCGTTGACGCCCACCCAGCCCACGCGGTAGCTGCCCGTCGCGGGCGCATCGGTGAGCCGCGGCCCGCGCACGACAGTGAAGTCGAGCCCGCTTGCGCGCAGCACCGCGAGGTGGCTCTCGGCGTCGGCGAGCACCTGCGGCGAGATGCGCTGCAACAGCCACGTGATGATCTTGTCGGGAGTCTTCGGCTGGTCGTGCTCCGGGGCGGCAAGCCCGCCGCCAGAGAGCGAGATGATGCGCTGGATGCCCTCCGCCCGCATGGCGTCGACGATGTTCTGGGTGCCGTCGGTCTGCAGGGTCGGCGGCGAGCCCTTCACCTGGCCGAACACGCTCACCACGACGTCGGCGCCCCGCACGGTCTCGCGTACCGCGCCGGCATCGAGCACGTCTCCCGCGACGACGGCGAGTCGCTCGTGAGTCGTCTCGATCGACTCGGGGCGCCGGGCGAGCGCGCGGACGCTATGGCCCTCCTCGAGAGCCTGCGCGAGCACGTGCCGGCCGGTCTTGCCCGTGCCGCCGAAGAGGGCGATGGTGTGGAGAGTCGTCGAAGTCGTCACCCCTTTACTTTAGCAACTAAAGCATATAGTGACGACCTTGACGAGCTGTCAGTGCAGTGACTCGGGCGCGTCGTCGGGGCGACGGCCGCGCGGACCGATGACCGCCACCAGCACGGAAGCCCCGAGGGTCACCCACGCTGCCGCCCAGAAAGCTTGCGCCGTGCCCTGCTCGAACGCCGACCGCACCTCGGCGGCGAGCTCATCGCCGCCGAACGGAGCCTCGTCGGCGATCGCGAGCCCGGCACCTGCACTGTCTTCGATGGTCTCGACGAGCTCGGCAGGAAGACCCTCGGGGGTCTCGAGGCTTGCCGCGTAGCCGACCGCGAGCACGGTGCCCAGCACAGCGATGCCGATGACACCGCCGACTTCACGCGTGATGTCGTTGACGGCACTCGCCACCGAGCGCCGCTCGGCCGGCAGCCCGTCGATGATGAGCACGGTGCCGGGAGTGATGGCGATGCCGAAGCCGAGCCCGAACACGAAGACACCGAAGCCGGCGAGCCAGAGGTTCGGGTCACCCGTGCCGAGCATCCACGCCATGAGCGCGAAGCCGCCGCCCATGATGGCGAGGCCGAGGGTTCCCGGCACCGTGGCGCCGAAACGGCGGATGAGTGCGGTCGAGATTCCCGTGCCAGGCCCCACCCCCACAGCGACGGCGAGCAGCGCGACCGCAGCGCCGAGCGGCGTCAGCTCGAGCACGATCTGCAGATACTGCGGTGAGATGACGAAGAACCCGAGAGACGCGAAGAACTGCAGTGACACGATGAGCGAGCCGGTGCTGAGGCCCCGCGAGCGGAAGAGCCTCACGTCGAGCGCGGGCTCTGTCGTGCGCAACTCATGAATGACAAACGCGCTCAAGGCCACGATGGCGATCGCGTAGGCGCCGATGACGAGCGGGTCATCGATGCCGAGCACCGGCGTCTCGATGATGGCCCAGACGAGCGCCGCCAGACCGAGTGCCGACCATAGAGCGCCCCAGGGGTCGAGCGACAAGCCCGGCCGGCGATTCTCGGCGACGAGAACAAGAGTGGGGATGACGAGCAGCGCCGCCATTGATCCGAAGGCGATCTGGATGCTCGGCCATTCGAGCACCTCCAGCAGGCCTCCTGCCACCAGGGTGCCGAGCACGGCGCCCGCAGCGCTCACGGCCGACCAGACGGCGATCGCGAAGGCGCGACGCTCGGCGGGGTAGGCGTCGATGAGCGCGGAGAGCGTCACCGGGAAGACGGCAGCGGCGCCGGCACCGGCGACCGCGCGCCACGCGATGAAGGTCTCGGGGTCGGTCGAGAACGCCGAGATGACGTTGGCCGTCGCGAAGACGAGAAGGCCGACGGTGAGCGTCGTGCGGCGTCCGAACCGATCGGCCGCGATGCCGGCGGGCAGCAGCAGCGCCGCGAACGAGAGCGCGTACGCGTCGATGATCCACGTGAGATCACTCTGCGTGGCATCGAGATCAGCGGCGATATCGGGCAGTGCGATCGCGAGGGCAGAGTTGCCAGCGACGACGAGCGCCAGGGCGACACAGAGAGCGATGAGCAACAGGCGCAAGCGCGCCGGGCTGGGAGCAAGAGTGGTGGACACGCTTCGCCTTTCATTCGTTTGCCTAATTACTCGGAAAACATATAGTCATCTTGCTAGAGTGTCAACATGTCCGAATCGTGGACCCCCGACCCCGCCGAAATCGCCGAGCGGGCGATCGCGCGCGCCGACGACGTGTCGTGGGCCTTCCGTGAAGCGAATCGCGCTTCGGCCGATCTGGATGCTGCGCTCGCCCGTCGACTGCAGCTCAAGCAGACCGACTACGACGCCATGGGTCACCTCATGTCGTCACCGACGCCGCTCGGGCCCAACGAGCTCGCGCGACGGCTGGGCATTACGCCCGCCTCGTCGACCGAGCTCGTCGACCGACTTGAGGCTGCGGGCCACGTGCACCGTGAGCGCTCGCAGACCGACCGCCGCCGCGTCGAGCTGCATGCCGAGCCCGAGTCGGTGGGCCGCATCATCGGCGAGTTGCAGCCCTTGTTCTCAGCGCTCGACGACATCGCAGTGCAGCTCGACGAGCGCGATCGACAGGTCGTCATCGACTACCTGCGCGCCGTCAGCCGCGCGACGCGGCACTACGTCGAGCACGAGCTCGGCGACTAACGTGGTCGCATGACTCGCGGCCGCGCCATCCTCTCGTCTGTGCTCGTTGCGCTCGGAGCGATCGCCTATGGCGCATCGCCGATCGACATCATTCCCGAGTTGCTCGTCGGCCCGCTCGGTCTCGCCGACGACCTCGCCATCTGGGTCGGGGCGGGGTTCGCGATTTGGAAACTGCTGAGCGGCAGCAAACCCGATGCGGGCGATGCCGCGCCCCCGCAGTCACCGCAGCCGTCGGGCGAGGAGCCCCGCTGGGAGCAGAGGCCTCCTCGCTAGTCCTCTCTCGAACGGCCGATGGTAAGGGGGCCGCCTCGGTCGTCGTTGACGACAGCGTCGTTCTGGTCGGGGCGACCCGACTAGCGGTCGCCGAGCACGTTGATGCCGACCGCCGCGAAGACACCGCAGATGACACCCCACATGATGATGGAGATCGTCTGCCACACGATGACGGAGTTGCGCGAGGCGCCGAACGACACGATGGCCGCCGAGGTGATCTGACTCGGCAAGACGAGTTGCCCCAACAGACTCACGCCCGGCACTCCGTAGCGATCGAAGCGCGCCTTGAGCTTCTGCCGACGGGGTGACAGCACGGGCTCGTCACGATCTCGAGTGACACGAGATCGCACCCGATGCGCTGACAGCACGAAGACGAGCATCGAGATGACGTTGCCGATGATGGCTGCGGGGATCGCGACGAACGGCGAGAGCCCCGCGAACACGCCAACAACTGACCCAAGGTAGGACTCGACGAAGGGGATCGCGCCGAGCAGAATCACCCCCAACCATTGCAGAGCAGGAGGCAGGCTGAGGGTGAAGTCTTGTAGTGCATCCAGCATGAGAGCACCTCTCTAGTACGCTGTGCTAACCAGGTCGACGAGAACGTTAGCACACTGTACTAGCACGGTGTGCTAGTGCTCGTTGTGGGTGGGACAGGAGGGCATGGATGACGGACCGTCGGCAGCAGATAGTCGATGCGGCGAGCGCGATCCTTGCCGAAGAGGGAGCCGCGGCGATCAGCGTTCGCGCGGTTGCACACCGAGCGGGCATCGGAGCAAGCACGTTGCGTCACTACTTTCCATCGCAGCGTGCGCTACTCGATGCGGTCTTCGCTGGCGCCTTCGACGGCGTCGTTGACGACTTGAGAATTCGAGACGCTCACCTCCCTGCCCGCACTCGGCTCGCGGAGTGCTTGCGCCAGTTCTTGCCGCTGGGCGAGTCGATGGAGCCGGCCTTGGCACAGTGGTTTGACGTGGTCTCGTCGATTGCCACCGCACAGGCCTCGCCCGAGCGCCGCGCTGCTGGCGCTGCGTTCACCCGGCAAGCTCAGTTGCGTGTCATGGAGTGGCTGCGGATTCTCAAGGCCGAAGGTGCTGTGCCGTCAGACGACCACGCGCGTGACGCGCGACTGCTGCTCGCTGTCATAGATGGGCTCGCACTCTCGATGCTGCTGCCGGACAATCGGCCAACGATCGACGAGGCGGCCGCCACGATGGACGACGCTGTCGCCGCAATCGTCGACTAACGCGTCTTCGAAGGTCTCGAGGTTCACCGAGTAGTGTGCGAAACATGAGCCTCACCGTGACCCACGAGCCCGATGCCGAGCGTTACGCCGTGCACGACGGCGACGAACTGCAGGGCTGGATCGTGTACGACCAGTCGGGCGGCGTCATCCGGTTGCTGCACGCCGAAGTGCCGCCGCTCATGCGCAACAAGGGCGTCGGCGGCGAGGTCGTGCGGGTGATCCTCGACGAGCTGCGTGAGTCGAGCACCGATCGCGTGCAACCGGTCTGCGGGTTCGTGCGCATGTGGATGCGCCGTCACCCGGAGTACGACGATCTTCAGTCACGCTGAGCCCGACACCCCGAGCGCGACTGTGCTCGCCAACGGCACGTGTGCCGGCTGCAGCGAGCACAGTTGCCGCGCAAGAGCACACTCGTAGTCGCGTGGGCGGGTGGGCGGGCAGTCGCGTGGGCGCGTGGACGCAGCTAGCCGAGGGCGGGCGCCCGACCTAGTCGCGCACCGGCAGCACGATCGGCCGCGCATCGGGGCCGAGGTGATGAATCTGCACGTCGAGGCCGTAGACACGACCGACGCGCTCGGCCGTCATGACGTCGTGCGGCGTGCCGACTGCATCGAGGCGACCATCGTGCAACAGAGCGATGCGGTTGGCGTAGGCCGCGGCGAGCGAGAGGTCGTGCACGACCACGACGACCGCGCGGCCTTCGCTCGCGAGCGTACGCGACAGACGCATGACGTCTTCCTGGTGCCGCAGATCGAGGGCGGCGGTCGGCTCATCGAGAAAGACGATGGGGGTCGTCTGCGCGAGCACCCGCGCGAGCGACACACGCGCTTGCTCGCCGCCGCTGAGGCTCGTGAAGCGTCGGTGCAGCAAGTGCTCGATGTCGGTGGCCTCGATGGCTTGCACGATCGCCTTCTGATCGTCGGCGAGGTCGCTCACCCGCAACCACGGGCTGCGCCCCATCGACACGATCTCGATCACCCGGAAGGGAAAGCTCACGGCGTTCGACTGCGTGAGCACCGCCCTGCGCCGCGCGAGTTCGAGGGGACGATAGGTCTGGATGCCCCGCCCCAGCAGCTCGACCGTGCCGTGTTCGGCGTGCAGATCGCCGGCGAGCACCGACAGGAGCGTCGACTTGCCCGCCCCGTTGGGGCCGACGAGCGCGAGCACCTCGCCGGCGTGCACTTCGATGTCGACGCTCGCGAGAATCTGGCGATCGTCGCGGCGCACCCCGATGCCGCGAGCGCGCAGCAGCGACTCGCCCGGCAGCGCGATCGGCTTGGTCGTCGGCATCATGCCCACCCTCCGCTGCGTCGCCGCTGACGGTAGAGCAGCCAGAAGAAGAACGGGCCGCCGACAAGTGAGGTGAGCATGCCGATCGGCAGTTCGGCGCCGGGCACGAGCACACGCGTGAGCAAATCGGCGATGACGAGCAGCGCACCGCCGCCGACGGCGCTCGCGAGGATGAGCCCGCGGTGTGCGGGGCCGATGATCATGCGCACGAGGTGCGGAACGACGAGCCCCACGAACGAGATGATGCCGGTGAAGGCCACCGCGACTCCGGTGAGCAGGGCGACAATGACGATCGAGAAGAGACGCAACCGTTCGACGTTGACGCCGAGGTGGCGCGCGTTGCGCTCACCGAGGGCGAGCAGGTCGTAGCGCTTGGCGAGCATGAGCGAGATGGCCACGCCGATCGTTCCGACGACGAACACGATCGCCACTTGATCCCAGAGCGTTCCGGCGAGCGAGCCGAGCTGCCAGAACACGATCTGCTCGCGGCTCGCGGAGTCGGCGATGAAGAGCACGAAGGCGATGCCTGCCGAGGCAATGGCATTGACGGCGATGCCCGTCAGCAGCAGAGTGACGACCTCGGTGCGGCCGCCCGCGCGCGAGACCACGTACACGAGCAACGTGGCGAGCAAACCGCCGAGGAAGGCGAAGAGCGCGATGCCCCCGAGTCCGATCGCCGAGGCGCCGAGCACGATTGCCGTGGCGGCGCCGAGCGCGGCACCCGACGAGACTCCGACGACGCCAGGCTCGGCGAGCGGGTTGCCGAAGATCGCCTGCATGACGGCGCCCGCGACGGCGAGCGCCGCACCCACCGCGAGTCCGATGACGATGCGGGGAAAGCGGATGACCCAGAGCGTGCTCTCGACGAGTGGATCGTCGGGAGCCCACTCGGTGTCGATGCCGATCGCACGCAGCAGCGACCCGACGACCTCGGTGGGGGTGATCGGAAACTGCCCGATCATGGCCGACAGCAGCACACCGCCGACGAGCAGGCCGGCGAGCAGCAGCACGAGAGCGACCGTGCGAGAACGAAGAGTCACGGCACCCGCTGCAGCCACTCGGTGGTGCTGAACTTCTCGGCGACGAGTTGCTCGACACGAGCGCTCTCGGCGTCGGTGATCGAGCCTTCCGTGAGCCCGTACTCAGTGCGGAACGTCGCCACGAGGTGGTCGATGAGCTCATCGCGGCTGCGCCCCGTCTGTGACTTCAAGGGGTCGACGCGCTTATTGGCGCTCTTGATGCCCTTGTCGCTGAGTTTCTCGCGACCGATGCGCAGCACCTGCACCATGCGGTCGCCATCCATGTCGTAGGCCATCGTCACGTGGTGCAGCACGGCACCTGAGCCGAGGCGCTTCTGCGCAGCGCCGCCGATCTTGCCGGCGGGGCTCGCGATGTCGTTGAGCGGCTGATAAGTCGCTTCGATGCCGAGCCCCCGCAGAGCGTGGATGACCCACTCGTCGAGGAAGGCATACGACTCGGCGAAGCTCATGCCCTGCACGAGCGCCGCCGGAGCGTAGAGCGAATAGGTGATGGCCGCTTGCGGCTCGATGAACATCGCTCCGCCACCGGAGATGCGCCGCACCACTTCGAAGCCGTAGGCCTGCGCGTTCTCGAGATCGACCTCGTTGCGCACGCTCTGGAACGAGCCGATGACGACCGCGGGGCTCGCCCACTCCCAGATGCGCAAGGTGGGGCCGCGACGGCCCTCGCCCACCTCTTCGGCGAGCACCTGGTCGGTGGCCATCTGCTGCAGCGGGCTCAAAGCCGGGCCGCGCACGAGCTGCCAGTCGTAGTCGGCGAAGGTCGTGGCGCTCGCGAGCGCGCGGCGCACGGTCGTGGCGATCGCCTCGGGGCTGAAGCCGAGCAGCACAGCACCCTCGGGCAGCGCGGCGCGCACGGCGGTGGCGAGGGCAGCGGCATCCGTCTCGACGGGCAGGCCGACGATCGCCGCCTCGATCGCCGGAATCGCCTCATCGGGTTCGACGAAGAAGTCGCCCGCGAGCCGGAAGTCGGCGATGCGGCCGTCGCGCGATTCGAGGTCGACGACGACGAGCTTGCCGCCGGGCACCTTGTACTCACCGTGCATAAGGTCAACCTTAGTTCGCGCAGGCTGAAGCCTGACGGGGCAGTTCGGGGCCTCAGGCCGAAGACTGCTGACCCGTGGCCGCCTCACGTCTCGCGTCGGCCGACCACTGCGACCACGAGCCGGGGTAGAGCCGGCCAGCGGGCAGCCCTGCGTGCTCGAGCACGAGCAGCGTGTGGCAGGCCGTGACGCCCGAGCCGCAATAGCTCACGACGGGGTGCCGGTCGGCCCCGACTGCCACGAGGCGCTCGCGGAGAGCATCCACCGCGAGCAGTCGGCCCGTGTCGTCGACGTTGTCGCGACACGACAGGCTGAGCGCGCCAGGAATGTGACCGGGGCGCGCGTCGACGGGCTCAGCGTCGCCGCGATAGCGGTCGAGCGTGCGGGCGTCGAGCACGAGGGCCTCGCCCGACGCGGCCAGTCGGCCGGTCTCGTCAGCGTCGACGAGCAGGTGGGCGGGCCAGGCGCGAGCCGTGAACGACACTGCGGGCACGGATGCTGCGCTCGCGTCATTCGACCCGTGCTCGAGCTGCTCCGTCCCGTGCCGGGCCACCCAGGCGTGCACGCCACCGTCGAGCACGGCGGCGTCGACGCCGAGGGATCGGAGCATCCAGGCCAGCCGCGCGGCGATGACTCCCCCGGCGTCGTCGTAGGCGACGACGAGAGCATCGTCACCGATGCCGGCAGCGGCCATGCCCGCGGCGAACCGCTCCGGGCTCGGCAGCGGGTGACGACCTTCGGCCGAACTCGGCGGGTCGGCCAGCACGGTGTCGAGATCGATGAACACGGCGCCCGGGAGATGTCCCGCCGCGTGGGCGTCACGCCCGGAGCGGCCGTCGAGGTACCAGCGCACATCGGCAACGATGAGCCGCTCGCCGTGCGCGAGACGCAGCGCCTCGAACTCGTCGAGAGTGAGGAAGGGTGCAATCACGCGCGAGCCAGCAGGCGATCGTCGAGCCAGTCGATGACGTCTTTGCGCACCTCGGCCTGGTTGGTCTCGTTGAAGATCTCGTGGCGAGCGCCCGGATAGACGAAGACGGTGACGTCGTCGAGGCCGCCCTTGCTGAGGTAGGCGTCGGCGAGCTTCTTGACGCTCGCCTCGCCACCGACCGTGTCGTCGTCGCCCACCGCGAGCAGCATCGGAATCGGCGGGTCGATGCGCTTCGGGGTGCCGAACAAACGCAGGCCATCGATCACGCCGAAGAGCTTGATGATCTTGGCGTCGGTCGTGAGCGGGTCGTCAACGAAGGCCTGCGCCACGGCGGGGTCGCGGCTCAGCCATTCAGCGCCGGTCGTGCCGAGGTGCTGGTGGCGCGCGTTGAGGTCGCCGGGGTTCATCGCGGTGGGCGTGCGGTACGCCGAACCCGTGAGCACGACGGCGCCCCACGGCGAGGGGCCTTGATTGAGCAGGTTCTGGGCCATGAGCGAGCCCCACGAGTGGGCGATGAGGGCGAAGGGCTTGCCGGCATGCTCGTCAGCCACGATCGCGGCGAGATCGAGCATGCCCTGCTGGGCAGCACGCAGGCCGCCCGGACCGAGCTTGCCGATGCGCGTGAGGTCGCCCTTCCACTGCTCGACGCCGGTCTGGCCGTGGCCGCGGTGGTCGTCGGCATAGACGGCATAGCCGCGGTTGACGAGCTCTTGCGCGAGCGCTTCGTAGCGCAGCGCGTGCTCGCCCACGCCGTGCGAGAGCTGCACGGCGGCTTTCGGCTTGCCCGGCGCCCACACGTAGTAGTGGATCGTGATGCCGTGGGCATCAGTGAAGGTGCGGTGCTGGCGCTCGGCGATGAACTTCGGCATGGGGGCCTCCTGCCTTGAGCGTAGCGAGCGTCGAGCGATTACGGGGCGGGATGCTGCTGCCTGGCCAGCGGCAACCGCACCGTGAAGCGTGCTCCGGGCCGAGAGCCGCCCGGCTCTGCCTCGCCGGCCGTCAACTCGCCGCCGTGGGCGGCGACGATCGCACTCACGATCGAAAGACCAAGGCCGCTCGAACCGCTCTCGCGCGAGCGGGAGTCGTCGCCGCGCGCGAAGCGTTCGAAGAGAGTGTCGCGCACTGCGGGGTCGATGCCTGGTCCGGTGTCGACGACCTCGAGCACAGCATCCACGCCGTCGACCGCGACAGAGGCGGTCACCGTTGTGCCGGCAGGAGTGTGCACGCGCGCATTCGCCAGCAGGTTGGCGATGACCTGCTGCAGGCGCGCCGGGTCTCCCGTCACTTCGACGCCCTCGTCGGGCACCTCGAGCACCCAATCGTGCTCGCGACCGGCGACGTGTGCGTCGCTCACGGCGTCGACGAGCAACATGGCGAGGTCGACGCGCTCGTGCCGCAAGGGCTGACCGGCGTCGAGCCGAGCAAGCAGCAGCAGGTCGTCGACAAGGCTCGACATGCGCAGCGATTCTGATTCGATGCGATCAATGGCCGCGCGATGCCCCTCGTCGAGCGGTCGGTCGCTGCCCAGCGTCAACTCGGCGTAGCCACGAATGCTCGCGAGGGGCGTGCGCAGCTCGTGACTCGCGTCAGCGACGAACTGTCGCAGTCGCTGCTCGCCGCGCTCGCGCTCGCGCAACGAGGTCTCGACGTGGCCGAGCAACGTGTTGAGCGCGGCGCCGACTTTGCCCACTTCTGTGCGTTCGTCGGTGTCAGCCTCGGGCACTCGCTCGGGAACGTCGACGGCTCCGGCCGAGAGCGGGCGGGCTGCAACGCGCGTGGCAGTGTCGGCCACGCGTTCGAGCGGGCGAAGACTGCGGCGGATGATCGGCGCCCCCACGAGCACCGCGAGCAACACGGCCGCCGCACCCACGCCCGCGAAGATCGCCACGAGCGAGGTGACGGTTGCGGTGACCTCGGCAGTTGAGCTGCCCGAGACGAGTGTGACGGCGTCGCCCGTGGCTGCGCTGCCGCTTGCGGCGGCCACGCGAAACTCTCCGAGTTCGCCACCCAGGTCAACGCTCACGGGCGTGCTGTCGTCGAGCCCCTCGATGGTGTCGAGCAGGGCATCCTGCTGCTCGCTGTCGAGCGTCGCGACCGTGCCATCGACGTCGACGTAATCGGCGACAGTAACCGCACCGTCGACGACCACGACGGTGAGACTGCCCACGCGTCGCTGCGGACCGTCGTCGAATTCCTCTGGCACCTCGAACCCTTCGGGGGGCTCGAGCGCTTCGATGCCCTCGGGCAGCGGCACACTCGGATCGAGAATGCCGCCGTCGATCCAGCCACCGAACCGCAGACCGGCGAGCACTTGCTCATCGAGCCGCTCGAGCAGGCTGTGCCGCAGAGCGATCGCACTCGCGGCCCCGACGATCGTCGAGAGCACGACGAGCATCACCGCCATGATGACGAGCAGTCGTCGGTGCAGCGGCCATGCGCGCACGGGAGCGAAACGCAGCACGGTCGCCTCAGTCGGCGGGCTTGATCGAATAGCCCACGCCGCGCACGGTGTGAATCATGGGCGCTCCGATGGCGTCGACCTTCTTGCGCAAGTACGAGATGTAGAGCTCGACGACGCTCGAGCGACCACCGAAGTCGTAGCTCCAGACGCGGTCGAGAATCTGCGACTTGCTGAGCACGCGACGCGGATTGCGCATGAGATAGCGCAGCAGTTCGAACTCGGTCGCCGTGAGGTGAATCGGGGTTCCCGCCCGCTCGACCTCGTAAGTCTCCTCATCGAGCGAGAGATCGCCGACGCGCAGTACGGGGTCATCGGTCGCGGCGACGAGGTGCCGGCGCACGAGCCCACGCAGCCGAGCGACGACTTCTTCGAGGCTGAAGGGCTTC
>SXGT01401741.1_pt1 | contig 21056 bp, 22 predicted proteins | sample 3176221 | NCBI WGS metagenome assembly SXGT01 (sample SAMN11356862, study PRJNA531348) | freshwater metagenome | isolation source: freshwater sample F1-120 | place: China: Fuxian Lake, Yuxi | collected 2017-12-25
GACAACCCGGCCCCTCGTTGCGTCCCCCGTCCTTCACGTCATCTCGCAAACCTCCGCCCGCGAGGCTCGCCCCCGCGTGCTTATCCCGCCTCTGCCGCCAGGGACGCCGGCAATAGACCTGTGTTCGCCGGACGGATACGTTGATCAAACGCCGTGAGAGGATGAAAGCTGAGGGACCAGACAGTAGCAAGATTTATGGGCGCTCAGTCGCCGGGAGGGCTGGCACGCATGAACCATAATCCAATAATGCTCCCAATGAGTCCTCCAATTGGGACCGCAAAGATAAGCGCGGCAAACGTGTGAAGAGCTACTTCTTTCTCCTCGTACGCGGGCCAGATTCTTCCGATGGCTACACTGGCAACTATGCCAACGAGGACCCCCGAAACCGCTCCCAGAATTAGCCCTTTTGCTGTCCCGGTAATCCGAGCCATTCCCAATGTCGCGCCGATGATTGCACCCAGAACAAACCCGCCGGCAAGTATCGTGTACGCTAGCTTTGTTCTTTCTTCCTGATTGTCGTCGCTTACAATCATGACTCCAATTAGTACGGACGTAAACGCTCCGGCAATGCCACCGATCAATCCATGCAATAGCGTTCTGGCTAACCACAAGAATGATGACATTGGCGCGTGCTCCTCAAGAGCGTCGTTCGCGAGAGAGTCAGTCAATTCTCCCTGGCCGGAGCTGCTCTTGCCGCGGGAAAAGGTTCGTTGGTGTCCTGCGGGGTTGCTCGGACCAAGGGCTGGGCCGATAGACGGCCGGAATCAATTCTCGCCAGGGGTCGAACAAGAGTATGACGGGATCCACAAAATCATTCCCCGGCCGGCTGAATTGCGTCTGATGTCCGGCGGGCCGAACGATGATGAAGTTGTGTTCCAGGTTGAATGGCCATCCTGGGTCATAGGCTTGAGCGGGATCGAATCGCAAGTAGAGGCGTGCGCTGTCGGCTTGCCCGCTGTTTATTCCTTGGTGAATTGCATCTCGCATGGCCGGTGCCCAATCACCGCACCAAGGCGCGTTCTCAGGATTTGAAATCCCAAAGAAATCAGCAACGCCGTTTCGAGCCCGTAAACTCGGACGTGCACCCGGATGAGTGCGGAGAAACTCATCCGTTGCCCGAATCATGATGTCAGCAGCCTGATTCGCAGCGCGCGCGTAATCGTCGTTACCCGGTCGGGGAACGACAGGTGGAAGCTCCGGCGGATTGTTCACGAGCATGTTGTAGATGCCATCGACGAGCCGCTGCTTCAGATTTAACAGGTTGGCACGAATATTGATCCGAGCACGTTGCGCTGGTGTAGCAATAGGCCGGACAATGACGCCTCCCCCATTCATCGTTCGTGGGCTACGAGAAGCGGCGTCAGGCGTAATGGCAGAGAACGCCGGCGCTTGAGAGTTCGGCGTCAAAACGGGAATCGTTCGCAGCGGAAAATGCGTGTCGAGCGAAGCGATGGCTCGTCTAACAAAAGTCGCATCGGTGCTGCCCGATATGTTAAGTTGCGACCGTGGTTCGGTTCGCCAAAACGGCAGCGTACCATAAGGTGCCGGAATGAGCCCACTCGGATCGGTCGCATTGGTGGGGTTATTCCCGACGTAACGATACAAATTCGGATCGGCGGCCTCGAAACCAATCGGATCCTCGGAAATCCAGCGGCCAATCGTCGGGTCGTACATGGCGTTCTCCTACGCGGGGGGAGGCAGCGGTTCCAAAAGCGCGTCCCTGTTCATCTACGGTCAAGAATCTCTGGGATATCGCAGTCCTGATCCGAAAGTGGTGTAGTCGGCTGAGCGACGTCGGCAGCAATCGGGCGCGGCGACTCCCGTGAAAGTCGTGCTTCGTATTCGCGTTTGGCAAGAATCAACTCGGGTGAAGTATGCTCATTGACTATCAGGCCCGACAAATCGTAGTGGAAATCTCTCGGCGTTTGCGGAACCGGATCGCTCTCTTCTGCGGCGTTCCGACAGCCGTATTGCCAACCCGCCGTCGTGCGGGATCGAAGAACACTTGTCCCGATGCGTCGTATCGGTAGGGCTCGTCATCGGGTGTGGTATCAATTTCGGCTCTGGGTTCAGACATGGATAGCTCCTTCCTTCCTGCCACGGATTCGCTTGGTCACGACCTACTTCGTTAGGCAGGTTGGGTCTTCTTGGGATCATACCCATCGGGCAACTTTTTTGCAAAGATAAAATCAAGCGTCTCACCGCGTTTCTGCGGGAAACGCACGGTGATGTGAGCAGGCAAATCGCGTGGCGAATGGGCCGGGTCGCGCCGCAGCGGTTGCCACCACTTCTCGTTCAACTCTTCGTCGTGCAACAGCTTATCCTTGGCCACCTCATGGCAAATCCCGCGCTCCAGATCGAGCGGGATATTCGGGAAGCCTCGGGGCGGGAATAAGATCGTCATGGGCGGAAAGCCGATCATCATCAAGGAGCGCAATTCGGTGCGCCAGCGGTTCATTGTGCCGACGAGGGATTGCGACCAACTCCAATTCTCCGGATCGAGCTCGCAGCAATGTGCATAAGCAATGCATGCCTGCAGGAATCCCTTCTGCTCCAGCAACACGTGCCCGCGGTTGCCGACGAACACGGCAAGCTCCTTGCGCGGCGACAACGATTGCAGCGCCCCATAACGCCGAACCTGCTCCTTGGATAACGGTTGCGGCCATTGCAGATAGTGCTCGTCGGAATGAGAAACCAGGCCGTGCGACGTGCATTCGATGTTGAATCGCTCTCCGGTCGGTCCATCCCAGCGCAGAAAAGCATGTTCGGCCGTCGTGACTAACTTCAGCGGATAACCAAGCCGACGGCCGACGGCAGCGAAGGTTGGTGGCAACGATGAACATGTTCCTTCGCGGCTTTGCAAGACGCCATGAATGAACAAGTGCTCCGACTTGGAGAAAAACTCAGAATCCGGCATCGCATTGAAGCGTGGGCTATAGTGAACGCCGAAATCGCGCTGCAAGACGGTGACGAGAACCATCATTCGGAAGTGGGCTTCAGAGTTGTGATAAGAGGCTGGCTGCCGCTCGAAAAGATACCGCAACCGAGCCGTTTCTTGGCGGACGGCATCGGCCCATTGATCGATGACCTGCAAGCATGAATCGATGTTGATTTCGGCGGCGCCAGGCAACCCTGTCGCGCAGAGAAGGTTGGTAACCGCGATGAAGAAGCGGTTTTGAATCGACTCATCAAGTCGGCACAATTCTTGCCAGTTGGGGCGGATCATGTTTTCGCGTCGGTGATAGAAAGGTGTTGAGAAATGAGCATAACGGGACTGTCACTCAGGTGCAACCAGATTCCGAACGATTTGGCCCGCCGCCGAATCCAGAACTCATCAGCATTGCCGCCGTATTCCAGCATACGCGGCCACGGCACCCCGGCGAAGGCAAATGTGGTACAATTCCGGTTGGAGGTGCCGCAACATGAATGCGATCAAGACCACAATCCAAAATCGGCGGATCGATTTACCAGCGCCAAATGACCTGTCGGACGGGACCAAGGTAAGGGTGGACGTGACGCCGCTGCCCGCGGGGGACCGTCTCGCCGAGGTTGATTTCATGACCGAGGACGAACAATCGGACGATCCGGAAGCGATCGAGCGGTGGATCGCGGAACTCGACGCCTTGCCCGGGCTCACGATGACGCCGGAAGAAGAGGCGGACCTGATGGCGTGGCACAAAAAAGTCAAGAAATTCAACCTGGAGGCAGTGCGCCGTCAGATGCAAGAAGATGTTCCATGACGCGCAAGTAAGAGCTTTGCCATTGTGCCCGGCCTGAAGGGCCGATTCTGCCAGCCCAGGCCGGAGGCCTGGGATCGCGTTAGTGCGAGGTCCGCGGCCCTGAAAGGGCCGTTCACCCGTCGATTTAGGCACGCCACCTTGAACGGCCCCTTCAGGGCCGTGAGAATTCGCGATTAATATACCCCAGGCCTTTGGCCTGGGCTTACGGAAACGGCCCTTCAGGCCGACTATTATCCCAGGCCTTCGGCCTGGGCTGACAGAACCGACCTTTCAGGTCGAAATCCCGGGCTCAGTCCCAAACGTAACGCTCGTCCCATTCGATTTCGTAGCGACGCAACCAAACGCGCAATTCGTCTTGGAAGGACTCCTTGGCATGGTGCTTCGCCTGGTTCTCGATATACGTCCGAACTGCGTCAACATTGGATTGGCTCACCGAAAAGGCACCGTAGCCTGATTGCCAGTGAAATGGCGTCACCGACCCGTGCGTTTGATTCACCCACAATGACGAGGTGGACTTGATCTTCCCGACGGCGTCGGCAATCGTAATCGTACGGCCAAGTTGAAACAAAATGTGAACGTGGTCCGGCATGCCGCCCACGATGAGAGACTGGCAACCGAGGTTGTTTGCGGTTCCCCCGATGACGCGATACAACTCATCGCGCCACTCGTCGAGCAATATGGGCTCGCGATTCTTCGTCGAGAAAACTATGTGTAGGTAGACCTTTGCCAACGATTGCGGCATGGCGCGACCTTTCATTATTCCCCCCAGGCCTTCGGCCTGGGCTGATGGAATCGGCCTATCAGGCCGAATGCTTCGCTCGCCGCCATTCTATTATTCAGCGGTTGAAGACGTCAAAGGTACTCAGGTCAAGCATGGGACCGCAAGGAGGTCTGCTTCACCGCCTGCTTCAAGAACCACATATACAACTCCGCCGTGCCATACGCCCTGTCCCACGAGTTATGGCCGACGCCGGGGTATTCGTCGTACCGTGTCGGGGCGCCGGCGTCTTTCAGGGCCTTGGCCATCGCGCGATAGTTTTCGACGAGCTTGGCGTTGTCCTTGTCGCCGCAGAAAAACCAGCTTGGGATGTGCTTGATGTCCCCGATCGATTTGACGTTGCCGCCGCAAATCGGGGCGATGGCGGCAAAACGCTTGGGATGTGCGACCGCAAAGCTCAAGGTGCCAGAGCCACCCATGGAGAGGCCGGTGAGGTAGACGCGTTTCTTGTCGGTCTTGTACTCCGCTTCGACTTCTTCGAGGATGGCCATGGCGCGTTTGCCTTCGGCGCTGGCGGCGCCCCAGCCGCCTTTTTGCGATTGGGGGAAGATGGTGATGAAGGGGAAGTCCCCCTTCTTGTCGCGAATCGCCTTGCCGAGGCCGGTGCCGGCCTGTTTCTTGCCGTCGGTGCCTGATTCGCCGGCGCCGTGCAGGAAGAGGATGACGGGATAGGGCTTTTCTGCGTTGTACCCCTTGGGGACGAAGACGATGTACTTGACGTCGCCGTCCTTGCCCTTGTGGATCTTGTTGAGGAAGCCGGTCTTGGTTTCGCCGGCTTGCAGGCCAGCGGATGCGACTCCAAGAACGGCTGAAAATGCAAGCAGTACGGCATGGAGTTTGGTCATGATTCGATCCTCGTGTTGGTCAAGGCGGACGCTTGGCGGCCTGTGGGCCGTCGCCCCAGGCGACGACTTGGTAATACAATGATGCTTGTTAGTCTGTCGAAAACTGCTGGAATTGCAACGAAAAATCGGAAGTCAGGCCATGTCCCCATTTGAAACACCCGTTGTTTGCGCCGTCATCGGCCGCACTCGCCACAAGATGATGCAGGCGGAAATCGACGAAGCGGCGAAGCAAGGCGCCAAGTTCATCGAGCTGCGTCTCGACTTTCTTTCCAAACCGCCGGACTTCAAGCGGCTGCTGGAAGGCCGGCCATGCCCGATGGTCGCCACGTTTCGTCGGCCAGTGGATGGCGGGCAATGGCGTGCCAGCGAAGAGCAGCGATTCATGTTGATTCGCCAGGCCATCGTCGCGGGGTTTGACTTTGTCGATCTCGAGATCGACATCATCGACAAGATTCCGCGCTTTGGCAAAGTGCAGCGGATTGTCAGCTATCACAACATCCGCGAAGTACCGGCCGACCTGGAAGAGCTTTACAAACGAATGTGTGCTGCCGATGCCGATGTCGTCAAGTTAGTGGTGACGGCACAGACGCCCGCGGATAACTTGCGCGTCATGGCACTCTTGAAGGATGCGCCGAAGCCGACGGTCGCGTTCTGCATGGGCGATCTCGGCACGGCGAGCCGGGTGCTCGGCATTCGCCTCGGCATGCCATACACGTATGGCGCATTCAACAAGGAGCGGCAGATTGCGCCGGGGATACTCTCCTTTTCGGAATTGCAAAAGGTGTACGGCATCGATCGGATCAATGCCGAGACGAAAGTGTTTGGGGTGATCGGGGACCCGATAGGCCACAGCTTGAGCCCCTTGATACACAACGCGGCGTTCAAGAAGCTGGGGATCAACGCGATCTATTTGCCATTTCGGGTGCCGCGCGGCGAGTTGGCCGCGTTTCTGGAGGGATTCAAGGCGATTCCCGTCGCCGGGTATAGTGTGACGATTCCACAGAAGGAAGCAGCGGCAAAGTGCGCAACCGAGACGGATGAAATGGTGGCGAAATTCGGGGCGGCCAATACGCTGGTCGCTACGGAGGTCGGCTTCCGGGCGAGCAACACGGACGCACGGGCAGCGCTCGATTCACTCCGCGCCAGTTTGCCACTCGGTCCTGACAATCAGCAGGTGGGATTGTCGTCCCGCAAGGTGCTGATCCTCGGCGCTGGGGGCGTGGCGCACGCGATCGCTCACGCGCTGCAGAAAGAAAACGTCTACGTCACGGTCACCAATCGCACCGAGGAACGCGGGGCCAAGTTGGCCGAGGAAGTGGGCTGCAAGTTCGTCAACTGGACCGCCAGGCATCAAGTGGAGTGCGACACGCTCATCAACTGCACGTCGGTCGGGATGAGCCCCAACCTCGACGAGATGCCGGTGCACCAGAGCTTCTTGAGTCCCGAGGTGATGGTGTTCGACACGATCTACACGCCGGAGACGACGATGCTGATCCGTGAAGCTCGCACGCGCGGCTGCCATTGCCTGACGGGCGTCGATATGTTCGTGCGGCAAGCAGGCTTGCAGTTCGAGCAGTTCACCGGCCAGGCGCCGCCGCTCGAATTGATGGCGATGGTCGTGCGCAAGGCGTTGTCGCCGGTGCACGTCAAGGATGAAGGGGAAACTGCACCGTGAAAGGACGTTTGATCTTCCTGATCGGCTACCGCGGCGCTGGCAAAACGACCGTGGCGCGTCTGCTCGCGGAAAAGCTCGGTTGGCCTTGGCTCGATGCCGATGCGGTGCTAGAAGAGCAGGCCGGAAAATCGATTCGCCAGATCTTCGCCGACGACGGCGAGCAGGCGTTTCGCGATCTCGAATCGGCCGTCTTGCGGGAATTGTGCGAGCTGGAGAATCATGTGATTGCCACGGGCGGCGGCGTGGTGATGCGTGAGGAAAATCGAGCCTGCATCAAGCGAGGCGTTGTCATCTGGCTGCGGGCCGCGGCCGACGTTTTGTGGCGGCGCATGCAAGAAGACACGACGACGGCGGAGAGACGGCCGAATCTGGCGCAAGGGGGATTGGCCGAAATCGAGGAACTGCTGCGCGCACGCGAGCCGCTGTATGAGGCGTGCAGCGATTTTACTGTGGACGTTGGTGAATCGTCGGCAGGCGAGATTGCCGACATCATCGGAAAGTTGATTGATTAACCTATATGAAGGTAAAAGCCGAGGTTGCGATTAGCGCCCGCGTGAAGTGACGCGGGCGCTAATCGCAGGCCATACTGGCCAGTTACTCCTCTTCCTCGTCCGTCATCTTTGTCTTGCTGACGATCTGCTGCTGCACGTTTGCCGGTACGATGTCGTAGTGGCTGAACACCATCGTGTAGCTGCCTTGGCCCTGCGTGATGCTGCCGAGCTGGGCGGCATAGCGAGTCATTTCCGCGAGCGGCGCGATCGCCTTGATGACAGCGAGGTCGCCCGGCAAGCTGTCCTGGTCTTCCACGCGGGCTCGTTTGCCGTTCAGGTCCTTGAGGATATCGCCGGTGTACTTCATCGGCAGCGTCACCTCCATGTGGACGATCGGCTCCAGAAGGACTGGCCGAGCTTCGCGAAAGGCTTTCTTGAAGCACATGCGCGCTGCCGTCTTGAATGCGGCTTCCGAGCTATCGACGTCGTGATATTTGCCGAAGAAGAGCTCGACGGCGACGTCCTGCATGCGATACCCCGCCAGCGCGCCTTGGTCGAGCACTTCCTTGCAGCCCTTTTCCACCGCCGGGATAAAGTTATTTGGAACCGAGCCGCCGACGATGTGATCGATGAACGCGAAGTTGTATGCTGGATCGTAGTGAGCGGACCGCATCTTCTCGAATCGGGACTTGTTGGCGAATTTCTCGAGCAGCTCCTCCTCGCTCTTGATGTCGAAATCCTTGAGGGGATACACGCGAAAGTGAACCTTGCCGTATTGTCCGCGGCCGCCCGACTGCTTCTTGTGTTGATACTCTGCCTCGGCCATCGCAGTGAGTGTTTCGCGGTAGGCGACCTTCGGCTCGTGGGTAATGATCTCAAGGTCGTAGCGTGCCTTGAGGCGCCTCTGTACGATGTCGAGGTGGATCTGGCTGACGCCGGTGATGACGAGTTCTTTCGTCTGGGCGTCGCGGGTCATCTTGAAAGTCGGATCTTCATCGGCGATCTTGTGCAAGCTGCCGGAGATCTTCTGTTCATCGCCGCGCGCTTTTGGCTCGACGGCCAAGCCATACATTGGCATCGGATAGACCGGAGCCGGCAGCTTCGGGGCGTTCGTGTTGAGCGCAACGGTGTCGCCAATGTGCAGGTCTTCGACCTTGGCGACGGCGATGATGTCGCCCGGGATGGCCTCGGCAATCGTCTTGTTCGCTTTACCCTGGACCAGCAGCAAGCCGGCGGCGCGATGGCCGTGCCCGGTACGCAGGCTAATGAGCGGTTGTTCCGGTGTGACTTTGCCGGACAGGACCCGGAAGTAACTGAGCGAGCCAACAAACTTGTCGGAGATGGTCTTGAAGACTTGACCGACAAATTCACCGGCAACGTTTGGCTCGATGACGACCTCCAGCGCCTTGTCGCCGGTTCCCTTGATTCCCTTGCGGCGCGTGGCGGTCGTGGGCGAGGGGGTGTCCTTGATAATTGCTTCGAGCAACTCCGCGACACCAAGGTCCTTATCTTTCTTGGCGGCGGTACAAAGGATCGGTATCACCGTGCCGGCTGCGAGGGCTTTGGGAAAGGCGGCGGTCAGTTCGTCGGTGGAAACGTCCCCCTCGCTGAGGTACTTTTCCATGAGGGCCTCGTCGGATTCGACGATGCCGTCCAGCAGCAGCGAACGTGCAGAATCCAGATCGACCTTGCAACCGGCCGGCGGCGTGGCCGGCGGCGTGAAGACGCTGACGACGCCACTGAATCCCGGTCCGATGTTGACGGGTGCATTGAGAAGGACGCACGCCTTGCCGAAGGTGTCGCGGATGATTTTGAGTAACTCGTCAAAATGGACATTCTCGGAATCAAGCTTGTTGATTACGATCATGCGCGCCAGTCCGCGTTTGCCGGCCTCGTTGAACATGCGGCGCGTGTTCACCTGAATGCCGGCGGTCGCCGAGATGACAATGATCGCGGTATCGACGGCATTGAGGGCGCCGAGCGCCTGGCCGACGAAGTCGGGTTTGCCGGGTGTATCGATGATGTAGACGTGTTTTCCTTGATGTTCGAGGTGCATGAGGCTCGAGTCGATTGAGTATTTGTGTTTTTTTTCTTCCTCATCGAAGTCCGAGACGCTGCTGCCGTCCTCGGGGCAGCCGCGACGATCGACGGCCTTGGCCTTGAAGAGCAAAGCGTCGGCCAGCGACGTCTTGCCCGTGACTTCATGCCCGACGAGTGCCACCGTGCGGATGTCATCAACTTGATGTGCCATAAATGCTCCGGAGAGGGTGTTCGTTGGTTACGATTTCTTGCCGCGTGCGGTTTAGCGCTGGCGTTGCGCCTCTCGAGCGCAAAGGCGCAAACGGCCAAACCGGTCGTGTGCTAAACAAATACCCGATCAGAGGGTGAAAATCATTCTATTTTCCGGAAATTGCTGCAACAACTTCGCGCAGGCTGATTTGCCCCTCGTAAAGGGCCCGCCCAATGATGCAGCCGGCCAGTCCGCATGCCTTCAAACGCTTGACATCGTCAAGTGTGGTCACGCCGCCCGACGCGATTACGGGGAGCGTGACAGCGGCTGCCATCTCGGCCATGGCTGGCACATTGGCGCCTTGCATCATGCCGTCGCGGCTGATGTCTGTGTAGATCATGGCGGCGAGCGGAAGCTTGGCACACGATTTTGCCAGATCGAGTGCAGTCATCTCGGAGACTTCGAGCCAGCCTTGCGTGGCGACCTTGCCTGCCTTGGCGTCGATGCCAAGCGCGATCTTGCCCGGGAACTGGCGGGCCATCTGCGCCAGCCAGGCTGGCGATTGCAGGGCCTTGGTGCCGAGGATGACGCGGGTCACGCCCCACGAAAGTGCATCGCGCAGGTCTTGTTCGGTACGTAAGCCGCCCCCCAGCTGGCATGGGACGCCGCTCGCTTCCACGATGGCGCGGATGCTCGGGCCGTTAATGGGTTTGCCTTCCTTGGCGCCGTCGAGATCGACGAGATGGAGCCAGGTTGCGCCGTCGGCAGCCCAGCGCTGAGCCATCTTGGCCGGGTCGACGCCGAAGACCGTTTCTTGATTGTAGTCGCCTTGCCGAAGCCGGACGCACTGTCCGCCGCGCAGATCGATGGCCGGGTAGATTTGCATCTATTCTTGCCAAGTCCAGCATGAGCGCAGCGCATGCTAGGGGTATCGAAACGTATGAGCTCCTGGACTTGCTGCGCTCATCCTGGAGCTAGCTTCACCACTGTGCGAAATTCTTCAGCATCGTCAGCCCCACCGATTGGCTCTTTTCCGGATGGAACTGCGTCGCTACCACGTTGTCGCGCCAGACTGCCGAGGTAAACGGCATCGGATAGTCCGTCTCGGCCGCGATGGTCCCTTCATCTTTCGGCTTCACATAATACGAATGCACAAAGTACACGGCTGGTTCCGGAGGCAGAGCGCGGAAAATCGGCGCCGCACGGCGAATGCGAAGCTGGTTCCAGCCCATATGCGGAACCTTCAAGCCGGGAAGGTTTTCGAAGCGTACGACCTCGCCAGGGAGAACATCAAGTCCCTCATGGACGCCGTCTTCGTAACCTGTCGTGAACAGGAGTTGCAATCCCAGGCAGATGCCCAGGAACGGCTTCCCCTCATCGATGTGCTGCTTGATCGGTGCGACGAATCCCACCTCGCGCAGCCGGGCAATTGCGTCACGGAAAGCGCCGACGCCGGGGAGCACGAGCTTGTCGGCCTCGGCCAAACGATTTGGATCGGCCGTAATGATGGCCGCCGCGCCGACTTTCTCGAAAGCCTTCTGCACGCTGCGAAGATTGGCCATGCCATAATCAACGATGACGATCGGTTTCACAACTGGGGCTCCTCCGAGCGCCGGATCAGCCTGAGCAAGAATGCCATGACGAATAGCAGTCCGACACATACCACCGCGGCAACAGCGAGGAGGTCTCGCCAGAAAAAGAACGGACGCACCGCTTCGCCGAGCGGTTGCCAGGCCAGGCTCGTCGCCATCACGCTCAGTGAAAGCGAAGGGCCATAGGGCAGGGTGTTGTCCCGGCGCACTACCCACTGAATGATACCAAAAAGCAGGGCCGGGACGACGCTCAAGAAGAAGGCCACGACCACCATCTGCCAGCCGAGAAAGCTGCCGGCCATCATCATGAGATCGGCGTCGCCCAGACCGAGCGCTTCTTTGCCCAATCCCTTGCCGAAGACGAAGCCGATGACACGTAGCAGAAACGTGCCGACCATCGCCCCGGCGATGCCGGTCATCAGTCCGGTCACCATGGAGCCTTCGCCGGCCCAACTCGGCAACGGTCCCCAGAACGGCCAGGCGTATATCCCCTGGACGATCACCGTTCGCGGGTGAATGAAGACCGCTTCGGACACGGGTGCGGGGACCGGCAAAACCAAGCCAGTCATGTGCGGATAGGGCCACGGCAAGAGCGCTGAGCCGATCAAGCCGATCGCGGTGCCGGTCAATGTCAGTTGCAGCGGAATCTCCCGGCTCCGCAGGTCAGACACCGAGGCCACCATGAGGAAGGAAAACAGCACGGCGTGCCACGCGAAGCCAAGCACGGACGACCACGGGAGATTTCCGAGCCGCACAAAATGCCCGCCCGGCCAGCCGTGAACGTTCTGCACGACCTCCATCCAGAACAAACCGACAAAACCCAGCGCTGTTGCCAACTCGACGAGAAAATAAGTGATCGAGTAATGTTGTCCGCATGTTCGGCACCGCCCGCGCAGAACGAGATAACTGAAGAGAGGCAAATTGTCGTACCAGCGTATAGCTTGCAGACACGCGCCGCAGCGGGAATTGGGCCACAGCAGGCTTTTTTCGAAGGGGAGGCGGGCGATGGCGACGTTGAGGAAACTGCCGACCGCGGCGCCGACGATGAAGACAAAAGTGAGAAAGATCGCCAGCGCCATGCGTGAATCTCTCCCGCCAGCCGCGGTGATACGTGGCGGAGGAGCGGGGTGTCGGGTCTCGAGGTATCGTGCCTGAGGGAAGTATATGGAGGGTGTTGCCCAGACAGAAAAAAAATCCGCTCGCCATGGACGGCGAGCGGAGGGGGTTTGCGTGCGTGTTCTAGTTTTGCGAATTAACCACCGAAGGGCCGAAAGCCGCCGCCGCCGAATCCGCCACCGCCGAATCCGCCGCCGCCCGGCGCGAACATACCAGGATTTTGGTTACCCCAGGGGTTGTTGAAGTTGTTGTTTCCCCACGGGTTGTTATTGCCCCAGCCGTTGTTTCCCCAGGGGTTGTTATTGCCCCACTGGTTGTTCCAGCCATTGTTGAAATTGTTGTTGCCCCACTGGTTGTTCCAGCCGTTGTTATTGCCCCACTGGTTGTTGAAGTTGTTGTTGCCCCATTGGTTGTTCCAGCCGTTGTTTCCCCAGGGGTTGTTATTGCCCCATTGGTTGTTGAAGTTGTTGTTGCCCCATTGGTTGTTCCAGCCGTTGTTTCCCCAGGGGTTGTTGTTGCCCCACTGGTTGTAGTTTTGGTAGCCAAAGTTCATGTTCTGGTAGGGATTGAAAACGTTCTGCCATTGGCCGGAGTCGCCTTGCCAGGGGTTTGCGTTGGGTTGCCACGGGTTGAATGGCATCCAGGTATTGAGGTAGGACTGGGTAGCGGAGGCGACGATAGAGTCGCTGTAGGCCTTGTTGGCGAGGTAGTTGCGAAGGCTCATTTCCATGGTCGGCTGATTGGGAACGCGGACGAGCCCCTTGTTACCCTTCTTATTATTTGAGTTACTGTTTCCACTACCGGTGCCGTTTCCTGAATTCCCAGTGCCTGACTGGGAATTTCCCGATCCAGAAGTGCCAGGCTGGGTGTTCCCTTTCCCTGACGAGCCAGACTTACCGGTGCCACTGGAGTTACCTGACGAGCCGGACTTGCCCGTGCCGCCGGAGTTGCCTGGAGTGGACCCGCCCGTGCCAGGCCCCTTCTTGCCTTGTCCCTGTGCCGACGAGGCCGACACGATCAGGGCTACCATGGCGAACGAGGCTAGGGAGGTCAGGAGAAGGTGTCGCGTGAACATGAATTCACCTATGGCTAGAAACAGGAGGTCACCTTATTTTCTGAAGAAGAGACGCTCCCCACAACCCCTCTTGCGCAAAATCACCGAAAGTTTTTGGCTTTCCGTATCGTTCGAGCGGGTTTCCGAGTAAAACTATGGGCAGTTCAGTGCGTTGCCAACTCCTTTCGTCGAGGTTATTCGCTCCATGGGCGCATTTTGGCATTTTGTCACCACGGACTGGTATTTTGCGATTCCGATGTTCGGCATGTCGCTCGCTGCGATCACACTCGTAGTATGGCGCCTGCTGCTTAACCTCGGTGCGCGTACGAATATGAATGTGTTCTTGCCCGCATTTCAGGACAAGCTTCAAAAGGAAGGCGTCGAGAGCGCATTGGCGTACTGCGAAACCCAGCCCGGCTTGATTCCGCGTCGTCTGTTCACGGCCGGCCTGGAGACGTCGAAGCAGGGGCTGGCAGCAATGCGCCGCGCGATGGCAACCGTCATCGAACTGGAGGTTGTACCGCAGCTGAATTTCCTCCTCCCGACCATTCTCGCCATCGCCAAGATTGCGACCATGGTCGGCCTTCTGGGCACGGTCGTCAGCATGATCGGCACTTTCAATCAGATGAGCGCTGTGAAAGGCGGCGACATGGCATCGCAGAGCCAATCGATCGGCCTTGCGCTTTTCGCGACCGCGCTCGGCTTGATCACCGCGATTCCCCTCGTCTTCACGCATGTACTCTTCAAGGCGTGGATTGCGAATTTTGAAGTGAAAATGAAAAGCGCCGCCCACAAGTTAGTTCTTTTGATGGAAGCCGTGAAGGCGGCCCCCGTGAAGCCCAAGGGCGAAACGGCCGTCACCGCCAAGAAGTAATCCTTTGCCGCTTGCGATGTGGCGAATGCTGAGCCTCAAGCGGCGCCTCAGGAGCGAATTGATATGCCCGTCGCCGACCGCCGGCTGGATGTCTGGATCATGGACCTGAAGAAGGTCTACACCGGCGTGCCATTCACGGTCGTCACCGATTGGCTGCAGCAAGGGCGACTGCTTCCCGTCGATTGCGTTCGGCTTGCGGGCAAAGAAAAATGGCATCCCATCGCCACGGTTCCCGCGCTCGCTCCCTACTTGCCCAAGCCGCCGGCGCACATGGCTGACAATCGCGTCGAAGCGTTCGAACCGATTGACCTCGGTTTGCAGAGCCCGGTAGTTCGCGAGGCCGAGGACGATGACGTTGATATGATCCCGCTCATCGACGTCAGTCTCGTCTTGCTTATCTTTTTCATGATGACCGCCGCCATCAGTTCAGGCACATTCTCCAAGATTGACACGCCCGAGGCCAAGCATCAACTGGCAAGTATCTCGACCGACATGTACTGGATTGGCATCGAGATCGATCAGAAAATCAAAGAACTAACGCCTCGGTATTCGCTCGGTAAGGATTCCGACAAGCAGGGTTACCTCGTCGAACCGACGGAGGGGGAGGACGTGCTAGCGAAGTTGGCGGAGGAGCTTGACCAATCGAGCGGCGAGATCAAGATTCGCCTTCGAGCCGATCGGCGACTGCCCATCGACATCATCAAGGGATTGACCCTGGACTTGCAAGAACTGGAGACACGTATCAACCGCGCCAGACCGGCGGGGCAGGGGAAACTGCAACTCACGGTGCTCGGTGAAGTGAGCGAACCCTCGAAGTAGTGCTTTGCGACATGCCGAATTCGGTTCGGGTTTTTCCGAGCCCGAGCGTCAAGCGCGTGGCGGGCGGCGTCGGTTGCTTGGTGCTCGGGTTGGATAGAAGTGGTGACAACTCGCCTGGCGGGCACTGCAAGTTTGACTAAGCTTGCTGATTTGCCTAGATTAGCAAGTCTCCAGTTGATTCCACTTTGACGCACCAACTGATCTGAGGTTCCGATGAAGCTTACTTACCGTTTGAAGTCGCTCGTTTGGAGCCTCTTTCGCAAGGCAGGCTACGAAATCTACCCACGGGGCGATAAGGGCGGCCGATACGAGACCATTCTGCCCACGTCGATGTATTGCCCATGGAACGTTGATAAGCCATTCCAGGAGTTTTATCAAGCGATCAAAGACAACACGTTGGTTGATATCTTTCGGTGCTATGGGTTGTGGTCGCTCGTGCAACAGGCGGCGAAATTGCCCGAGGGAGCCCTGATCGAGGTGGGCGTCTGGCGCGGTGGCACGGGGGCGCTGATCGCCAAGCAGGCGGAGTTATCGGGAATTGATGCCACAGTCTACCTCTGCGACACCTTCAAGGGGGTCGTCAAAACGGGCCCTCATGATTCTACCTACACCGGCGGCGAACACGACAACACCAGTCGCAAGACGGTGGCGGCCTTGGTCGAAAAAATGCACCTTCGTAACGTGCAAATTCTCGAAGGCATTTTCCCGGATGATTCCTGTAGCGAGGTGAAGGAGGACAAGATTCGCTTTTGCCATATCGACGTCGATGTCTACCAGTCGGCCAAAGATATCCTTGAGTGGGTTTGGCCCCGACTTGTGTCAGGTGGCATCGTCGCATTTGATGATTACTCCTCACCGGTGTGTGATGGTCTCACCAAGTATGTGGACGAACAAATGTCCAAGCCAGGTTCGGTCATGGTTTACAACCTCAACGGCCACGGGTTGTTGATCAAGCGATAAAGCAATGACGAGTGACGAGTGTGGCAGCCGCGAAGTGCGGATGCCTAGTGCGGGTGTCTTCTCGCGATTGTCGCTTATCACTCGTCACTTCGTCCGCCTGCCGTCAAACTCCCCCTCGCTTCCCAATACCACTCTGCCCAGTTCGCTCAAGTCAGGCAAACTAGATGACGATATGGAACTACCTAGAAGAGGGCAACTATTACGCTGAGGAGAACTATCCGCGTCAGGCCAAGTTTTCACGCTCCGGCACCTGAGCCTTGCGGCATTCTTGCAAGCTACTGAGAATACAGGACTTGCGGGTTTGGTCGAAGAGAAGGTCGCATTGACACGATTTGCAAGGTGGTTATAATCCACACGGTCGGTAAAGTTGGCAATTCGTTACGGTATGGTCGGGAACGCCGAATTTCGGGATTGATTCGAATAAGGCACTCTCGGTATCTTAGCGGAAAGCCTGACTCGCCGACGGGAAACCGGAGAGGCTTGTCAAGGAAGATCTCGGTCCGCCGCCTTCTTGTGGAAGAGAGGAACCGCGGGCCTGTCTCAATCGTCGGCTGGGCGCCGACAGGGATGGATGTACCCATGAAGACCGTTTTCACGACAGGCGAAGCTGCCAAGATTTGCAAGGTCAGCCAGCAAACCATCATCCGTTGCTTCGACAACGGGCAACTCAAGGGCTTTCGGGTCCCTGGGTCGCGATTTCGTCGCATCCCGCGCGAAATGCTCTACAAGTTCATGAAGGACAACGGTATCCCGACCGACGCGCTTGAATCGGGCCGCCGCAAGGTTCTTCTCGTCGACGATGACACCGAGTTGGTCGAAATCATGACGAAGTTCCTCGAAGAGGACGGCCGTTTTGATGTCAAGATTGCCACCACCGGGTTCGACGCCGGCATGTTGGTGAAAGAGTATCGTCCTGACATGCTCGTTCTCGATGTCATGCTGCCGGACATCAACGGCAAGGAAGTCTGCCAGCGCGTCCGCGCCGACAGCACGATGGAAGAGGTCCGTATCCTCTGCATCAGCGGCATGATCGAAGAGGACAAGATTCAAGACCTGCGTCTCGCGGGGGCCGACGACTTCATGCACAAACCGTTCGACGCTGAACAGCTGATCGAACGCATGTGCAAAATGCTCGACATGGAAGTCGCAGAAGCCGCGCACGCGTAAATTCGTGAGTGGGTGAGTGGGTGAGTGGTGAGTGGTGAGTGGTGACTGTTATACCACTCGTCACTCGCCACTCACTACTCACGACCCTCCTGACACGGATGTCCCATGAAAACTTCGGGCGAAGCGGCGATGGATCTGCGCTGGTTGGCCCCCGGCGTTGCGTCACTGACGGCGCTGGCCCGCACGCCTTTGGTATCGGCATGGGATCAAATCCGCGTCGATCCGGGAATCGTTCTCCTTCATGCCCGTTTGATGGATCCTTTTTCCGCATCATCCGCTCCATCCGCTTCACTGGATGTGGCGATTCTGGATGCGGTGCTTGCCTTCCAAGCGAACTTCGATGACGGTTTTGTCGACTGGGCCCATACTGGCGCAGCGACGATTCACCAGACTTGCTGCCGCCAAGCGATGCTTGCTGCCAAGCTCGCCGAACGCGTTGGGGCTGATCCGACACAGGCTTGGATGGCGGCGTTTCTGGCGCCGCTTGGGTGGCTGGCGCTCGCGGCTGCGGGCCCCGAAAAAATAGTTGACGCCATCGCCAGGGTTCGCAAGGACGCCGACCCCTCGTCCTGGCAGGCCGAGGCCTGGGGTTGCGACCACACAGCCATCGTACGCCGGCTGTGCCGATCGTGGCGATTACCCGTCTGGCTTTCCGCAATCCTTGGCCATCTTGGCTTGCACGCAAGTATCGCCGAACGCCTGGGCGCAGATCGCCAGATGTTTCAGATTATTCAGCTATCGGTGCGTACGATTCAGGATCGGGACGGAGGGCTGGCGTTGCCAATCGGCACCGAGTCGCACGAACTCTTGACCGGTCTCGGTCTCCGTCAGGATGCAGTTGATTCCCTGGCGGACGCTTCCATGCAAGCCGACCTGGGTACGCTCACCTGGGAGTCGCCGGCAGAATGCCCACTGCTTGTTGATTTGTTGGAGTTGGCACTGGAGAATCGCCGTCGGACCGATGCCATGTGGATCGAACGGTTGCAACAAGACCTTGAACGCATGCAACTGGCTTTGGTCCAGCAGTGTGCCGAGGAAAAGGACCGGGTCCAAGCCTTGAAACTCTCCGCACTAGCAGAATTTGCAGCGGGTGCGGGGCATGAGATCAACAATCCCCTGGCCGTCATTTCCGGACAAGCGCAGTATGCACTCAAGCAACTCGACAACCTCGAGGTTCCTGCGGAGGACATCGAGGATATCGGCGAATATCTTCACAACCTGCGCAGCAATGTCAAGCCGTCATTGCACAAGATCATCGGCCAGACGCAGCGAGTTCATGCGATCTTGACCGAGTTGATGCAATTCGCCAGGCCTCAACCGCCGAAGCAACAAACGCTCTCGGTGCGGAGCCTGGTCGTGGAAGTTGTCGAGAGTTTGCAGCCTCTGGCACAGCAGCGCAAGGTTCGCGTCATCATCCCCGATTGGACTCACGACGAATATCTGTATGCGGATCCCGTGCATGCCCGGACGTCGCTGGCGGCGTTGCTGCGCAATGCCATCGAGGCGGCGCCAGTTGACGGCTGGGCCGGTATTCGTATCGCCAAGCATTCCAAGCAGACTCTGGATTGTATCGTCGAAAACACCGGAACGGGACTTTGCTCGAACGTGCGGGAGCATCAGTTCGATCCGTTCTTTTCAGGACGGTCGGCTGGACGCGGGCGCGGCATGGGGCTTCCCACTGCCTGGCGCTTGGCAAGGCAGCAAGGCGGCGAGGTGCGTTTCGATGGCCATAGCGATGGCGTCACGCGCTACGTCCTGACGTTGCCTCAAGCAGCCGGTCCCAGCTACGGCAATGGGCCGCACGCCGAGACGAAAGGTCGGCATGTTTCACATGCGCGACATGAGGCGCATCTCTGATGCGCTGTCACCTGTGGCATGATGGATTGGGAATGTAGACGGCGCAATCCGTGTGCCGGACTCCGCACACGGAGTGTGCCATCTACGATGGCCAGACCCCTCACCAGACGATTGTCGGAGCATTAGTTAGGCGCTGTTTCACAGCCACGTAAGAGGCACGTAGTGTGGACTTTAGTCCACACGGGCCGTGTTACGCGTGGACTAAAATCCACGTTACGGCGGTTTTGAATCAGCTTCTTGGCACGAAGAGTTATCAATCATGGCGCCTACTTCATCATCTCTGGAGGAGCGTCTCGAACGCGGCGAAGTTGCCACGTTTTTGCCGTGTCCCTTTTCATTGCCTGTAGGGGATGACCTCGCCTTCCTACTACAGCAAAAGCTGAGCAGTTCGGCACACAAGAATATCTGCTATGATCCGGCCCGGCATGCGACATCGGGTTTTCGGGGAGGCTCGCCGGAGCAGGCTGACCGATTGAACAGGTTGTTGGGGGAATTTTCGCAGCGGGTCGCGTCCTGGCTTGAAGGCCTGTTGCCACGGTATGCACAGAACTGGCAGACCGATCGCGCAACCTTGCGGACCGAAGAAGAAGCTACGCGCAAGCTGCGGACGAGCGCCCGCAACGACCTCTTGCACTTCGACGCGTTTCCCTCACGCCCGTCGCGCGGATGCCGCATCTTGCGCTGCTATGTTAACATTAATCCCACGGACGACCGTGTCTGGAACACATCGGAGACCTTTGCGCGCGTGCTGGAAAAGTACGGCAAACAGGTCGGCCTCCCGTTGCAGGACTCAGACAGCTGGGTCCGCAAGGTAGGGCAGGGCATACGCGGCCTGTTTCAGCCGAATGTCTTGGGCCGGACCGCCTACGACGACTTCATGCTGCGCCTGCACCATTTCTTGAAGACCAACGATGACTTTCAGGAACGCTCCCCGCGCCGGCTCTGGCGCTTCAGGCCAGGCACTGCCTGGTTGCTCTTCTCCGACACCATCAGCCATGCGGAACTGCGCGGGCAATTTGCGCTGGAGCATTCGTTCTTCGTAGCGCCGGAGACCCTGGCGTTGCCGGAGGAGTCGCCGCCTGTCCTACTGGAACGCATTTGCCGCGACGCTTCTCTGACAACCGCGGCGTGATTAGATAATTTACCTAAGTGCAAAGCTGAATCAAAATGAGGGAGAGCCCTATTGAAAAAAGGGGGGGGGCGCGTGCGTAAATTAGTGAGTGGATTTTAGGGAACAGGAGGCCGTGGCGAGAATTACTCTATCCACCCACGCAAAGAGGAGCCCCCATGACCCAGCGCACCATCGTTCTCGTTACCTTGTCCACTGTGTTCGGATTTCTCGGAGTCAGCCCGCTCGCTCACGCTCAGCTGCCAATCAAGAGCACGATCACTTTTGATGTCGCCAGTCCGAGTTCGCCGGGTCCGGCGAAGATCAGCGGAACTGGGTCTTACACCATTGAGAAGGGCTATTCCAATCCGGCGATTCTGCTTATTGCCACGCTAAAGAGCGATCCGAAGGTTCAGAAGGTCATAGTTTGTCAAAATGAAGACGTGAACAAAACCTGGAATGGTTTACTGGTTGTCCCGCCGGGGACTTGTTTGGTCAAGGGCCGAATGACTGTTTCGCAGCCTCCATTGTATTCAAACCCATACAACGTTGAAACTGCAGAAAAGGAACTGATCGTCACGGTGCCGTGAGGGTGTTGTTTCATCGGAGCACGGCCTACGCATTAAATCTTATCGGGATTCGCATTGGCAAGGAGCACGGCTTCGAGAAACTGCGGATTCAACGCGGCGTTCCACTGCTTGCCCGCCAAGCTTTGTTTGCCCGGATGACGCTTTAGCATCATCAAAGCAA
>SXGT01563885.1_pt1 | contig 21050 bp, 17 predicted proteins | sample 3176221 | NCBI WGS metagenome assembly SXGT01 (sample SAMN11356862, study PRJNA531348) | freshwater metagenome | isolation source: freshwater sample F1-120 | place: China: Fuxian Lake, Yuxi | collected 2017-12-25
CGGGTCCTCGATCGTGATGATGTGCTCGTGGCGCGACTCGTTGATGTAGTTCACCATCGAGGCGAGGGTCGTCGACTTGCCGGAGCCGGTGGTGCCAGTGCACAGCACGAGGCCACGCGGCAGATTACAGATCGACTCGCAGACCTTGCGCGGCAGGCCGATCGCTTCGAAGTCATAGACCTCGTAAGGAATGACGCGCAGCACCGCTGCCATCGTCCCGCGCTGGATGAACGCGTTGGTCCTGAAGCGGCCCATGTTGGCGACGCCGAACGAGAAGTCGAGCTCGAGATGCTTCTCGAACTTCGCGACCTGATCAGGGCCGAGCACCGAGTAGATCAGCTTCTTCGTGACCTCGGGCGTCAAGGGCTCGTACTCGAGATCGACCAAGCTACCGTCGACACGGATCTTGGGCGCTGAGCCGACCGAGAGATGCAAGTCCGAACCGCCTCGCTGCACCATCACGGTGAGCAGATCTTCCATCGACACCATCGCGCTGATCCTCCGTACAGGGGTCCGGGACCGGACCTCGAGGCTTCTCCTATCGGCCGATGACTGCGGCGGGATTGAGCCGGAACGCCGATCGGCACGAGCGCTGGCCTTGCGACATCAGCGGCGCTGCGGAAGGCGAGCGTCGACTTCTTCGACACCAGCGAGGTCTCGGCCTTCCCGGGTCGAGACTCGAATCAGGACCAGCGCTACTTGCCCATTCCGACCAGCGAGCGCAGCGCGTCCACTGCGCGCAAGTCGACGCGCCGCAGTTCGGTGGTCGGCACCAGCAGCAGGCGCCCCGAGGCAGGATTGGGCGTGCCGGGCACGTAGACGAAGGACCGCTCGACACCCTCGATCGTGCGCTGCCCCGTCACCAGCCCGAGTTGGTCGCCGCCGCCCGATTCGATCAACACCACCGCCTGGAAGAACCGCTCGCGCGACGTGTCGTAACCGAGCACTTCCTTGACGCTCTGATACATCGTCCCGACGAGTGGCAAGCGCTCAGCCAGGCGGTCGACAGTGCGCCACAACCACCGTCCCAAGAAGGTCGTGACGACGAGCCCGACCAGATAGAGAGCCAAGGCCGCGGCCAACAGCCCCATGCCCGGGAAGTAGAAGGGTTGGCGCGCCAGCCACGAGCCCGCGAGCGTTCCTTCGGTCCAGATCACGAGCAGCGCAGAGCCGACGACTGGCAGCAGCGCGACCGCTCCTGCAACCATGCAACGGACGACGTGAGGTCCTTTCGATGCCATGGCCCAGTCTCTTACGCCCCGCGGTGCTCCGGCGCACCCTGCATGCGGCGCGGCGACGGGATCTGGCGCGAGCCGACACCAGAGGCCACCATGTGCGACGTGAATCTGCTGCTGCTTGATCCCGCCGAGGTTGCTGACGATGGCACCGCGGTCCTGACGGACCGGCGCGCAGAGCATCTCCGGGCGGTATTGCAGGTTGCGCCAGGTCGAACGCTGCAAGCCGGCCTTGTCGACGGACCGATCGGCAAGGCCGAGGTTCTCGAAGTGCGCGACGACTCCGTGCGCGTCCGGGCCGTCTGCAACGACCCGCCGCCAACGACCAGCGACATGCTGCTGCTGGCGATTCCGCGGCCCAAGTCCCTGCTCCGAATGCTCGAGCTGGCGGCGACCCTCGGCTTCGCCGAGATCGTGCTCTTCCGCAGCTGGCGCGTCGACAAGAGTCACCTCGAGAGCCAGGCGATGGATCTCGCGCTGCAGCGTCACCACTTGCGACTTGGCCTCGAGCAGGCGCGGCGCACGACGATGCCGCGTGTGCGGAGCTACTTGCGGTTCAAGCCCTTCGTCGAGGACGAACTGCCGCTCCTCGCTTTGCCCACGCAGCGTTTTTGCGCGCACCCGTCCGCGACCGATTCGACGGCGAGCATCGCGCTCTCACCCTCGTCGCCCTTTGCAGTCGCGGTGGGCCCCGAAGGCGGCCTCCTTCCCTACGAAGTGGACCATCTCGCGCGTGCTGGCTTCTTGCCGGTGCGAATGTCGCAACACCCGCTGCGATCCGAGTCGGCGCTCGCGGCGATGCACGCGCAGCTCGACCTGCTGCGCGCGAGGGCGCGCTAGAGGACCACGGCATGGCTGCTCCCAGATTGCGCTTCGGGATCTCGGGCTGCGGCCGCCGCGGCGCGGCAGCGCTCCACTCGGCGCGCGAACAGGGCGACTGCATCGCGCACGCTGCGCACGACCCGGACCAGAATGCGGCCGCGGCCGTCGCGAACGAGCACGGTTTGGTTCGCTGCGAAACGTTTGCGGACCTGCTCGCCTCTGGCATCGATTTCGTGGTGCTGGCGGGTCCCTTTGGCGAACGGCTGCAGCAGGTCGAGGCCGCTTCTGCGCAAGGCGTGCATTGCCTCCTGCACGCGCCGATGGCTGGCGATGCGAAGGTAGCGGCGCAGATGCTGCGGCTGTGCGACGACGCCGGCGTCAAGCTCGGCATCGCCGTCGCGGACCAGGCCGAACCCGCGATGGAGCAACTGCGACGCATGATCGCGGACGACTGGCTCGGCGTGCCCACCCTCGTGCAAGCGCTGTGCGCCGACGATCGCGCCTTGCGCGAGCCGCAACACGCTGGGGCCTGGTGCTCGGGCGCCGCGAGCGCCGGCAGTTCGCCGCTCGTGTGCTTCGCTGCGGAGTCGTTGCATCTCGCCATCTGGTTGTGCGAACGCGAGCCGGTGGCGGCCGTCGCGCTCGGGGCCGCCGGCATCAGCTCGCTCGCCCACGAGAACGCAGTCGCGGCAGTGACGCTGCGCGGCGGCGCGGTCTGCGCGTTCTCCTCGAGTCACGCGGCCAAGGGCTCGGCGTTCGCGTTGCACGGGACAGATGGCGCACTGCGCATCGGACCCGATCGCATCTGGTTGCTCGGTCGCAAGGCTTGGTTCGGCGACTCGTTCGCCTACGCCCATGCCGGCAAAGAACAATCGCTGCCACGAGTTGCGGCGCAGGATCCGCTCGCGCGTCACTTCGAACTGCACGGTCGCTTCGCCCGCTGGATCGACGACCGCGACGACTTCCCTTGTCCAGGCGAGCAAGCCGCGCGCGATATGCGCGCGCTCGACGCCGTGCAACGCGCGCTCTTGACGCAACGCGTCGAGGCCGTGAGCCAATGACCGTCGCATGAACGTCGCGCTCTACGTCACCTGCCTCGTCGACCAGATTCAGCCCAGCGTCGGCAAGGCTGCAGTCGAGCTGCTGCGCCACGCCGGCTGCGCGGTGACCTTCGACCGCGCCCAGACCTGCTGTGGTCAGCCGGCGTGCAACAGCGGTTACCCGTCGAAGGCCATCGCGCTCGCCAAGAACGTGATCACATCGTTCGAGCGCAGCGGGGCTGACGCGCTCGTGCTCCCATCGGGTTCGTGCGCCGCGCAGATCCGGCACTACGCCGGCTTGTTCGCCGACGAACCACGGTGGCGCGAGCGTGCGCTCGCGCTGTCGATGCGGACGCACGAACTGTCCTGGTATCTCGTGCACCGCTGCGGCCTGCGCAGCGCGCCCGGATCATTCACCGGCTCGGTCGCCTGGCACGACTCGTGTCACGGGCTGCGTGACCTCGGCCTTGCGGACGAAGGTCGAACCCTGCTGCGCCTCGTCGACGGGCTCTGCCTCGTCGAGATCGACGCAGCGACCGACTGCTGCGGCTTCGGCGGCACCTTTGCCGTCAAGCACCCGGAGTTGTCGGTGGCGATCGCCGATCGCAAACTGGAGTCGATCGCGCGCGCTGGCGTCGACGTCGTGACGGGTGGCGACGTCAGTTGCCTCATGCACCTGCAGACGCGACTGGCAGCGATCGGATCCAAGGTGCGTGCGGTCCATTTCGCCGAGTTGATGACGGGCGCCAAACGCAAAACGACGCCGCCATGATCGACACGCCCGACTTCGCTGCCAGCCGTGGCGGCCGCTACCCGATACTCCTCGCTGCCGACTCGGATGCGGCGGCCCGACTGCTCTTGGCCTGCGAGCCACAAGGATGACCCGACGATGAGCGGCGAACACCTCCCGATGGAAGGGTTTCCCGAGCACGCGAAGGCGGCGCTCGCGGACCCGATCCAGCGTCAGGCGTTGCGCGCGGCCACCGACTTGTTCCGGGAACGCCGCGGCTCAGCGCTACAACGCGCCCCCGCATTCGAGACCTGGCGCGACGAGGCGCGCGCGATCAAGGACGACTCATTGCTGCGCCTCGACGAGTTGCTTCTCGAGTTCGAACGCAACGCAACGGCAAAGGGCGTCGTCGTGCACTGGGCCGAGGACGGCTCGCAGGCATCGCAGATCTTGATCGCGCTGTGCAAAGAGCGCGGCATCGACCGCGCCGCCAAGAGCAAGAGCATGACCACCGAGGAGATCTCGCTGAATGCCGCGCTGGCTGCCGCCGGCATCGCCGCGATCGAAACCGACCTCGGCGAGTGGATCATCCAGCTCGCCGGCGAGACGCCGTTCCACATCGTCGTGCCGGCGATCCACAAGACCAGGGCGCAGATCGGCGAGATCCTCAACGCGAAAACCGGAGTCGACCGCGGCGCGACGGCCAAAGAACTCACCGAGGCGGCGCGCGTGGCGCTGCGCGAGGAGTTCCAGAAGGCCGGCGTCGGCGTCAGCGGCGCAAACTTCGCCATCGCGGAAACCGGTTCGATTCTGATCCTCGAGAACGAAGGTAATGCGCGCATGTGCACGACGCTGCCCGACCTGCACGTCGCCTTCGTCGGCATCGAGAAGGTGATTCCACGCCTGGCTGACCTGCCGGTGTTCTTGCGACTCTTGCCACGATCGGGCACGGGCCAGGACCTCACGACCTACCAGTCGATCCTGACCGGGAGAAAGCGCGACGACGAAAGCGATGGCCCGCGCGAGCTGCATGTGGTCCTGCTCGACAACGGTCGCTCCAAAATGCTGCGCGAGGAGATCCTGCGCCAGTCGCTCGCCTGCATCCGTTGCGGCGCCTGCCTCAACGCGTGCCCCGTCTACCAACAGGTCGGCGGCCACGCCTACGGCTCCGTCTCCCCCGGCCCGATCGGTGCCGTCATCACGCCGCAGTTGCAGGACCTGCACAAAGCGCGCGAACTGCCGTTCGCGAGTTCGCTGTGTGGCGCGTGTCGCGACGTGTGCCCGGTGAAGATCGACATCCCCACTTTGTTGCTGCGCCTGCGCAAGGACCTCAAAGAAGGTGGCCCTGGACGTGCTCCCGCCGCGCGTTCGCGGCTCGAGGCAGCGGTCTTCGCCGCGTGGGCCTTCGCGATGCGCGGCCCCTTCCGCTACGCCGCCGCGACCTTCGTCGCCCGCTGCCTCGATCGCTGGTTGTCGCCGGTCTTGCGTCGCCTCCCGCCGCTGTCGCGATGGACTCGCGGTCGCACTGCGCCGCGCCTCGCATCTCGCTCGTTTCGTTCGATGTGGAAGGAGGGCCTGTGACCAGTCCTCGCGAACGGATCCTGCAGCGCGTGCGCGACGCGCTCGGCACGCGGCCTGCCGCGTTGCAGTCGAGAAGCGCAGCGCGCCACAACATCGACGGCGACCTCCTGGCTCGCTTTGTCGAACGATTGCTCGCGGTCGCAGGCGAAGTCCTGCAGACCGAGGCCGCGGGGCTCGATGACACGATCGTCGAGTGCCTGTCGCGCGCCGGCGCGAAGACGGTCGCGCTCGGCGGCGGCGACGAGATGAGGCGGCTTGGCGAGGAACTTCGCCGTCGCGGCTTCACGACTCTGTCAGCCTCTGCTCCCACCGAAGAACTCGCGCGCGCCGATGCGGGCGTGACGGCAGCCCAATGGGGCATCGCCGAGACCGGCACCATCGCGCTCGACGACGTCGCGGCGCGCGCACGGCGGGTCTCGCTGCTGCCGCCACTTCACATCGCCGTGCTGCGCAAAAACCACATGCTCGCATCGCTCGACGACCTCTTTGCCGCGACCGCAAAGGCAGGGCTCCCGCATGCGCTGACGCTGGTGACTGGCCCTTCGCGCACCGCGGACATCGAATTGCAACTGGTGGTCGGCGTGCACGGGCCGAGCCGACTCTGCGTCGCGCTTTGCTGAGGCAAGATCGCGCTGCGCCGAAATCGACGGTTGCGAGAATGCTTGGGAGACGGCGAAGATCTGCGCGCCTTTGCTCGTCCATGCCGCATTCATGCGCCGTACTGCCCTGATCCGCACCCTCGCCGTTGCGCTGCTGCTCGCCGCAGCGGCGCTCGCGCTCCTCTGGGGCGGCACTGCGCCTCCCGATGCGACGGTCCCTTCGCCACAGTCGGGGGCAACGACGGAGGCGGCCGCAGGCTCGCAACCTGACGCGAGCGATGCGCGCATCGCGGCTGGGCCTGAGCCACAACGCATCGCGGCAGAAACGACGCGCGCCGAGGCCGACGCCGGTCAGGGCGTGCGCGGCCGCGTCGTCGATGAACGCGGCCGTCCGCTGCCGCTGGTGCACGTCGCCATGCTCGACAGCGTCAGCAACGACCCGCTCGGCAAGTTCTTGGCTCGCGCGCAAGAAATCCCAGAACTCGCGCTGTGCGCATGCCGAACCGGCGACGACGGCGCCTTTGCGCTTGGGCTGCGTGCGCCGACGGAGCGCAAACTGCAGTTGTGCTTGTTCGCCGAAGGCTACGCCGCCGAGGCATTCGGTGACGTCGCGATCGGCCGCTCGCAGTGGGTCGACATCGGCGACATCACGCTCGTTGCCGGCTGCACGATCCATGGTCGGGTGACGGTCGCGGGCACCGATCTGCCGGCGCCAGGCGCAACCGTCACCTTGACGAGCGGCAATCCATTCCTCGACCAAGGCCCTGCTCACGTGTCCGCATGGAGCGAAGGTCGCACCGGCGCGGTCGGCCCCGACGGACGCTACGAGATCCGCCACGCGCCGCAGAAAGGCATGTTTCGCCTCGTCGCGGCCGCGCCGGGCTTTGGTCGGCAGATCCGCGACGAAGTCACGTTGACGGGTCGCTCCTCGTTAGAACAGGACTTCGCGCTGCCCCGCGGGCTGTCGATCCAAGGCCGCATCGACACCGGCGGCCGACCCTTCGGGCAGGTGAAAATCACCGCATTCCCCAAAGCCGCAGAACCACCGTTCTTTGGCGCGGTCGACCGCGACGGGACCTTCGCCGTGCACGGACTGCGCGAGGGCCTGCACCTGCTGCAGGTCGAGGCCGAGGGTTTCCAGAACTTCGCGCGCGACGACGTCGCAGCCGGAGCCGCCGACCTTCGGATCGAGCTGTCGCCGCGTGGACGCGCGGGCGTGCGGGTGCTCGACCATCGCGGCTTGGTGTTGCGCAACTACCGGCTCTCGCTCCGCCGTTGGTTTCCGTCCGGCGGCGGACAGATCGCGATCGTGCGCGATGTGCCGGACCGCATCGTCAAGCTCGACCCACCCAACGAGATCGAGTTCGTCGACGGCATCGAGGACGGCGAGAGCGTGTTCCAAGTCGACGCCGAAGGCCATGTCGCGACCCTCTCCGAGCCGATTCGCATCGACCCGGCGACGCGGCAGCAAGAAGTGACGATGCAACTGCGGCGCGGCGGCGCGATCCGCGGATCGGTGGCCGATGCGCGGGGTCAGCCCGTGGTCGGTGCGCGCATCAAGACCGAACCCGACGGGGCTGCCGAGGACAACCCGGTGTTTCGCATGCTGCAGGCGATGACCCCGGACCGCATCACACGCGCCGAGGCCACGACCGCGGCAGACGGCACTTTCGTACTGCAGCCGCTCGCGCACGCCGCCTACCAACTGTCCATCGAGCATCCGGAGCACTGCCACTTTGTTCGCCGCGGCATCGCAATCACGGAGGATCGAACCGAGACGGTCGCCCCGATCCACCTCGTGCGAGGCTGCCTCGTCGCCGGCAAGGCCCTTGCGGTCGGCGGCTTGGACAAGCAGGTTCAAGTCGTCCTGACGCCGAAGTGGAGCGAACCGACGACCGAACCCGGCAACGCCGCCCCCACCGGGGAAAGCACGGACGAAACTTCCGTGACGCGCGTCGAAGCGGTTACGAAATCAGATGGCCGGTTCGTGCTGCCTCGTCGCATCCCGCCCGGCGCATATGAAGTTCGTGGGGTGACGCTGTCGGGTTCCGACCCGGGAGCAGACGCCTTCCAGAAGATCCTCCAGATGAAGAAGTCCGCTGTGTTGCTCGAGATCCGCCCCGGCCAGGAATCGGCAGAAGTCGAGTTGCGCATCGACGGCTGAACGCTCCTCTCAACGAAACCCCAACCACCGAGATCGCCTTGAACGCCGCCAAGCTTTTATTGCCCGTCCTGCTCGTCGCCGGCATCGGCGCCGCCGCCTGGTTTGCAATGAGCGGCGGCGACGTCGATATCCCGATCGACGGACCGGAGCCAAAGATCGAGCAACCGTCGGAGACGCAGAAGCCGCACTCGGAGACGCCAGCGGTCGCCACCAACGAGACGCCGACCACCGCGCCGCAGGATCCAAAGCGCGTCGAGGTCAAGGTCGCGACGTCCGTGCACACCGACGCTGCACAAGGCATCCGCGGCCGCGTCGTGCTCCCCGGCGGCCAACCGGCGCCGGAGACGGACGTGTTCTTGCTCCGAGGCTCGACGTCGGACCCGCTCGCGCTCTATCTCGCGCACCGACGCGGCCAGAAGACCGAGCCCATCGCGCACGTTCGCACCGACGAGCAAGGCGCGTTCGCCATCGGCATGGAAAAGGCTGGCGATACCTTCGACCTCCGGGTCGTCAGCGACGAACACCCCGAGATCCAGCACAAGTCGATCAAGGTCCGCAGCGAGGATTGGTACGACGCTGGCGACCTCGAGCTGACCACGGGATCCATCGTGCAAGGCCGTGTGCTCGACGAGGATGGCAAGTTCGGCCTCCCCGAGGCGCGCGTCTACCTGACCATCCCCGGCATGGCGCACCAGATGCTGCCGACGCCGGGCCGCGAGCGCGGGATCCTCGCCGTGACGGACAGCAACGGGTTCTTCCGCTACACCAACGCGCCGCGCGGCGGCACGATCAACCTCGGCGCAGAATCGAGTGACTACGCGTTCTTCGAACTGCAGAACCAGCAGATCAAAGACAACGCGCCCAACGACTTCACGATCGAGCTTTCGCGCGGCCTGCCGATCTCGGGCATCGTCGTCGATGGACAAGGAAGGCCGGTCGGCGGTGCCACGGTGCTCGCGACCGCGCAGAGCGCCAAGCAACCACAGTCCGGGCAAGCCGCGTCGGGATCCGACGGACACTTTGCGCTGCCGATCTTGCGCGCGGGTCCCTACCAGATCTTGGTCTCGGCGCCAAACTACGAGGACGTGGTCGAGAAGCCGGTGTTCGCCGGCGCGGATGACGTCCGCATCGTCATGGAGCAGCGCGGCCGCGTGCGACTGCGCGTGTTCAGTTCGAAGGGCCAAGCGATCAAGAACTTCACGGTCGGCCTCAAGCGCTACTTCGCCAACAACCCGAGCAGCATCGGCAAGGTGCCGGAGTTCCGTGACGTGAGGATCACGCCGGGCGATTACGACGGCGACTACGCCAACATCCGCAACGTTCCGAACGGTGAGTTCGTGTTCCAGATCATGGACAACGAGCATGCCAAGACGCTGACGACGAACTTCGTGATGGCGGCCGACAAGGAGTCCCCGACCGTCGAAGTGACGCTGACCCTCGGCGCTGCGATCCTCGGTCAAGTCGTCGACGACGCCGGCGCGCCGGTCGCCGGCGCCACCGTGGTGACCGACATGAACGGCGGCATCGCGGTCGAAACAGGGTTCTTCGAGATGTTCCGCAGCTTCCTGCCAGACAAGCACACGACGCGCTCGGAGAAGACGGGACCGGATGGCCGCTTCCGCCTGACCCGCCTCGCCTTCGCCGACTACATGCTGCGCGTCTCGCACGCCGACTACTGCGAGGGCACGTCGATGGACATCGGCGTTGCCAACGAAGGCGAAGAACGCGACGTCGGGGTCATCCGATTGCGCCGCGGAACGATCGTCGAGGGCATGTGTCGGGTCGGCGGCCGCGGCACCGGCCAGGTCAAGGTCATGATCGGCCCGCCCACGGGCTACCGGCCGGAGTTGGACGCGCAGGGCAAGCCAGTCGGCGGCCCGATGTTCACGGCGACCGCCATCTCCGATGGCGAAGGCCGTTACCGCTTCACCAAACGCGTCCCGCCCGGGACTTACAAGATCCACGCCTTCAAGGAAGCCGGGAACGATGACGTGTTCGGCCGCTTCAAGCAGATGAAGGAGACCGAGCGCCCGCTGACCGTCGGCTCCGGCCAGGACGTGCTGGTGATGGACTTCGACATCGCAATGTGACGCGCCGCGGCAGTCTGCCGACACGCGCTGCGCGTTCAGCCGAGCTACGCGCCGAACACCGGCAGGGGCCGCGACAGTGCGTCAACGCGGCACGCGGGCTAGTCTCCGATCTCCATGGAGCAAGAGCCGACGGCCAAGCCGAGTCCAACCACCTACTGGGACTACATCCGCGTCGAGGACCTGTTGTCGCTGCAGGGTGGCCGCGACGGCGGCGACGAGCACCTCTCGAACGACGAAGTCCGGTTCATCGTCGTGCATCAGATCGACGAGTTGTGGTTCAAGCTCGTGCTGCGCGAACTCGCGACCGCGCGCCGGCTGTTCGCGCGCGTGCCAGTGCCGGAGTCGGACCTCGCGATTGCGGTCGCCGCATTGCGCCGCGTGACAATTGTCTTCGGCCTCGCAGCGACGCACTTCGAGTTGATGGAAACGATGCGGACGCAGGACTACCTGTTGTTCCGCGACAAGCTCTACCCAGCTTCTGGCTTCCAGTCGGCGCAGCTGCGCGAGATCGAGATCCTGATGGGCCTCGATGACCGGGATCGGATCGCGCTAGGCCAGGAGTATTCCTACAAGACCGCGCTGAAGGGCCCCGGCGCTACGTCATCCCCGGCGCTCCTGCGCGTAGAAGCGCGCGAGCGGGACAAGCCGACGCTCAAGGAAGCCGTGCTGAGCTGGCTGTCGCGCACGCCGATCGATGGCAGTTCGCCGGGCGACGCGGGCGACGCCGCGGTCGTGGCGAGCTTCGTCGCGCACTATCTGAAGGGCCACGAGCGATTGCTCGCCGATGCCTGCACCTACGCGATCTCGCTGCAAGCCTCGACCGGCGAGAACGAGCAGAAGCTCCGCGCTCGCTACGACGCGCAGTTCGCTTCGGCAAGAACCCACCTGCTCGCGCTTGACGTCGACGAAACGCAGCGGCCAGCGACGATGCGACTGCGCGCAGCGATCCTGTTCGTCGACAGCTACCGCAGCCTGCCGTTGCTCAGCTGGCCTGGCCAGGTCATCGACACGCTGATCGAATGCGAACAGAGCATGCTGGTCTTCCGCCAGCGCCACGCGCGCATGGTGGAGCGCGTGATCGGCCGCCGGGTCGGCACCGGCGGCAGCGACGGCGTGGCCTACCTCGACGCGACGGCGCTGAAGTACCGTGTGTTCCCCGAGATTTGGGCTGCGCGCACGCTGCTGCTGCCGCCCGAACTTTGCCCACCCGTGACCAACCGCGCCTACTACGGCTTCCACCACTGACGCGGCATCGCGCCTCGCTCAGCGCGCGAGCCGAGCATTCTCACGCCGCGACCAGCGACGCGTGAACGCGAGCAGCTTGCCCCGCTTGCGCTCCTTGCGGAAACCGAGCAAGTGAAAGACCTCCGTCACGAACCAGCGCGCGATGCGCGGGTCGACGAGGATCGTGTGCATGTCGTCGGGGTCGTGACGAACACCGGGCATCCAACCTACGAGGCGATGCAAGCGCAGCCACCGCAGCAGCCGCGCAACGGTCAGCCAGAACGGGTTGATGTCGCGCGCCAGAAAAAACGCGTCGTCGCCCAGCGCCTGGTAGAGCGGGAGCATGACGCGACAGTCGTATGGCGCGTTCACCGGACCGCGCGCGTCGGTGCCGATCTGCTGGCCGCGACGCACGAAGTCGAAGTTCTTATAGCCAGGCTTGGTGACGTAGCGGTCCTGCTCGCTGATGGCGTGGCGATGCACGATCTCGACCACGGACGGCTGACCACGAGTCGAACGCTCGATCTGCTCGCGGAACGGGCGAAGGTCGAGCTTCCCCTTTGGCGCCATGCCGAGGCTGTCCAACAGGAGCCACAACACGGCCTCGTGATTGCCCACCGTCTCCGGGTGCTGATGCCGACCGCCTTCGACCGCAAAGTTGACGACGCCGCGTTGGCTCCACCACTCGAGTGAGGCGCCATCGATCGTTTCTTCGATGCCGAGGATGAGCGGCACGCCCGTCGACAGCGCGACCCGGCGGTTGTCGATCGTGTCGGCCAGACACAGGAATGGCGGCCCGTCGGCGGAGCTCGTGTGCAAGTCGACGAACACCACGGGGCCGCGCGCAGTCTGGATCACTCGTTCGAACGCAGCGAGCAGCGCTCGCTGCTCGTAATCCTCGTCGCCATCTTCGGTCGGATCGCGCTCGAGCATCCGAACGATGTGCGGCTCGCCCCACTGCCGATTGAGGTCGCGCTGCAAGAATCGCACGCCTCTCGCCAGCGCCGACAGGTTGCCGCCGAACGCGACGACGCGACCGACCAAGGGGACCGCCTGATCCCGCAATCTTTCGAGCACGCGCAAGACCGCCTGCACACCCGCCGGCTCGTTGCCGTGGATACCGGCGAGCACGCACAAGGTCGGACCCGCGGCGCCGCAGTCCCACACGCCGAGCTCACGGCGGATGGCAGGCGTCTCTGTCCGAGTCATGTTCATTCAGCCTGGTTCTCGCGCAGATGCTTCTCGAACAACATGGCGGCGACGCGGATCAAGTCGCGTTCCGAGATGATGCCTACGAGGCGATTGTCTTCGACCACCGGCAGGCAGCCGACTCTGTGCTTGCGCATCAACTCGATGGCATCGAGCGTTGCCGTGCCCGGCGTCACGCACACCGGATCGAGTTTCATGATGTCCTTGACCGCCACGGGCGGCTGCTCCTTGCCCTTCATCCCCTGCCCGACGAGGCGCAACAGCGAACGATGCGAGACGAGGCCGACGAGCTTGCCATCGTTGTCTTCGACCGGGACGTGGCGGATGTGGCGCCAGTCCATCAGGCTCGCAGCCAGATCAACGACGTCTTCTGGGTGCACGGTGAACAGGTCCGTCGTCATGAACTGGCCGACCTGCAAGTAGCTCTCGCGCCAACCCTCGAACTCGGCGATGTCGGCGAGTTCCCACAGGTGCACCGGATCGCCGCCGCGCTGGCGCGACGCGGCCGAGCGAACGATGGCGCACATGCGCTGGTCCTTGGTGCCCTTCTCGCCCATGGCGGACAGCGAGTCGAGCGACCAGCGTGCGCCGGTGCGGTTGCGCTTCACGCGCTCGTGCACGACGCCGAGGTAACGGTCGATGTCCGCCGAGTCGACGTTCGCGCTCTTGAGGCCCTCGCGCGCGAGCGGCAGCAGCACCTCCTCGATCAGGACGGGCGCCGGATACTCCTTGCCGTGGAACCACGTCAGGTTGGCTTGCAGTCCTAGCCGCGCCGCAGCGATGAAGTTGGCGCGCGCGTCGTCAAAACGCATCACCCGCTGGACGTCCTGCACCTCGCGACTCACCGACGACATCAGGCCGAAGAAGAACGCTGCCGTCGCCATCTCGTCGAGCACGCTCGGCCCCGACGGAAAGGCGCGCGCTTCGATACGCAAGTGCGGCTTGCCTTCGCTGATGCCGTAGCACGCGCGGTTCCAGCGGTAGACCGTGCCGTTGTGCAGGCGCAGCGCCGTCAGGTTTGGCACGCCGCCTCGATCGAGCACCTTCATCGGATCCTCGTCGAGCTCGGTGGCGAGCAGCAGCCGGAACCGCGCGATGTCCTCGCGGAAGATCTCGATCACCGACGAGCGCATCCAGCCGTCGCCGAAGTCGACTCGCGGCCGACGTCCGCGCAGTTGGTGCACCGCCGAGCGGCCGTCGACCGATTGCTGGAACAGCGCGACGCGCGTCTCACGCCACAGTCGGCGTCCGAGCAGGATCGGCGAATTGGTGGCCGTCGCGAGCACCGGCGCGGTGATCGCCTGCGCACAGTTGTAGAGTTCTGCGAACTCGCTCGGTCCCGCCTGGAAATGGACCTGGAAGCTCGTGTTGCACGATTCGAGCATGACGTTGTCGTGCGTCATCTCGAACTCGTCCACGCCCTTGATGCGGAACTGGAACTCACCGCCGCGCAGTTGCGTCAACGCATCGTTGAGCGCGAGGAACCGTGGGTTCTGCACCATCGATTCGATGTTCAGATCGGAGCGACGAAGCGTCGGCAGGATGCCGGTGAGCACGATGTCGCCACCCAGCTCGGTCGCGGTTCGCCGCGCCGTGTCGAGCAAGCCGTTCAGCTCGCGCTCCATAGCCGACAGGCAGTTGCCGCCATAGGTCTGCGGACTCAGGTTGCACTCGAGATTGAAGCGCGCCAGTTCGTAGGTGAACTGCTTGTTGCCCGCGAGCTTCCGCATCATCTCGTCCGCGCCGCACCACGCGCGCCCGGACTTGTCGATCAAGAACATCTCCTGCTCGGCGCCGATGCGGCGGACGCCGGTCTCGATCCGGTCCTCGTCGAGCATGCGCTGCAGCGCGTGCACGTCGGCGAGGATCGCCTTCATGAAGGCGCGGAGCTGTTCGTCGCTGAAGGCGCTGCTGATGTCGTGACGGCCCATGGCGGAATGAATGCGCGCGCCGCTGCAGGGCCAGAAGCCCGACGCGCAACCTGCGCGTCCGGGCGGTCCACGGCGGGCGGCGGCATGCTCCCGTACCGAGCGGACGATGGGAACCATCCACCTGACCACTTTCCCGCCGCGACGATGGCGACTCGAAAGCTGCTGCCTAGAGTCTGCGCCCCAGATCATGTCCACGATCGTCAAGAACTCAGTCGTCTCCATTCACTACAAGCTCACTCTGGACGACGGATCGATTGCCGACTCTTCGTTCGGCGGCGATGCGTTGGTCTATCTGCACGGGCACGGCAACCTCGTGCCCGGCCTCGAACGACAGCTCGCAGGCAAGAAGCCCGGCGAGAAGTTCGAAGCCGCGGTGCCGCCAGCCGAGGGCTACGGTGAATACGACCCACAAGGCGAACAGACGCTGCCACGCACAGCGTTCCCGCCGGATGTCGACATCCAGCCGGGCATGGGCTTTCACAGCGAGGACGACAAGGGCAACCCGATCCCACTGTGGGTGAAGGCGGTCGACGCGCAAAAGAAGCAGGTCACGATCACGACCAACCATCCGCTCGCCGGCCAGCGCCTCAACTTCTCGATCGAGGTCGTGTCGATGCGCGCCGCAACGAAGGAAGAACTGTCACACGGCCACGTGCACGGCCCGGGCGGCCACCACCACTGAGCCGCGAGGCCGCATGAAGTCTCGCGTCGGCCCTTGCCGAAGCAGCGCAGCGCGGATTGCCTGCTGCGCATGACGCGCCGCCCGCTCCGCATTCTGCTCCCTGCTGTCGCTGCGCTAGGCGCGGCCTGCTCCGCGCCTGACAGCCGGCAGCTTCAGCAGCCGGAGTCGACCGCTGCTGCTGCAACCGCCGCGCACGAACGCATCCATACGAACCGCGACGGCAAGCAACTGCTGCGTCTGCCCAAGGAGGATGACGCGTTTGGCTTTGTCGTCTTTTGCGACCGGACCGGCGGTCCCAAAGAAGGCATCGAGGTGCTGAAGCAGGCCGTGCGTGACACCAACCTGCTCGACCCGGACCTCGTGTTCACGGTCGGCGACCTCGTCAACGGCTACAACGAGCAGCCCGCCTGGCTCGAGCAGGCTTCCGAGTTCAAGAACGCGATGGCGCAGTTGCGGATGCCGTGGTTCCCGGTCGCGGGCAACCACGACGTCTACTGGCGCGGCAAGGACAAGCCGCAAGGCGAGCACGAGAAGGACTTCGAGACGCACTTCGGCCCGCTCTGGTACGCGGTCGAGCACAAGCACTGCCTCTTCGTCTCGCTCTACAGCGACGAAGGCGATCCAGCGACCGGCAAGAAGGACTTCACCGACCCCGGTTGCCAGCGCATGTCGGACGCGCAGTTCGCGTGGCTGCAAGCGACGCTCGAACGACACCAAGACAAGCGGCACGTGTTCGTGTTCTTGCACCACCCGCGTTGGCTGCAAGGGCGTTACCCAGGCGCTGACTGGGACCGCGTGCATTTGGCGCTCGTCGCCGCCAAGAACGTCACCGCCGTCTTCGGCGGCCACATCCACCGCATGCGCTTTGACGGCGTGCGCGACGGCATCCAGTACTTCACGATTGCCTCGGTCGGCGCATTCCTCGACCTCGACCTGCCGGGCGTTGGCTTCTTGCACGAGTTCCACGTCGTCACTGTTCGCGACGGCGGCATCCAGTTGGCGGCGCTGCCGGTCGGAACCGTCATGGACCCGAAGGCGATCACGGGCGCGATGAGCGATGACGTCGAACGCCTGCACACACAACTCCGGCACAAGAACGCGCGCGGCATCGCCTTCGCCGAGGACGGGAGCGCGCTGGGCGAACTCGTCATCGACTTCGACAACCCGGTGGCGCAACCGATCGAACTCACGGTGCTGCCAGAAGGCGACGAGACCTGGCAATTCGGCCAGGACCACGCGCACGTGCAGATTGCGGCATTGGGCAGCGCCAGCGTCAAGATCGCGGCAAGGCGCGCCGCCGCAGAAACCGCGCCCTCGATGCCTCGGATCCGCATCCAGACGCAATACCTCACCGGCGGACTGCGCATCGCGTTGCCAGAACTCGTGCGCGAACTCGCACTGTCGCCAGGGGACCTGCCGCCGCCAGCCGCAGGCTCGAGAGGCAGCCTCGTGCTCGACGGCAGCGCTGGCACGTGCCTTCGCGTCGAGCACGACATGCTGCGCCTGCCGCAAGGCCCATTGACCGTCGAAGCGTGGGTTCGCATCGACGACATGAAGGGCCGACGCGCCATCGTGTCGAAGGCGCAGAGCAGCGAGTTCGGCCTCTACTGCAACGACGGCAAGCCCCACTTCTCGATCCGGCTCGGCAAGGCCTACGTTTCTGCGACCGCGCCCACGGCGCTCGATGGCGAACGGCAGTGGCGTCACCTCGCGGGCGTCTACGACGAACGCGAAGTCCGCCTCTATGTCGACGGTCAGCTCGTGGCCAAGAAGTCCGGCAAAGGCGCAAGGGCGACCAACGAGCTGGCGCTCTTCATCGGCGCGGATCCGACTGCGAAGGACGCGCCCGAGTCCTTCCTCCACGGCGCAGTCCAGCACGTGCGCATCTCGACCGTCGCCCGCTACGCCGGCGAGAGCTTCGCGCCGCAACTGCGATCCGAGCCCGACGAGGCAACGGCACTGTGCCTGCCGTGCGTGAACCAGGTCTCGCTGTGGACCCCCGACGTGTCCATTCACCGTGCCCACGCTCGTCGGTTGGGCGCGGCGCGCTGCGTTCTCATCGAGAGGTAGGCACGGGGCATAAGGCGCGCACGGCGTGCCGGCTTTTGTGTCGGCGACGTCGGGGCCGACCGGATGGTCGCGAGAGTCGGCCGCAAGCCCTTGCGCCATACGGGTCTGCGGAAGTCACCCCCGGGCTTGCCGCCGGCCGGGTCGGACAGAAGAATCCTCGCCCCCAAACTGCCCCCATCCTTCATGACGACCCCCATTGGAATCCTCGGCGCCGGCAAGATCGGGCGCATGGTCTGCCACCTGCTCTCGACGTCGGGCCTCTACCAGGTCCGCATCGGCGACGTGGCCAAGGGCGCGGTCGACGCGATGGGCGGCCGCTACCGGGACATGCAGGCGCAAGTCGTCGACTTCGGCGACCAGAAGAGCCTCGACCAGTTCTTGAAGGGCCTCTGGGGTGTCGTCTCGTGCGCTCCCTACCACTGCAACCCGCTGATCGCCGAGCGGGCGAAGGCCAACGGCGTCCACTACTTCGACCTCACGGAAGACGTCGAAGTGACCCAGAGGGTCAAGCAGCTCGCGGAAGGCAGCAAGACCGCGTTCGCGCCGCAATGCGGACTTGCGCCCGGCTTCATCACGATCGTCGCCAACCATCTGATCCGCGAGATGACGGAGGTGCAGGACCTTCACCTGCGCGTCGGCGCGCTGCCGCGCTACCCGAGCAATCGGCTCAAGTACAACCTGACTTGGAGCACGGAAGGCCTGATCAACGAATACTGCAACCCTTGCGAGGCGTTGCTCGACAACGAACTCCAGTTCGTGCAGCCGCTGCAGGACCTCGAGCGGCTGACGATCGACGGCGTCGAATACGAGGCGTTCAACACGTCCGGTGGACTCGGCACGCTGGCCTTCTCGCTGCTCGGCAAGGTGCGCAACGTCAACTACAAGACGATTCGCTACCCGGGCCACTGCGAGCTGATGAAGCTGCTGTTGCAGGACCTTGGCATGCGCGACCACCAAGCCGAACTCGCCAGAATCTTCGAACGCGCGCTGCCGACGACGAACCAGGACCAGATCGTCGTGTTCGTCAGCGCAACCGGCACGATGAAGGGCCGATTCACCGAAGCGACCTACGCGCGCACGATCTACCACAAGACGATCGACGGCCAGGATTGGAGCGGCATCCAGATCACGACCGCCGCCGGCGTCTGCGGCGTCGTCGACCTGATGCGCGAAGGCAAGCTGCCGACCTCGGGCCTCGTGCGCATGGAGCAAGTCAGCTACCCGGACTTCCTCGCCAATCGGTTCGGCAGTTACTTCGCCTGACGAACAGGCGCGGGACTCAGCGACCCTCGAGCACACGCTCCAGCGCCGGCCGCACGACCCGAGTCCACTCGGCGTAGCCAGCGGATCCGAGGTGCAGCCGGTCTTGCAAGAACCACTTTGGATCGGGCCGCCCGCTGGCATCGACGAACGACGCCGACGCATCGACGAAGCTCACTCCCCGCATCGTCGCCGCACGCGCCGCGATGCGCGCATTCGCCTCACGCACGATCTCGACGTGCTGCTCGCGACTAGGCGCCATGGTGATCGCGAGATAGAGCAGCGGCGCCTCGCAGCCGAGCGCGCGCAAGCGCGTGACCAGTTCGACGAACCGCTCCTCGACGTAGGCAGCAGAACGCGGCGACTCGCCGGCGATGTCGTTGGTGCCGGCAAACACGACCACCGCGCGCGGCGCAAACGGCGTCACGATGCGATCGAGATGCCACGTGGTGTCGAAGATGCGCGATCCGCCGAACCCGCAGTTGAGCACGGGGATCGGCGCCATGTCCGCGGCGAGCGAAGTCCAGCCCTTGATGCTGGAGGAGCCGACGAACACGACCGGCGAGGACGCTGGCACCGACTGCGCGGCGAGCAAGTCGATGTCCCACTGCCACTGCAACGGATCTTCGCCCGCAGGGATCGAAAGCGGCGGCGTCCCTGCGCAACCAGGCAAAGCGAGCAGCAGCGCCAGCAGAGCGGCCAGCGGACGAGGCAAGTGGAGACTTGGCATCGCGACGCAGTCTAGCCGCACGACGACGAGCGCTTTCTGCACCTGGGTCCTCCTTGCAGACGTGCGTTCGAAGAGTGCCAAGGGAGTCGAAGCCATGGTGCTTTCGCGGGTCGCTAGGAGCCGACCTCGGCCCGGCTGCCGAGGTCGCTCGCGGCTTGCGTTGACCAACCTGCGGCTGGCCACCCGCTCGATGCTCGTTTGCCAAGGCCCGCGACCACCGCGCGAGCATTCGGTCTCGTTGCTTGCGCAGCCCTCGCCACGAGCCAGAATCCCCCGCCATGCCGAAGTTCCCGTTGCTGTGCGCGATGATGTTCCTCCAGTTCTTCGTCTGGGGGAGTTGGTACGTGACTGCTGGGACCTTCGTGCCTTCGTGGGGTTGGCCGCAGTCGACGACAGGTTGGGTCTACTCCGCTGGCCCGATCGCGGCGTTGATCTCGCCGCTCTTCCTCGGCCTGATCGCAGACCGGTTCTTCCAAAGCCAGCGCGTGCTCGCCGTCATGCACCTGCTCGGCGCTTTGCTGATGCTCAACTTCATCCCGGGCGCGATCGAGGCGAAGGACGCGGGGTTGTTCGAGTGGTATGTGCTCGCCTACATGCTGTGCTACATGCCGACGCTCGGCCTGTCGAACACCGTCGTCTTCACGCACATCCAGAACCCGCAGACGCAGTTCCCGCTGGCGCGAGTGTTCGGCACTCTTGGTTGGATCGCCGCCGTCACGCTCGTGAGCAAGGGGATGGAAGCGGACACCAAACCCGTGATGTTCCTGGTGGCCGGCTACTCCTCGCTGGCGATGGCGGTGCTGAGTTGGATCCTGCCGAGCACGCCGCCGCCAGCAGCCGGCAAACAGCTGGGGCTTTTCGACGCGCTAGGTCTTGGCGCCGTCGCGCTGCTCAAGGACAGCTCGTTCTCGGTGTTCTTGCTCTGCTCCTTCCTCATCTGCATCCCGCTCGCGGGCTATTACAGCTTCGGCAGTCAGTTCGCGGCGTCCGCGTTCGAGAACCCCGGCTTCTACATGACCTTCGGACAGTGGGCCGAAGTGCTGTTCATGCTGGTGATGCCGCTGTGCTTCGCCCGGCTCGGTGTGCGGTGGATGCTGGCAGTCGGCATGCTCGCGTGGGTCGTGCGCTACGCGCTCTTCCATTTCGCGGCGGGCAACGCAGCGCCGGTCAGTTGGATGGTCCTTTGCGGCATCCTGCTCCACGGCATCTGCTACGACTTCTTCTTCGTGACGGGCCAGATCTACGTCGACCAGCGCGCGAGGCCCGAGATTCGCGGCCAGGCGCAGAGCTTCCTCGTGCTCGTCACGCAGGGCCTGGGCATGTTGATCGGCGCCCAGGTGATGACGACCATCGTGACCGACAACACTGCCGAAGGCGGCACGCCCGACTGGCACGCGATCTGGCTGCAACCATGCCTGTTCGCCGCCGCGATCCTGTTGATGTTCGTCGTGTTGTTCAAGAACCGCACCGCCGTGGCTCGTTGAGCCAGACCTGCAACCGCAACCGAATCCGAATATGAGCTCCATCGTCTCCGTCCTCGGCCGCGAAGTCCTCGACTCACGCGGCAACCCCACCATCGAAGTCGAAGTCGCTCTCGAGAGCGGCGCAACGGGCCGCGCGATCGTTCCGAGCGGCGCGTCGACCGGCGCGCACGAAGCCGTCGAACTGCGCTACGGCGACAAG
>SXGT01667421.1_pt1 | contig 21047 bp, 17 predicted proteins | sample 3176221 | NCBI WGS metagenome assembly SXGT01 (sample SAMN11356862, study PRJNA531348) | freshwater metagenome | isolation source: freshwater sample F1-120 | place: China: Fuxian Lake, Yuxi | collected 2017-12-25
CAGCAAGAAGCCGATCGGGGATCTTTGATTAGAATTGTCAGACAAAAGTGTTTGTCAGACAGTGTTGATTAGTCGCGAGCCACTTCGTCCATGATGCAGCTGAGAGCCGTATTGGCAGCCAGTCGGACATCGTTGTCCTGATCGCTAGTTGAAACGAGCAGAGCAGGAATGACGGGTTCTGCTTTGATCCCGAATCCACCCAGAGCCAGGGCAGCTGCGGTTCGGATCGTTGGATCGTTGTCATTGAGCTTCATTGACAGCGAAGTCAGAGTCTGTGGATGCTTCTCAGGATCAAGTTCCGAGATCACGTGAGTCGCCAGGCAGCGGATCGAGTTATCGTCCGATGATGCTAAGTCCAGGATCGTTGCAACACCTTGTGGATGATCTGGACTCAGTTTGACAAGGGCTTCAGCGACGTGGAGCCGAGTCAACTCATCACTGTGATTGAGTTGTCCTTCGAGATCCTTCAGATAAGGTTGAGCATGATCTTCCAGCAGACCCAGCAGGTAAGCGGCAGACTGGACAGCAGGAAGTTGCTCTGATGTCAGGAAGTCTGAGATATCTTCAGCCGAGATGACTGGTTGATTCGTGATTTTACCCAATGCCCAGGCGGCGTGAACCTGGACGACATCGCTGCCATCGAAAGCGGCATCGCCAATCTTCTCGAGTGTCGCGTCCGTATTGCTGCCGACATCGGCAAGCTTGATCAATGCATCGACCTGACGTGACTCGTCAGATTCTTTGAGCTGCTCAAGCAGTGCTTCTTCGGAGGCTGGCTCAGCGATTGGCTCAGCAGCTGGTTCGGCGATCGTTGTTGGAATTGCAGCTGCGGCTTGTGCCAGTTCCATCGCAGATGGTTGACTGAATGCGTCATCTGCTGCAGGTGTCGCTGCGAATGATGAAGTTGTTTCTGGGACAGCATTTGCAAACGCCGCATCCATGTTCGATGCGTCAGTCGGTGTCGCTGCGACTTGTGGTGCCTGTTCGGCAACAGACTGCTCTGCAAAAGCATTCAAGGCGGCATTGGCTGGAGCAGGTTGTGAAACCGTTGGAGCAGCCTCGTTCATGAACGGATCAACAACCGGACCACTCGCAATCTCTGGAGCTGTCTGACAATTGTCGTCGGAGCAGAAGGCTGGATCACTGCCGAAGGGGACTACATCAGACTCGGCAACTGCAACCGGTTTGGCTTCAACCCGCTGTTGGACAGCTTCTGTTGAAAGTCCCATCATCTGCAGAGCAACTGGATCAACATTTGACACCGAGGCTGGTGCGACCTCGATGACCTTGTCTTTTGATGTCAGCATGGCATTCGAAGGCGTTTGCCCAAATGGGTTGGTAGTCTCGCCATTCTTCTTCGCCATTTGCTTTGCGACTTCCGCAGCGACGAGTTGTTCAATCGCCTCAATACTCTTCGGCTGCTGAGCAAGCATCGTTTGTGGCGCACCGCTGGCTGGAGTGCTAAGGCGGTCTTTCAACCGAACGTAGTTTTGCATCGCAGGCTTATGAGAAGGCTGCTTGGCGAGGATCTCCTGGTAGAGTCGCATCGCGACTTGATCCTGGCCCTGTGACTCAAGCTTTTGAGCCAGAGACATCATCCGCTGAGTGCCGTTTTTCTCGGCATCAGTCTTCGATGAGAACAGCGACGGAGTCTGGCAACCGGCGAGCACCGCTGCGGTCAGAACGGGAAAAAAGATCTTCCTGATCAACATGAGTCAAACCCCTCAATTGCCATCCGTTGCAACGCGCGTCTCAAAAGTCCTTCAGACTCCGCAGACGTTCGGTTTGGTTTAATCTTCCCAGACTGCTCAAAATTCCTAATTTTGATTCAAGACTGAATGTACCAGTCTGGTCATCATTCGTATCGGAAGGCTGCGTTGTCGTTCATTATTAGTTTACGCAGTCCATGCCGTCTTTCCGGGATTACCAATCTTATAACAATCAAGGTTTAACATTCAGTCACCAGTCGATGTGAAAATGACTGTGAATAGAAGGAAAGAGTCGAATAGGGCGGGCGGGAAGAACGGGAGGACTGCGCAGACATGGAAGGGCTTGCTTACAAAACCGTGCACGCGTCCCCTTAGTTGTCCTTGAGTGATCATCTGCCCGTTGAAGGAAGCCGATACTTCAAATCATGCTACTTCGGGCAGCCTTTTCCTGCGCCGAATCCGTGTCTTTAGATCAGTGAGGATCAGCAGTCGCGATGACGGACCTTCGAACTCGAATCGGTGTTTTAGAACAATCATCTCTCGACATTCACTGGCTGGCTGTCCTGACGCTGACAATCCTGCTGTTCGTGATGGGCAATGCGCCTGTTTCGGCTCAGATTGTTCCAGGCACGGGCACCAAGGTGGATACCTCGGGTGACAACTTTGAAGAAGAGAAATGGGAGTTCGTTCACAACTTCCCCAAGAGCAGTAAAGAACAAGACGAGACGCTGCGTTACCCACGCGGCTACTCGAAGAACCAACGCTGGTTCGAAAGCCCCAAGCGTGGTCAGCCCGATGAAATCCTCCGTGTTCCAGCTCCGGCTGGCGGACTTGAGGGGAGCGAATGGGCTTTGTCACTTCGCACGAAGCAATCAGGGATTCCCGGCCGTCTCAGTCATGAGATGATGCAGGACGACCTGATCATGAACGGTCGTACGATGCCAGTTTCCTGGCAGCCAAGCTGTGTCGTTCGCGTTTATGTCCCACCATTCCAGGAGTGGGAACAACGCAATGGATCGAGCTTCGGAATCCGCGCTGACTGTCACACGACGATCGTTGATCATGAAGCCAAAGGTGGACGTGGACTGTTCGGAAAAATCAAAGGCTTTGGATCTTCCATGAAACAGGAGGCCTATTGGCCTGGCTTCTTCATTGCGTTGGCCAAGAAAGACGCCAAGAACCCAGCGGACCGCGCTCAGATCATCATCCGAGGTGATTCTCTAGGACACGAAGTCGCTGGTCCAGTCATCAAGAATCCAGGCTGGTGGACCTTCGGCATGTCATTCACGGCTGACGGTCGGGTCCACTTCTATGCCAGCGAAGGTGTCGACAACCTGACCGCTGCTGACCTGATCACATCGCAGACTCCATACGGCTATCGCTGTGAAAGTTTCACCACGATGTTCTTCAACGTCTGTAACATGGATGATGGACGAACGATGTCCACACGCTGGATCATCGATGATCCAGCCATCTACTACGTCGGCAACGGCGGCATGGCTTACGGCTCAAGCGCCATCCGTCGCTAAGCTGTCACGAGTTGAATTGAAAATGAGAAAGCCTCCGTTCCCGCACGGAGGCTTTTTTATGCGCGGTGTGTTTCCCCGTAGGGTCCGCTGTGCGGACCGTTACTTCGCAATAATAGCAATGATCGCTTTGAGTAACTGCTTAGCGTAAATACCGCTGCTCTTATTCGAAATGTGCGTCGATTCACGGTCCGCACAGCGGACCCTACGAAACCAACTCGCTCAGCGGGGTGTCCGCGAGGCTGAGGGATTTCAAGACCCAGGCGAGAGTGACGAGGGCATCACAGCGAGGGTGTTGATCGAAATGCCAAAGGCGACCTTCTTCGAGAAGGGCCAGGCCGGAACGCTGCTCGTACATGTCGCGGGTGGCAGCAGAAAGGGTTGGCTTTGCAAGCACGACGCCTTGCTCGAGCAGTGTCGGAGTCGCAAAAGATTCTGCAACACTGAGGAGACTGGCAGGCTGTTCCTGCCGGAGAGCACGCGAGGCGAGTTGAAGCAGAGATGGGCTGGAAGCAGGGCGACCGAGTTCGTCAATGAGTTGAACGCGACCGGCATCTTCATCAATCAGCAGTCCCACATCGCAATGATGTTCGGGACCGAGGGAGGTCAGCGCTGGCCAGGACTCATGCGCACGCGGGGGAATGACCTGACTGAGCATCACACACGGGAGTTTTTCAAACAGACGATCGACGGTCCCCTTCATAATCTCATCGGTGACGCCAACCAATACGCGCAAAGGACGCAAGCCGTGAAAGTACTTTCGGATGTGGGTTTCGTAAGCCAGGGTGATCCGTTCCTGACGCAAGGAGGCTGCTGTCCGAGTCAGGCGTGTACGCGTTGACTGGCTGTCAAAGGCTGGCAAAGTCCAGGGGAGCCCGTGCTCGCTGTAAAGATTGAAACCGGAGTTGGCAGGGCCATGATCGTTACCGGTGATGTAAATGCCCGCAGTCACGTTATAGTGCTGTATGCCGAAGCAGAACTGAGCCTCGGGGAGCGGGCCCAATTCTACGATGTGACACCCGGTGAGTTCGAGCCCCGACAGAAGCTGGCGGTAGATCTCCAGAGAGGGGTGGCGCAGATCACAACTGACGGCAATGCTGGGGCGGTACAGGCTTTGGCGAGGAGAACGTGCATCAGACGAAACCGTGCGGACCGTTTGATGCCAAAGTGAATAGAGAGGCTCGGCCAGCGCAGACAGGACGGTCTTGGGAGTCAGAGGGCGGAGGTAGACACCCCGTATTCGGTGCCCTTCTTGGATCAATTTGGTGGGGTCATCGAAGGAAGTGACTTTGCCGGCGTTCTTCGTGTTGTTGTGAGAGCAAGTCTGGCATTTGTGGTAGCCGGAAGCTAACCGGGCGCGATGCACGGAGGCTGAGATGGCGCCGGTTTCGCCAGGGCATTGGAAACTCAGCTCAGTATCAAGGAGAAGCATGGCCCGGCTTTAAGGTGACAGGATCGATAATTCGTGACGGGAGGACTATACTGAAATCGTCGCGTTCCCAGTTGGGAAAGCTGAATTCGAGGGGAACTGTACGCCAGGCCGAACGACAGGGTCAAGATCTCATGCACGCCACGGAATTTCTGTTTAAAGCTGCGAACGCAGAACTCGGTGATCTGCCGGGAGTCGTCGCGTGTGTCGGGAAACAGCGGGCACTCAAGCTGCGGATTTATGCACGGCTGAAACTCGATCTGCTCGGGTTGGATGTGACCGAGGATATGCTCACCCAGCTGTCGGCTGCGTCGACGGAATGGAAAAGCATTCATGATGAGCTGAAAACAATCTCCATGTGGTCGCCAACGCGGATGATCATTCTGGAAGACGCAGATGCGTTTGTCTCGACGTATCGTCCTCAGCTGGAAGCCTATGTCGATAAGCCAGCCAAAAAATCGATGCTGGTCCTCGATGTCTCGACAATGCCTTCGAATACGAAGCTCGCCAAACTGGTCAAAGACAAAGGACTGTTCCTGGAATGCAGTGAGCTGACAGGGTCTGCACTCACGCAATACCTGACCAAACTGGCGATGGATCAGTATGGGAAGCGGATTTCTCGTCAAGTCTGCGAACTGCTCGAGCAACTGCTCGGAAACGACCTCGGAATGCTGGAAAGCGAACTGGCAAAACTGGCCAGCTATGTTGGAGACGTCAAAGAAATCTCGACCGACGATGTCCAGAAAATGGTCGGCGGCTGGAAAACCGAAACAACCTGGGCAATGCTCGATGCCACACGCGACGGAAATGTTGGCAAGGCGCTCTCCTGTTTTGACCAGCTGGTGACTTCCGGGGAGGCATCTCAAAAGTTGCTGGGCGGACTGGTATTTGTCTTTCGCAAGTATGCAACAGCAGCCAGTCTGGCGATCCATGGAAACATGCCGCTGCCCGCGGCGATCAAGACAGCCGGAATTTTCCCTCGGGACCAAAAGCCGGTGGAAGACTATTTGAAGCGGATCAAACGCGAGAAAGCCCAGCTGCTGCTGACAAAAGTGGCCAAAGCAGACGCGAATCTCAAAGGGGGATCGCAGTTACCGGATCGCGTCGTCTTCGAGCAGCTCATCCTCGAACTCAGCGGTGTGATCTAAAGCCATCTCGAAATGAAAACAGCCACGGATTTGAACCGTGGCTGTTTCTGTTTCTACCAATCATCGATCGATTGTTATCGAGAGATGGACAGACTCTTATTCACTGCTTTCAGTTCGTCGACAGCAGCGTCAGTGACCTGGCAGTTTTGCAGGTTCAAAACCTTGAGGTTCTTGAACTTCGCAATGTGCTTTAGAGAAGCATCGGTGATGTTGGTCTGACGCAGGTTGAGGCGGACCAGTTTCTCCAGAGGCAGCAGAGATTCGATACCAGCGTCCGAGATGTCGATGTTTTCGTCGAAGTTGAGATCGGTCAGATTGGTCAGCTTCGCGATCGAGGTCAGGCCTTTGTCAGTCAGTCGGTTGCTGAATAACTGCAGGCTGGTCAACTTAGTGAGAGGCTCGACGGCAACGATGCCATCATCGTCGATGCGGTTTTCGCTCAGCTCAAAAACCTCCAGATTGGTCAAACCGCTGAAGTATTTCATCGTGTCGACATCGATCAACGTATCGCGAACCTGCAGACGCTTCAGCTTGGTCAGGCCAGCAATGTCTTTATAACCGTTGTCGTTTTCATCCGCACCATAACCAACGCTCGTACGACGAACGGTCAGATACATCATGTCTTTCATTTCGCCGATCAACTTCATTGAGGCGTTGGTGATCTTGGTATCACTCAGTTCTAAGCCGACGAACGACTTCCCTTTGAGCTTGGCGATCCCTTCGTCAGAAACGTCATTCAGAGTGACGTTCAGGTAATTGAGCTTCGGCATCGCCGCGAAATGCTCAAAAGCGCCATCGGTGACACGGGCACGTTCAATGAGCAGGGTGAGCAGATTAGGGAGGACTTTGAGGTTGGCAATCCCGTCGTCGCTGATGTTGGTGAAAGTCAGGTCCAGCGACTTCAGATTCTCAAGGCCAGACAGCGACTTCAGGCCATCATTCGAGATGCTGGTCTGCTTAAGGCTGAGGGTTTCCAGCGACTTGATCTCGCCGATATCTTTCAAACCAGCATCCGTGATCCCTGTCTTGAAGAGATTCAGGGTCTTAATTCCTTTGAGTTCCTTCAGCGTCGCCATGCCTGCATCGGTAATGTCCGGGCCGATGAGATAGACACTGTTCAGCGCGGGCAGGCCTTTCAGGGCTGTCAGGACTTCGTCGCTACAGATTCCCTTGGTGAGATCAACCGTCGTGTAACGGCCATGTTTGTCTTTGACGACAGCAGCCGTTGCTTCGGTCAATCTGGCGAGACTTTGCGGATCATCGGGAGTGATTTCAGCGGTTTTGACTGTGTCATTTTTCGCTTCGGATGTTTCTGTCTTGGTCGGAGCGGACGTTGTTGGACATCCACTGTTGAACAGGACAAAACCAGCGAGGAGAACAGGTGCACAAGCTTGTTTAATCGTCATAGAAAGAGTCTTTGCAGTGTACTAGAAGAGGGCAATTGTGTCGTGGCGTCAGGAGTTTTGACAAAAAATCGAAATCCTCTCCGCCAGAGGGTGGCAAAACTCATTATTATGGAGGAAAAATAGATCATCAAGTTCTGCTCTACTTGTAATCAGGAAACTGATCAAACAAAATACATATATCTGCTTTGATTGGTCTTCCCTCGATTCTCGAACCATCCCGAAAAAGGACCTGCCATGTTCTACTCCCTGCCTTCGCGCCGTGACGCCCTCAAAACTGCAGCTGCTGCTGGATTGGGTTCTGCGCTGTTTGTTCCCGGGACGAAGCAAGCTTATGGAAAAACCCTGTTCCAAAGCGAGAAACTCAACTTCGCCTGTATTGGTGTCGGTGGGAAGGGCTCCAGTGATACCGACGACGCCGATAAGTACGGCACCGTTGTCGCTCTCTGTGATATCGATGAAGATGGTCTGGCGAAGAAGTCAAAACGCATTCCTAAAGCGAAGACCTTCGTCGACTTCCGCGAAATGCTCGATCAAATGGGTGATAAGATCGATGCCGTCACTGTCAGTACGCCAGACCACACTCACGCCATGGCAGCCATCGCCGCCATGAAACTCAAAAAGCACGTCTTCTGCCAGAAGCCACTGACCTGGTCGATCCAGGAAGCCCGTCGTATTCGCGAAGTTGCCAAAGAAACTGGCGTCGCAACTCAAATGGGTAACCAGGGAACTGCTGAAAACTCACTGCGTGAAGCTGTCGAAGTCGTTCGCAGCGGTATCCTCGGCGAGATCAAAGAAGTCCATATCTGGACGAACCGCCCTGTTTGGCCACAAGGAACTGGTCGTCCGAAAGAGACGATGGAAATTCCAAAGGGTCTCCACTGGGATCTGTTCCTCGGCCCAGCTCCAGAACGTCCCTACAATTCGGCTTACACTCCGTTCAAATGGCGTGGATGGCTGGACTTCGGAACCGGTGCCCTAGGCGATATGGCCTGCCACACCGCCAACATGGCCGTCATGGCTCTGGGGCTGTTCGACCCAATCGCTTTGACTGCCGATCACACGGGTATCGTCGAAAACGAGTCATACCCAATGTCTTCTCAAATCATCTTCGAATACGCGAAGACTGACAAGCACCCTGCTCTGAAGATGACCTGGTACGACGGCGGTCGTAAACCAGATCCATCTCTGCTGCTCGGCGAAGAGATGACTGCTTCGGGTTCTCTGGTTGTCGGTACAGAAGGTAGCGTCTTTGGTCCTGGCGATTACCATGGCCAGACCAAGATCCTGCCACTCCAGAAGTTCAAAGACGCCAAGAAACCAGAGCAGACTCTGCCACGTACCCGCAACCACTTCGAGGAATTCACCCAGGCTTGTGCTGGCGGTCCTCGTGCGATGTCTGACTTCGTTGACTACTCAACTTACCTGACCGAAACCATTCTCCAGGGTAACCTGGCGATCCGTGCCGGTTCAGGGGTCAAGCTCGACTTCGATCCAGCTGCTGGTAAGGTCACCAACCTGCCAGAAATCAACAAATTCCTGGGACGTGAATACCGCTCAGGCTGGACTCTCGGCTAACGTCAGTTGCCAATGAACGAAGCCGCGGAGTTCAATCTCCGCGGCTTTTTTTATGCACTCATGAAGAACGGACACATTCTGTCAGACTCTAGAAGGAGTCTCTCGCTCGGTCAAAATAACCAGGGGGTCAGGACCGATAGATCGGCCAGCGCCGGCTTGATCCACGTCTTGCGGAGTCGATCAACGATCGACAGGAGCATCGCACCGAGGGCAACTGCGAGCGTGATCGAAGACAACGATGGATTTAAGTAACAACGTAAGAGCGCGATGAAGATGATCACTCGCAAAAACCAGCGGTAGCGTGACTCGGCGTACCGCGTCTGAGAAATCGCCGTCGGTTCGTCGAGCTGCTCATCTATCTTTTGTTCCCACACTGAGATGCCGTACGCATTGGCCCAGAGGAGCACACTTCCCCAAATCAGCCATGTGATGTCATTCGATTGAAACGGCGTCTGTTTCGCAGTGAATGGAAACAGCACAGAACCCGCTAGAAATAGAACAGCCACCGTGATCTCACGGGGTAAAACAAGCCTTCCGATCCGAGGAAAACGCTGAGCAAAGACCATATAGCCGATCGCCACACTAGCCAGACTCAGACCATTCCGCCATTCGTCATAGCCACATGAGACGATCGCAACGCAGACCGCAGTCACCGCGATGGCAAGAAACGAAACGCAGACGGCGTTTCGATAACGCCATAGAAATGCATGACGCTCGGGGAGTCCCTCCGGCCGTATTTTCCGATATCGCCGCACATCCCAGGCACGATCCGCGATATAAGACAGCCAGATCGCAGCAGCCAGCAGAAACCGCTGATAGACAAACAGAGGCACATTCCATTGCCGAGCCGCTGCGTCCTGCCAGCAGAGTCCGACAAGGACAGCATCCAGTCCGAGAAGGTTGAGACTTCCGATCGTTGCTTCAAGGACTCTCAACCAGACGGGTAATGGAGACGCTCGATCAGCCGGCGCAGAAAAACACCCAGAAGCAAGTTGCTCTGGGTGTTCTGTTTTAGCGTCTTGTTTCGACAAATTACTTAGCGTCCCACCACCATTGAGTTTCGGTCGCCTTTGATTCGGTCTTCATGTTGTCGAGACGTTCAGAAGGCTTCATGAAGCCTTCGCCGAACAGCCCCATGACATCAGCACGCACGCCACCGGCAACCTGAACAACGATGTCCTTGCCACGGAAGACGCGATGATTGACAACCGAGTCGACAGCCTTTGGAGTGGTGTATTTCGTCGTAACATAACTACCATCAGCAGCGAAGCAGCCGAGGTCGAACTGGCTACGCTCTGCACCATGTTCGCGAGCGATGATCGCAGCGGCCAGCGACAGATCGAAGATATTTTCGAGGTCAGCAAAGACACTGTCACGAGCAGCCAGTTGATCGTAGTTATTGGTAAAGTTCTGAGCGAAAAGGCGGTTCGTGGCTTCTGCTTTGCCAGTTGGAACGCTTTCACCTTGAGCAGAGACGAACTGATTCTCTGATTGACAAAGAACCGAGCAGTTGTCGATCGCGTAGACACTGCGAGCAGCATTGTGAGTGACGGCATCGCATTTGATCGTCAACCACCAGCGAAGAGCGTCGATGCTGCCAGCGTTGGTTTGTTCGGTGACATTCATCAGTTTGAAGTAGTCGGGAATCTCAGAACCACCGTCGAGTTTACCGACGCCGATCAACTTCATGCGGTAGTCCGCTTCGATGATGACGCGGGCCACGCGAGAGTCGGTTGGGACGCCGTAGAAGCGGATGTCCTGCTGGCCGAGTTTCTGCTGCAGGGTACGAACCCAGTTCTTGACTTGAGCAGGAGAGAGAGCACCGCCCGCTTGAGTTGCTTCAACGTATTCCTTCAGATCCTTCATACCAGCTTCGCGTGGGTCGATCGAGCATCCGAAGATGTTCTGACCGTTCTTTGAGAAGGTTCGCAAGACGGTGACGAGGTCATCAAGTTGCATGACTGGTTGTTTTGACTTGGTACCGATCGCTGTTCCGCTGGCATCGTAGGTCCATGGTTCCGAAGGACCAGCCAGGATGATGTCATTGTGAGCAGCGTCGATGAAGACGTATTGGATCGAGGTCAGACCGCCGAGGTTTTTCATGGAAGCAACAACTGGCTGACCTTCAGCAATTTGTCGGGCGACAGCAGCTTCGAGAGCTTTCAGCGAAATCATGCGAAGATCGCTAGGGGCAGATAGGTCTTGGTTCAGACTGTCTGGACGGACTTGAGAGAACATCGCGTCCAGAGAGCTATCGGCTGGCTTCAGAGATGCCGACAGAACTCCGTGTGCATCAACTCGGACCCCGCGGTTGAATGGTGAAATCGAACCGATGCCACCGACTTCGTCCCAGGCGAACTCGTCACCGGTTTCGGTCGTGATCAGGTTAATCAGCTGAGTAAAGTCAGCACCGCCACCGTTCATGGCTTTCTGGCTGGCCAGTCCTGACTTCTGCTCTTTGGCATTCATCCGGCTCGACATCCGGCTGACCGTTCCCAGAGATGCATGAGCACCCGAGAATTTCAGCTGAGCCTGAGCAACTTGAGCCAGCAGTTGATCTTTGAGATCAGCTGAATCTGATTGCTCAGCCAGTTGAATCGCCGTGGTGAACTCACCAGCAGCGAGAAGTTCCTGGAAGGTATCCGGGCTGACATTTCCAGCGCGAAGCTGACTGGTCACACCGGCAACAACAATCAACAAGGCAAATGCCAGTCGAACAAGCGAGGGCATAACACGACGCATAGTGATTTCCCAGATTCCCAAGAGGTGACCAGGTGAGAAGTTCGTCAGCAGAGTTGTCGTCTGTCTGGAATGGAAGAAACGGTTTGGATCCGTGAGCCGCCTACTTGCCGAAAAGCAAGGAATTGACCCGGAATCCGCCTATTTCCCGTCATCGTTTAGCATCGTCGTATTCTTGCGGCACGTCAAGGAGTTTCTCCAGTTTCACTTATTTTGCCACGTTCTCGACCTCAAAATGCGCCAGAATGGTCATAGCCGGTAGATTTGGCCCACGAAAGAATACGAATTCAAGAAGCCTGCCAGGGACTCGTCGAGGCGGATTCACCTGCTAAAATCGCTATCGTCAGCACAATTCAAACAATCGTCGCCCGAACACCGTCGCCCAAGAGAGGCTCATGCCAGAACTGCCAGAAGTTGAGACAATGGTCCGCGGGATCCGTGATGACGTCGCATGTCGAGTCATTGCAGGTGTCATCACACCGGAATGCCGCTATCGTCCCATTTCGATCAAACCGGGTCTGGATGAGATCCGCCGACGAGCACAAGGGCGGACGATCACCTCCGTTTCCAGACTGGCTAAGCGAATCGTCTTAAACCTGGACAGCGGAGATGCCTTTGCCGTTGAACCGCGGATGACGGGTTTAATGCTGCTCAAGGACGCACCGTCCCAGGAACACTTGCGCTTCGAATGGAAATTGTCCCCAACCAAGGGGAAAGCACCATCACTGTGGTTCTGGGACCGACGCGGACTGGGGACGATCCGATTTTTGTCGCAGTCAGAACTGTCCTCGCTCGTCGGGCCAGATGCATTGACGACCACAGCCGAGGACTGGGCGATCATCTGTAGAGGGGCAAAAACTCCGATCAAGGTCCTGATGCTCAACCAGCAGAAAGTCGCAGGAATCGGAAACCTGTATGCCAGCGAAATCCTGCATCTGGCAAAGATCGATCCCCGTAAACCAGCCGGCGAGTTGAAAAAGTCTGATCTCGAACGAACCGCCAACGCCACATTGGCTGTCTTGAATCTCGCTATCCAGTACGAGGGCTCAACTCTCTCCGACGGGACGTATCGCAACGCCCTGAACAAATCCGGCGGCTACCAGAACGAACATCGTGTCTACCAGAAACACAGCCAGACCTGTCCGAGTTGTCACAAAGGGAGCATCGAGCGAATCGTCCAGGCCCAGCGTTCGACCTTTTTCTGCCCTCGATGTCAGAAGTGAAATCAACTTTTTCAATTGATCTAAGCTGGCCAGGCTTTTAGCTTCGCAACCGCTTCGGCAAGTTTGGCGCCGACTTTCTTGACAGCATCATGCTTGGCCTGATCAAGAAGATGCCCGGCTTCGTGGAACGCGTTGTCCGCTTGTGGAACGGTGACTTGGTCTGGCATTACCAGAACACCAATGTTGCCAAGAATCGATCGCAGGGTGACTAATCCACGTAGACCGCCCAGAGGACTGGGAGACGCCGCGATCAACCCCGCCACTTTATTCTGATAAGCAGCTAGTCGCGATTCTGTTCCTTGTCGACGAGACACCCAGTCGATCGCGTTTTTGAGAGCAGGCGTGATCGAACTATTATACTCCGGCGACGAAATCAGGAGACCATCATGCGATAGAAACAGATCCTTTAGCTCTTGTGCCTTCTGCGGCATCCCCTGTTCAGCTTCCAGGTCTTCATCCATCAACGGCAGCGGAAAATCCTGCAACGAAACAACCGTCACTTCCGCCCCCGCCTCACGAGCCCCTTCCGCAGCGATGCAGACAAGCCTCTGATTGAAGGAATTTTTTCGCAAGCTGCCAGAAAACGCCAATATTCGCACCGCCATCGAGAGGACCTTCGTCGTGAGGAATCAGTCAGAGAATTTATCAGTGGCAAAATGAATTACGGCCCCCGTGATATCAACATCAGGAGGCCGATCGGTTCTTCAAAATTAGTCTTTGGCGTGCAGGTGGGCTTCAACGAACCAGAGTTTCTGATCAAGACCTGCAGTAATCCCAGTCATCAGATCGGAAGAAATTTTATCGCCTGCTTCATCAAGCGAATCGACTGACTTACGAGTCCCGTCCGAAGTCGTTGCCAGTGCGGTGGAGAGCAGTTCGATGTGTTGACGGCAGGAGACGGCATTAATGTCGTAGGCCTTCAGTTTCGTCTTCGAATTGACTTCCTGAACTGTTCCCAGCGCCACCCCACCCAGTGCAGAAACGCGTTCTGCAACTTCATCGACGAACTCGCGAACTTCGTCGTTAATCTTATCGAAGAGTTCATGCAGTCCGATAAAGTGAGGCCCGCGAACATTCCAGTGCGCCTGTTTGGTTTGCAGTTGGAGATCGAGCAGGTTGACCAGTTGCTGATTAAGAATCGTGACGACATTCTGGCGGACAGTTTCGGACAGCGTGTTTTTTGTAGGGTGGAACATGGTGCAATCGTCCTTTGTAGGGGGGAGAAACGGTGCGAGGGACAATCGTCTATGAGTGTCCTGGGGAGAACTGGTCGAGAACGCGTCCTCGTGGACGGGTTGGTCATTTCGCTAAAATACTTTATCCTTGGCTGATTCTATGTCGTACGAAGAGCATCTTCAATTACGCAGATAAACTTCATTTTTCTGAAAGCCCGCCGATGAAACTCCTGCCTGCCATCCTCCTGGCACTCGCGACCGCCTTCTTTTGGGGAACCTATGGTCCTGCTCTTGGGAACGCTCGCACTGCGGTCAAGATCGCTGAAGGTGGCTGGTCACCATTCAAGCCTTACATGTTTATTGGCGTCGCCTATCTCGTCTGGGGTGTTGTCGGCGGGCTGGTGATGATGAAAGTGAATGGCGACAGCTTCAGCTTCACCGGGAATCACTTTCAAGCGGCAAAATGGGGCTTCCTGGCCGGTTCACTCGGAGCGTTCGGTGCTTTGACTTTGACAGGGGCAGTGATGGCTGCTGCAGTGCACCTGAAAGGAGGTGCGCCGAATCTTGTCATGCCGTTCGTGTTCGGCGGGGCGGTGATTATTTCTGCTGTGACTCCCATGATCATTGGAAAACTAACGAACGAACCTCTCAATGTTCCACCGATTCTCTGGTTGGGAGTTTTATTGATTGTTTCGGGAGCTGTGATTGTTGCGAGAAACGCTCCCCACCCGAAACCAAAACCAGCTGCCTCTTCAACACCGGCTGCAGGAATGACAGCGGAAACACCAGCTCATTGAAAGCTGTCCATCGCAATTCGTACTAACTATACGGGATTGGATGCAGCTGACCATTTCAAGCTGGTGGGCTCGGTTGGAAAGCATGGTCTTTGACGATTGACTCTATGTGAGCAATCTAGTTGCCAAGCAATCCGATCATCTTCCACATCGCCCAGCCAATTGTTCCGACAAAAGCCAGTCCGCACAGTGAAATTAATCCGCCCGGAATAACCATTTCACGCGATTTCAAACCTCCAAAACTGAAGGCCAGCGCATTTGGTGGAGTTGAGACTGGCAAAGCCATCGCCAGCGAGCAGCCGAATGCCACTCCCAGGCCGAGCGGTGTCAACGAAGTCGCCGTCATCGTAATGACAAGTGGCATGAACAATGAGGCTGCTGCGGTGTTGCTCATGATTGTTGATAAGAGGCAACTCAGAAAGGCAAGGAAGATCGCCATGCCGTAAAGCGACATGGTCTCGAGGTCGAGTCTCTCAACAAGGACTCGCGCAAGTCCGGTTCGGTCGATGACTTCACCAAGACAAAGCCCGCCTCCCATCAGTAGTAAAACATCCCAGGCGAGCGTGCGGATGACAAGAGGTTTAAGAATTCCTCCCCCGAAGAAAATGATCACCGGAATAAGAGCAACCGTTCCTGTCTTCACCCCGTGATAATCAGACATCAACCACCCGACGATTGTTGCGAGGATGGTGACCAGCACAACCCAGGTCGAAGCCTGGAAAGGCTTGACTGCACGAAGCGGCAGACTCTTCATTTCTGCCTGCCCCCCTTTAAAGGTGATACGCAAGATCCCCCAGGCAATCAGTATTAGAAACACGACGGATGGCACTCCAAATGACATCCAGGTTAAAAAATCAGGGGCCGAACCCACCTTCCTCAGATTGGCAAGGACGATTGCATTTGGCGGCGTTCCGACAGGCGTGCCCAGACCACCAATATTCGCCGCGAATGGAATTCCCAGCAGAATACGTTTTCGATCCGAAGAGCCGACGGGAAGATGATTGAGAATCGGCGACATGACAGACAGCATCATGACCGTCGTTGAGGTATTGCTCAGCCACATGGAAAAAAAGCCCGTAATTCCCATGACAGTCAGGAGCAGAATAGCAGAGGAGTGTCCTGCATACTTGAGAAGAGAATTGACGATTCTCAGATTGAGTTCTTCCTGCTCCATCCCGCGAGAAATGACGAATCCCCCTAAATAAAGAATAATTACGTCCGAAAAGAACGGTGCCATGAAGTCGGACGGGGGAGTCGGGCCTATTTGGCTGTTCATGACCGGCTGAAGCCAGACCAATGACATCAACAAGACGACCAGACCTGTCACGAACAGTGGCAGAATTTCGGCAAACCAGGAAGTTGCGGAAACGAGAAGAATGGTGAACGCGACCTGCTGCACGGGAGTCAGTCCCAGGGCCGAATAGGCACCAGCCCACCCAGCGATCAACTGGATGAGCAGAACGACGACTCCAATGATGAAATAAGGAGTGATCGTCGACGGATGCTCTTCGTTTTCACGTTGATCTGGAATTGGGATAGAAAATTCGGAATCACTGTTCATCGGATGATTTGACTTGGTCAAGTGGACTCGAAGGAATCAATTGGAGTTCTCATCCTAAAGACTGGAACATTTGTTGCCAATTCAGATAATTGAATATGTTGATGCGGCTGTGGTCTCATATGCGTTAGAAGAACGTGGCCGTGAATGAAATTGTCTTCCCCACGATACTCCCACACGATGGACATTTCGCTGAATACGCTGGATGATCAGGTCACTGCGAAAGTCTTCTCAAGCCTTAAGTTTTGAATAGCGTTCTCCTCCATGACGAAAACCTCGATTCGAATCGCGACTCGTTCTAGCCCGCTGGCCCTCTGGCAGGCGAATTTTGTCAAAGACGAGCTGCAGAAAACAGATCCGGAACTGTCCGTTGAACTGGTTCATGTGACGACGGGCGGCGATCGTAACGTCCTCGACCCTCTGCAGAGCTTCGGCGGCATGGGCGCGTTTACGAAAGAAGTCCAACTCGCAGTGCTGGAAGGCCGGGCGGATATCGCAGTCCATTCGCTGAAAGACCTGCCAACCGAACCGACGCCGGGGTTGACGATCGCGTGTGTCCCAGAGCGGGAGCAAACGTTTGACGTCATCGTCTTCCCCTCTCACCGCCGAAGAGATGTCGAGATTTTGACTCAACGTCTCCAAAACCCTGAGAACCTGACATCTGCAGAACTCGAAGAAATTGTTGACCATTCGATCGTATTAACACTGCTGTCCGAGAATGCCGTCGTTGGCACAGGCAGCCTGCGACGTCGCGCACAACTGCTTCATGAAAGACCCGACCTTGAATTGAAGGAAATCCGTGGCAACGTCGACACCCGCATTCAGAAGCTGGAATCAGGTGACTACGACGCAATCGTCCTGGCGTTTGCTGGGATTCACCGTCTGAAACGTGATCTGGAACTCTGCTTCCTGCCACTGGACCATATGCTCCCGGCCGTTGGTCAGGGCGCTCTCGGACTCGAAATTCGAGAGAATGATTCCGCAATAGCGCAGATGCTCCGTTTACTCGACCATCACGAGACTCACCTGGATGTCATCGCTGAGCGGGCGTTGCTGAGAACGCTTCGCGCAGGCTGCCACGCCCCCGTCGGCGTCGAAACTGGTATGATCGAAGCAAAACTCTGGATGATCAATGCCGTCGTCCTGAGTGCCGATGGCCAGCAACGAGTTGATGAAATGACTGCCCAGGACCACGCCCCCCGAGACGCGCGCGAAGCAGAAACGGTCGGTGTTGATTTGGCCCACAAACTCATCCAACAGGGTGCCGACAAACTGCTGGGTCATTCGTAGGGTCCGCTGTGCGGACCATCAATTCGCGATGAATGCGAAGGCACGAGTAAGCAGTTAAAAGGCATTCGTTGAGTTCAAAGTTGTAAGTCGATTCACGGTCCGCACAGCGGACCCTACGGGGAAACATGCCAAATCGTCCGCGAGCGTGGTTGTCGGAGCGGGTCTCGCGGTTGCGTGAGGACGGGCTTTATCGGGCTCGTCGCGTCGTTGAGAGTCTGACTGCGAGAGAATCGCGTCTTGAGGACGGTCGAGTCGTCATTGATTTCGCTTCGAATGATTATCTCGGACTCGCCCACCATCCAGACGTGATTGTGGCAGCGAAAAATGCTGCAGATGCCTTTGGCGTCGGTGCCCGGGCCAGTCCACTCATCAGCGGGTTGACTCCTGCTCATAGCGAACTGATTCAGGCTCTTTGCGATTTTGAGGGAGCCGAAGCTGCTCTTTTGTTTTCGTCAGGCTATGCGGCGAACATTGGGATGATTTCTGCGCTCGCCGGTCCCGAAGACGTCATTTACAGCGATCGATTGAACCATGCTTGCCTGATTGATGGCGCGAGACTATCCGGTGCAAGATTTCGTGTGTACCGGCATGCTGAGTTAGACCGTCTGCAAAAAGAACTGGCGAATGCAGGAGAATTTCGTCGTCGGTTCATCGTGACGGATGGAGTCTTCAGCATGGACGGGGATCTGGCTCCGTTGAAAGAGCTCGTCGATCTGGCGGAAAAGTACGACGCGGAGGTTATCGTTGACGAGGCCCACGGGACGGGAGTTTACGGGCCCCATCTGCGTGGGGCGTGCGACCATTTCGAGGTGAGCGATCGCGTTCTGGCAAAAGTCGGGACGTTGAGCAAAGCCATCGGCGGGCAGGGGGCATTTGTCGTCGGCTCACGTGAACTGATCGACTATTTATGGAACTCTGCTCGAACGCAGATGTTTTCGACGGCTCTTTCGCCCATGTTGTGTGCTGCTGCCACTGCTTCCCTGCGGATCATCCGCAGCGACAAAGAACGTCAGCGTCGCCTTCGGAACAATGTTCATCAATTGAGGGATGCGTTACACTCGCTGGCCCTGACGGTTCTGGGAGACCGCGATTCACCCATTGTCCCGATCATCCTGCAAAGCCCGACACTCGCCCTGCAGCGCCATCAGACGCTGCTCGATGAGGGATTCCTGGTGGGATGTGTCCGACCGCCGACGGTTCCCGCAGGGACATCCCGCCTGAGATTGACCGTCAACGCCGAACACACGACTGACGATATCGAACGACTGGCGATGATGTTAACGGGACTGTTATGTACCTGATCACATCGTCTACGAAATACAAAGATGACGGACTGATGACGAACCCTGACTGGAAGCCACTTTATCCTTTCGCAGCGCATTCACACGATGTGGGTGGCGTGCGAATGAATTATGTCGATGAAGGACAGGGAGATCCAATTCTCTTCGTTCACGGCAACCCGACCTGGAGTTTTGCCTGGCGGAATCTGATCCTGAAGTTTCGAGATCGCTATCGCTGCATCGCTGTCGATCACATCGGCTGCGGGCTGTCTGATAAGCCCCAAGATTATCCTTACACCCTGGCTCAGCACATCGCCAACCTGAAATCTCTGATCGAGAAACTGGATCTCAAGAAGATCACGCTCGTCGTCCACGACTGGGGCGGAGCGATCGGAATCGGGACGCTGGGGAAAATGCCGGAGCGGTTTTCGCGGGTCGTGATCACCAATACCGCTGCCTTTCCATCGAAGCTGATTCCCTGGCGGATTGCAGCCTGTCGGATACCCGTTCTCGGTCAAATTGGAGTCCGTGGATTGAATCTGTTTGCCGGCCTGGCGACAACGATGGCGACTGAGAATCCACATGGACTGCCTGCGGACGTTAAAGCTGGCTACCTGGCGCCGTATGACAATTGGGCCAACCGGGTGGCGGTGGATCGATTCGTCAACGATATCCCCATGTCGCCACGTCATCAAACATATCCAACGATCCGGGAAGTCGAAGCAGCTCTCGACCACGTCCGAAAAATGCCGACGCAGTTGATCTGGGGCATGAAGGACTGGTGTTTCTCACCGGCGTTTTACAGGGAATTCCGCGCCCGCCTGCCAGAAGCCTGCTTCGTCGAACTTAATGACGCCGGGCATTACCTGTTTGAGGATGGACTGGAACCGATGGCTCAAACCATTGAGAAATTCCTGTCAGAAACGCCCCGCTCGGGCGAGTGACAGATCGGAACTTATCACTGCCTTGAGATTGGTGGGCGGTCTGGCTTGAGTTTCCGTAAGTTGATGCGTTACTCTGAGATAGCTGTTGACGAAGGTGAAGACCTGCGTCGACGGTTATTTCCGTAGCGTTGACTGGATCAACGCTGTCCGCGAAGGAGGTCGCGTGATCAATTCTGCAGGCTGGGTGCCGGTTTCTATACTGCGGGTGTCGTACTGCGAAGGTTCCTCGCAGACGGCTACGCTCCGCGCCCACCCGGAGTCGAGCATGCATTATGCATGGGCCAGGAGCTGCCAATCGTGAGTACGTTTGAAGCATTGATCGAGAATCAGGACACAACTCGGCCTTATTCTGAAGAGTGGTACAACCGACTGAAGAATGTACTCGGAGAAGCGGCCTGTCAACAGGCTGGCTTTTTCGCGATTCCCAATGACATGATTCTTTCGGTCGTCATCCCGGTGTACAACGAGCGCGAAACGCTCATGAACCTGCTGCAGAAAGTCAAGAACGTCCCTGTTCGTAAACAGATCGTCCTGGTCGACGACTGCAGCAAAGACGGGACAACTGAGATTCTCAAACAGCTGGCCAAAGAAGCAGAGACCAGTACGGACGAGCTCAACCAGATCAAGGTGATGTTCCATAACGTCAACCAGGGCAAAGGGGCGGCTCTGCGAACTGGCTTCGCAGCAGCGGACGGCGATATCGTCATTATTCAGGATGCCGACCTTGAGTATGACCCGAACGAGTATCCCCGACTCCTACAACCGATTCTGGATGGCAAAGCCGATGTCGTATTTGGCAGTCGGTTTCTCGGAGACCGCCCTCACCGCGTGCTATACTATTGGCATTACCTTGGAAATAACTTTCTGACGCAGCTGTCCAACTGCTTCACAAACCTCAACCTGTCGGACATGGAAACGTGTTACAAGGTCTTTCGTAAAGAAGTGATCAAAGCGGTTTTGCCGAAATTGCAGCAGAATCGGTTTGGTTTCGAGCCGGAAATCACCGCCCGTCTTGCCAGACGTCGCTACCGGATTTATGAAATGAGCTGCAGTTATGACGGACGCACCTATGATCAGGGCAAGAAAATCGGCTGGCGCGATGGTTTCAAGGCCCTGTGGTGTATCATCCGTTATGGGCTGGCGGACTAAATTCTGAACAGGAGAGGGCGAATTCACCCAGTTGAATGCCTGCACGCTTGTCCCGAACGGTCCAGTTGACAAAGATTAGAGACAGAGAAATTAAAACGACGG
>SXGT01455386.1_pt1 | contig 21045 bp, 12 predicted proteins | sample 3176221 | NCBI WGS metagenome assembly SXGT01 (sample SAMN11356862, study PRJNA531348) | freshwater metagenome | isolation source: freshwater sample F1-120 | place: China: Fuxian Lake, Yuxi | collected 2017-12-25
CCGGCCATGCTCCATGGCTTGGAACGCAGGCGCTTGCAGCTGGCCGAGCTCGTCAGATGGAGGGTCTTCCCCGATCGAAGATCCGTACACACCCCAAGCGGATGGGTGGCGACATTGCCGAGAGTCGCTTAGCGAAAGGCGGCTTGCCTCCGCAGGAAACGACCGTGCACGCCAAGCGAATAACAGCGCCGGCGTGCACAGCGAAAGGGACCAGTATCGTCAGGTGTCTTTCGACAACTCCGCATCCCTCGGCAACTCCTCCAAACTCCCCAAGCCAAACCTCTCCAAGAACCCCTTGGTAGTCCCGTACTGCAGCGGATGCCCCGGCACATCCGCCCGCCCAGCCACGCGCACCATCCCCCGATCGACCAGCATCCGCAGCATCGGTCCCGCCTGCACTCCGCGGATCGCTTCGATCTCGGCCTTCGTCACCGGCTGCCTGTACGCCACGACGGCCAAGGTCTCGAGCGCCGCACCGCTCAGTTTCTCCGCCTTGCGCACCTTCTCCAATCGCTGCACCACCGGCCCCAGGTCCGCAACGGTGAGGATCTGCCAACCTCCCGCGACCTGCCTCAACTCCAACGGCAGGCGCGTCTCGGACAAGCGCTCGGACAAGGCTGTCAAGGCCGAGCGCACACGCGCAAGCGCGGGGCGCTCGAGCAACTGTTGCAGCCGACGTTCGGACAGCGGTTCGGGCGACGCGTAGACCAAGACCGTCAAGGCTCGCAGGAGGGATTCGTCGTCCAGCAACTCGCCGGGCCCAAGTTGCCCATCCTTCGCGGTGTCCGCGTCGCCTTCCGGAGGGGAATCGTCCAGCGCGAGCGCGGGGCCCAGTTCGCCCTCGACGGCATCGAGGGTGCCGTTTGAAGCGTGACCTTGGTCGATCGTGGGCGCGGCGGCGGGATCCGGTTGCTCGTTGCCTTCGTTGCTGCTCATGGTGCTTGCTTGGTGCGCCTAGTTCTAGCAGGCGTGACCGCCGTGCGACGAGGGCTGGCCGGCGTCCTCAGCGCGGGATCTGCCCCACGAGGCGCAGGAACGGCTGGAAGTCGACTTCGTACCGGGCTTGCATGGCGGAACGCCACTGGGCGATCTCCAACTCCTCGACGGCGCGCGCCCGCAAGTCGAGCTCCACCTGCGGAGCGATCTGCTCCCAGCTGCCGGCGACCACGGGCGGCTGGGCGTCGACCACGAGGAAGAGCCAACGACCGGACTCCTGGATGGGGCCGACGACCTGATTCGGAGCGCTGGAGAAGGCCAGCTTGGCGATGGGGGCGTCGCCTCGAACGACCGCGGGGATACGGCCGCCTTCGAGGCCTGAAGGGTCCATCGAATGTTCGCGTGCGATCTCGGAGAAGTCGCGTCCGGCGGCCAAGTCCTTTTGAACGGCATCGCGGACGGACTCTTCCTTGGCGACGACGATGCGCACCTCGCGTCGCTCGCAGCCGAGCAGCCAAGCGCGCGCGACGCGGTCCGCAAGCAGTTGGCGCAGCGCGTCGTCTCGCAAGCGCTCGCGATAGCGGATCGGATCGAGTCCGAGCACGCGATCTACGTAGGTGTCGAAGCCCAGCTTGGGGTTCTTCTTCTTGACCTCGGCCTCCAGGGCCGAGACTGATTCCTCGGCGGCGGCGGTGACGAGCGAGGGAGGAACCATCACGCCGAGGCGTTGCGCCTCCGCGGCGACGATGCGGCCGAGCGCGAGGTTGTCGAGCTGCTTCAGCACCTCGAAGTTGCGCGCGTAGACCCACTGGGTCAGCAACTCGGACACATAGACGGGACGGCCAGCGACGATCGCCACCAGCGGCTCGCTCGCCACCTCGGGTTGCGCCGCCGATGCCGCGACGGGCTGTTGGTCGGTAGGAGTCGTGCTCGCCTTGGATGCGCCAGCCGTGGTTTCGACAGTGCTTGTCGTGGAGATGGACGCGACGGAGCGGGTCTGGTTGGACGTGGCGTCCGGTGGGATGCTCGCGTTGGACGCGATGGCGCCGCTGGATGCCGCGTCGCTGGAAGCACGGCGCGGGTTCGGCGTGGCGCACGCCGCGAACAAGCAGGCGAGCACAAGCAAGCCGTGGGACTGGACGAGGCTGGACTTCATGCGGAGCTTCAGCGGTAGGAGATGCGACGCACGATGCCGATGCCGTGGCAACCCACGCATTCGGCGAAGGTGTCCATGGCTGGCGCACCTCCGCCTCCCCCGCGTCCGCCGCCCTGCTGATTGGCGGCGTTGGCCGCCGGATTGGAGCCGACCAACGACATCTGGCGAGTGCCGGTGCCGCCGCACTCGCGACAAGCCGCGAGCAGAGGCTTGGGGGCGACTTCGAAGTCGCCGCCATTCTCCGCATAGTAGGCGAGGATCCAGTTCTGCCGCGCGGTCGAAGGGAGCTCGGCCCAAGCCGTCTCGCGCTCGTCCTCCTCGCCGGGGCCGGCTTGCGTTGAACGCGCCAGTTGTTGGTTCTCGATGAAGCGCGCCAACCGCTGCTCGAGTTCCAGGCGCTCGGCGTCCCGCTCGTTGACCGGGGCCTGCTTGGGCTTGCCGTCGTCGGAGCCGCCCTTGAAGGCGCGTTCCTTGCCGAGCAGCCAAGTCCCTTGGCCGTAGGAAGCGCGCAGCCAACGCTCCTTCTTGCGCGCGGAGAAGGCGCGCAGCACGACATCGGGCGTCGCCTCCTTGGTCGACTTGCCGAGCTCCCGGACCACGCCGGCCAGCACGTCCTCCTTGAACTTGCCCTCGAGCGCCGCGAGCACCTCGGCCAGCGTGGACCGCACGGACAGTTCGCGCGCGACCTTGCCGACTTGGGCGTTCCAGAGGCTCCATGCGCGCTCGGAGATCCAACGATCGCGCGCCTTGACGGCGCGATCCAGCGCGCGCTTGGCGTCGGGACGAAGCGGACTGTCGGGGAACTTGCCCGCGAAGGCCTCGGCCGCCGAGAGGGCCTCGTCGAAGCGCTTGCGCGCGACCAACGCGTCGACGTTGGCCAGCCACTCGATCTGGTCGGCGCGCAGGGCCTTATCGCCAGCGCGCACGAGGCCGTTCTTGACCTCGTCCGCGCGATGGCTCGGATCAAGTTCGGCCGCCTTGCCCCAATTCTCGACGGCACGCGCGAAGTCCAGCGTACGCTCGCACCACAAGACCAGTTCGACGCGCCCCGCCGCCGTGGCGAGATCGACCTCGGCCAGCTTGCGGGCGTACAACTCGTCCTTCGTGTAGACCTCGCGCGCCGGGACCATCGTCGGCGTCGGCGCGCCCGCGAGGCGCGCCTTGGGCACGGGCACCGTCGCCGAGGCGGTCTTGACGAGGATCGTGTCGCCCGAGCGTTGCAGCACGACGCCGGTGTACTGGACGCCGTCCGTGGTGGTCAGCACCTCGGCCGGGACCATCAGCTCGTCGGCCCCGACATCGACGTAGCCGAAGCTGGCCTTCAGTTCCCTCTCCTCGACGGGATCGAGCAGGCCGTACGCCAGCCGATGCCTCCCGCCGGTGTCGGCGCGCAAATAGACGATCGCGTCGGGGTCGTGCTCGACGACCCGCCCCCACAGGATCGATCCATCGCGCAAGCGCAGCATCGTCAAGGATTCTTGACGAACTTCCGCCGACGCGGAGACCTGGGCCGACGCGCCCGCGGGCAGGGCGAGCAGGAGAAGTAGAGCCGCGGAAAGGGTCGAGGGCGTCATGTTTGTTCGGATCGTTGCAGGTCGAGGATAGCCGAGATGGGTGGGGCCGCGGCGCTTGGATCCCTAGCGCGTGGCATCCGCGGGCGGGGGCGGCGCGGGCGCGGCCGGAGGATTGGCGAGCCGACGACGCAGGCGCTCGCCGAAGGGCAGCTCCTGCAGGAGGATCGTGCGGAAGGACCTGTCGCGACGCACGCCCGCCGAAAGCCAGCTGACCTCCACGTCGACCCGCCATTCGCGCGGCCGATCGGGGTTGCGCTCGGCTCGCGCCCCGTAGGCGAGGCCCGGAAGTCCGGCCAGCGGACGCTCGACGATGGGCGAGGGATCCAGCAACGCGCCCTGCGGGTCGAGCGGGAAGAACGACTCCTCGAGGTCGGCCAAGACCGCCTCCATCGCCGCGGCGCCCTCGTTGCGCAGTTCGGCGGTGCGCGTCAGCGCCGCGCCGAAGGTCAGCAGTCCGAGCACGGCCGTCATGCCAACGAGCAGGATGGCCATGGCGACCAGCACCTCGAGGATGGTGAAGCCGCCGCGTCCCCGCGATCGCCGCAAGTGGTGCTTCACAGGTTCCAGTCCTCCCGATGCACGCCGACGACGACCTCGCGCGCGTGCGCTCGTCCCCAGTGCACCATCGCCCCGCGCGCGTGGGTGGCGGGCTGGGTGCCGCGCACGCCGCGCTCGACGGTCACGCTCGCGCCATCGCGCGCCAGCACGCGCACCCATTCGCCGCCGAGCAACAAGTGCGCGTCCCCGTAGTCGGGCAGGTGGCGCTCGTCGTCGACGACGAGCTGCCGATCCTCGGTGCGCAGGTCCGACACGAGACGCGTGCGCCGCAAGCGATCCACGGCACGCTCGATCTCCAATTCGATGCGCACGCGCCGCGGCAGCAGCGCGCGGCCGCGCGACTTGGGCATCCACCGCCAGGCGAGGTTCCACGGATGGATGTCGGCGTCGGGACGATCGCGGTTCCAAGCATCCCACGACGCGGTCGCGTCCACCGCCTCGGCTCCGATGCTCCAGCCGTCGTTGACGACCGAGGATTGGCCGGCGCAGGAGATGGACAACCACAACACTCCACCGCAGACCTCCTCGGTCGTGCCGGCCGGCGGTCGGTGCGAGGCGCCGAAGAAGTCCGACGCGAAGAACGACTTGGTGGTCGAGTCGGAGACCAAGCGCGCGCCGCGCAGCACGCGCCCCTCCGCGCGCGCATCGCGATCCACCAGCGAAGCGGGCACCACCGCCCACTGCACCTCGACCAGCTCGGCTCCAGCCGACTCGAGCACGGGGCCGATCGTGGCGTCGGGCTGCTCCTCGGCGCGCTCCGACGCGAGCTGCTGGCGCAGGCGCGACACCTCGGCCGCGCCCGCGATGCGCACCATGCGCACGCGCGGCCAGGCCGCGTCCAGCACGCCGTCGGCGTCGAGGTCGTGCCGCGTCCACTCCACCACGAGATCCCCCGCGGATCCGGGTTCGAGGCTGCGCATGTCGTCGGCGAGCAGGTCGGCGACCACCGTGGCCTGCTCCATCGTCGAGCGCCGAGTCTCGCCGGTGCGCCACAAGGACAAGGTGCGATCGAACAGCTGGAACACCAGCATCACGAGCAAGGCGAGGAGGCCCGTGGCGAGCAGCAATTCGACCAGCGTGAAGCCGCCACGCGGCCGGGCGAAGTGCGGAGTGGTGCGACGCGCGCTCACCGGTCGATCCTCCGCAAGGTGGTGGACGGGGCGTAGTAGAACACCGAGTGCATGCGCAACTTCGGCGTGCGCTTCCAACCGTGCGACAAGCCGGCCACGGCGTCGAAGGCGCGCTGGTCGTAGACCGCGTGCACGCGCCACTCGACGCGATCCGACTGGACCATGATAGGGATGGCGCCGCCGTCCTTGTCCCCGCGCTCGAGGAGCCGCAGGCGCGCGTCCTCCTCGGGGTCGGCGTCCCACGGCGCCTCGGGCCTGGTCTTCTGCAGCGCGCGCAAGCGCACGCCGTCGGCTTCGCTGCTGGCGAAGAACACGCCGGTCCACCAAGCCGCGGGGTGCTCCTGCGCGAAGGAGAAGTAGGCCATCTCCGGCGCATCCGCGCCATCGGCCCAGCGGTCGGGATAGCGGCAGGGATGCAGCACGACCAGCGTGCCCGCGTCGTGCGCGGCCGCTTGCGTGCCGTGGCGACCGCGGAACAGGCCCGAGCCGCGTTCATCGCGCAAGCCCGGCTGGAGCGACGTGCGCGGCATCTCCAGCGCGGCCCCGGCGACTCGCGTGTAGTGGACCAGTTCGTCGTCGATGCGCACGAGGCCCTCAGGCGGGAAGTCGTCGGCCGACAACAGCGAGAAGGTCGCGTCGCCCGCGCCCACCCCGGCCGACAGCGTCGACACGACGAAGTGCTCCAGCACGGCGACCGGCTCCGTCGGCTGGTGCGGACCAGGATCCGTGCCGAGCATGCCGCGACCATTCGTCGCGACCGTGATCGTGCCGCTTGCCGCGTCCAGCTGCGAGTAGCCGATGATCTCGTCGCCGATCCGCAGCAATCCGCCATCGACGGGTAGATCGGAGAGGAACTCGTGCGTGCCGCCGAAGACGCCCAGCGCCAAGCGCGCCGCCGTGGGCGCGACGAGGATCGTGGAGGCGTCGGCGGTGATCTCCTGCGCGAGCACGAGGCTCGCGCCGGCGGCAGCCTCCGGATCGACGTTGGGCGTCGCTCGTCCGAACTGGTGGTCGCCGTGGATGATCTCGTCGACGATGGCCGAGGGCACCGTGCCCGGCAGGCCGTTGGCGCCTCCCCCCACGGCGTAGCCCGAAACGAGGCGCGGGCGTTCGCCCGAGGGGAAGCAGGCGATGCGCGTCAACAAGCGCGACTCTCCGTTGGCGGGCGAAGCACCTTGCTGGCCGCCTTGGCCTTGGCTGGTGGCCAGCCCGAGGAACGGCTCGGGCGAGCGGTCCTCGAACGCCAGCCAGCAACGATTCAACAGCTGCACGTCCTCCGGCACGGGCCCGCCAGCCTGGTTCGCGAGGCCTTGCGGACGCAGGACGCCTTCGACCTGCTCCCACGCCGTGGTGCCCACCAGCGGCGCGGGGATGTGCGCGCGATGCACGACGAGCGGCCAGCCCGGGTGGTCGGGCGTGGGACCGGACAAGAACACCGTGTCGCGCCGACCAGGCCGTCCGCCATCGGGGCCCGCGTCAGGCATGGCGATCACAGGCAGGACCAACGTGCCTGCCGGCTGCAAGTGCGAAGACGTCCCGAGCACGCCGCGGAAACGGTAGTGCGACTCGACGGCGCGCGAGATCGGGTGGTCCTCGATCGTGTTCTCCTGGGTGCCGAGGCGCGGGTCCCATTGCACGCCGCCCGACTGCGCGCCAGCGGTGGAACCGGACTGCTTGGCGGCGTCCGGGCCAGTCTGTCCAGTTTCCTTGACAAAGCCGGCGAGGGCGCCGACGGCGCCGCTTGGACCACCACCCGGGCCGCCACCGCCACCACCGCCCGTCGGCGGAACTTGGATCTCGATCTCGCCTCCACCGACGATGACGCGATAGACGCGCTCCAAGGCTGCCGGCTCGTCGCGCACGAGCTGGCCGTTGGCGGCGTCGAAGTAGTCGTAGCGCACCCACTCGGTGTACTCGGCTTCGGTGGGCCGCGTGAACTGCGCCAAGCGCGGGTTCTGCAGGTCGGCGGCGAGAAACCCGGCCGCGGTGGATGCGCCGGGCACGGGGATCGAGATCGGCAGCACGTAGCAACGCCACGCCAAGCGCGTCAGCACCTGCACCGCCGGTTGTCCGGCTCCACCACCGATGTAGATGTTCGGACTCCAGTCGACGACGAAGCTGCGCAAGCCGCCGATCAAGGCACCCTGCGCCGCGCCGAGGTTCGGCAGCGTGTTGGCCGCGACGCCGCGCTGGGCGATGCTCAAGGTGCGATCGCTCCAACCCGAGTAGCGGATGATCTCGATGCCGCCGATCGCCGCACCGGTGTTGTCCTGCGCCTGGCCCGTCTGCAGGCTCGCGCCGACTTGGACGATGGCCGCGTAGCCGCCACCGGGGTTGAAGGCCGCCATGTATTCCGCGGCGGGAGTCTCGGACTGGGTGTCGTCGCCATCGTCGGCGCAACGCAGCACGAGGCCCGTGGCGCTCGAATTCGAAGCTAGTCCGTTGCCGAGCGTAAGGCCCGCGGCCGGACCGACCGGCACGACGATCGGATCACCCAGCGGCGAAGAGGCTCCCACCACCGCGTCGACCTGCGACACCCGGAAGCGCCCGAGCTCTTGCGCCAACTGCGCGCGGCCGGCCGGCACGTCGCTGAGGTTGGGCAAGGCGTAGCCATGCAACTCGACCGGCGCGCCGGCCGGATGCGCGGTGGTAAGGTTGGCGAAGTTGATGGGCACGTTGGCCGTGCCGCCCTCGACCAGCGCGGCCCACGGCTCGCGCGCCAGCCTGCCGCCGAAGCCAGCCAGCGGCCCGGTCAACTGGCGTTCGGCCTTGAGCGACACGCCGTCGTTGACGACCTCCACCAGTTCGTTGCCGATGCGCACGACGCATTGCGCCGGGAAGCCCTCGAGCGAGTCGACGACGAGCACGCCGTCGCCCTGCGACAGCGAACGCGACAGGCGCGTCAAACCCGGCGTGCGCACGCCGAGGGCTTGTCCGTTCACGAGCATGCTCATCTGGCTCGGACGGTTGCCGCGCACCTCGAAGTGGACATGGTGCCAAGTGTCCGCCGGCAGTCCTGGCCCGGCCGTCGCGCCGGAACCACCGCCGGCCAACGAGTAACGCAGTTCCGCGGCTTCGCGCCAACTCGTGTCGCGGTGGTCGCCGAACCCGTCGAGCACGCGCAAGACCAGATCGGCGCCCTCGAACAGCAGCTGCACCCGCTCCACCGCCGTCTCGGTCCCGGCGAAGTCGACCACGCTGCCATCGCCGATGCTGCGCGGCCGGATCCAACCCGACCACGCGATGGGGCGCGCAAGCGGCGAAGCGCTCGTGGTCCAACCGACGACCGCGTCGCTGCTCGACAACTTGACGGGCTGGTCGGGCAGCCATCGACCCTCGAGGTCGCGCGACTCCTGGTCGAAGTGCAGGATGCGTCCGGCGCGACGCCCGACATCCCACTCGCGCGTGGGTTGCAGTTGGAGCCACGACTCCTCGTCGCGCGCGGGGAAGACGCGCTCGGCACCGACCATCTCGGTCGCCTCGGGCAGCGCGGGCGTGCCCGGCACGAGCAAGCTGCCATCCTTCACGCCCCAGTTGGGCCAGAAGCGCGAAGGCGTCGCGGTGTGGTTGTCGTGGCGCGAGGTGGCGCGGGGACCCGTCGCCCACAGCGGACCTTGCAGCGCGAGGCGCAGCTCTTCGTCGAAGTCCTCCTGGCGCGCCCACAGGCGCACGAGTTCCTGTTGCGGCGCCACGACCACCGTCTCCTCGCGCACCGCGATGGCGCGCGCGATGCCACTGGGCGCGTTGGCCGAAGCGCGCAGCTCGAAGTCGTAGATGTCCCGCGACACGAACGACAGCGGCATGGTCGACCACGCCAGCGAGGCGTCGTTCGAGTTCAGCGCGTTGGCGTGCACGGCCATGGCGTCCAGGGCGTCGAGGAAACCCGCGCCCGAAGCCAGCGCGTCGGGGACGAGTGGCGCGTCGGCCGGCAACTTCTCGAGGCCGGCCGCGGGCAGCAGCACGCGTCGCATCCAATCCTCGTGGCCCGTGAATGGCCGCGACTCGATGGTCAAGCTCGCCAGCGCGCGAGCCTCGTCCGAAGTGACGCGCGAGTTGCGTCCGACGAGTTGGAGGTTGAGGAACAGGGCCTCGAGCACGCGCTCGTCGGCGCTGTTGGCGTTCACGGGACGCCGCGCCAGCACCTCGAGCACCGCCCCGTTGGCGGGGAATGAACCCTCGAGGATCCTGTCCAGCACCAACTCGCCGTTGCGCGCGACTTGCTGCACGAGCGCGAGCTCCTGCAAGGCGCCATCGCCGATGCGCACCGTGCTGCCGGCGTTGACGAAGCGGCTGTCCGCCACGCGCAATCGGCCCGTGCGACCCGCTTCGATCGGCGTGGTCACGCGCACCGCGCGCTGCCAAGTGGCGACTCCACGCGCTTCGCCGTGCACCGCGCCGTGGCGCCGCAGGGCCTCGAGCATCGCCTCGCCGACCACGCCCGCGCCACGTGGATCGATGGCGGCCGCCAACGCGAAGCGACCGACGTCGCCGAGCTGCTCCGGGGCGTCGGGCGCGAGCAACGCACCTTTCTCGCGCAAGCGCCACGCAGCCAACGCGAAGGCGCGTTGATCGACGATGTTGACACCCACGCCATGGCCGGATGACGGGCGCGGGCCACCTTGCCAGTCCTCGCCCTCGGCCGGGCCGAGCACGCCGCGCGCCAAGCCCGTCAAGGCGCCGTCTTCGATGGCGCCGTAGCGCACGATCTCGCCGTCGATGGCCACGAATCCGGTGGGCGCGAAGTTCGCGCCGCCCGAGAAGCCGATGGCCTTCGCATCGGACTCGATGATCGCGCCAGAGCGCCCCACGAGGCCCAGCAAGTTCGCCACCACATGCGGGGAAGCGCTGTCGAGATCGATCGCGCCGCTGGTGTCGCGCACCTCGAGGTCCCACATGGCGCCCTTGGGATCGTTGGGGTCGAGGAAGCCCTGCGCGAAGCGGTTGTCGACCTGCACTTCGCCCGATTCGTCGAACCAGGGCGTGCGGTCGAGGTCGGCGCTCGCATAGGTCGCGCCGAGCACATGGCGCGCATGCCGCGACGCCGCGTCCAAGGCGAGGCGCGCCTCGACGCGATCCGCCTGTTGGCTCGAGGCCCGGTCGGCGTCGCGCGCCGAAGCGAGGAAGGGCGCGCACAAGACCAGCAGCGCCAGCAGCACCAGCAGCACGACCATCAAGGCCATGCCGCGTCGCGCGCGCGCGACGCGTCGGGAATGGAGGACCTTCATTCGACCGCCCCCGACATCTGCACCACGACGACTTCCTCCGGCGCCTCGTCCTTCAGGATGCGGATCCGCACGGGCTCCTGGTGGATCGATCGATCGAGCATGCCGCCCGGGGCGAAGCGCACCAGCGACGGACCGGCCGGGTCGAGGCGCGCGCCTTGCGGCAGCTGGTAGCCGTCGTCGCGGCTCGCGCAAGCCACCACGAGCCGATCGACCGCGCCGCGGAAGGGCACCTGCGACGGGCAAAGCCGCAACGGCCCCTCCGGCGGCCAGACGGGCGCGTCCTCGGCGATGTGCGCCCTGCGCGCCCCATCGACCCACAACTCGAAGCGCACGCGGTCGTAGCGCGCCTCGAGCACGACCCACCGCCCCCGCGGCACCACACCCGGAGCGCTCGACAGCGACACGCGGCCGCCGCGGCGCGTCTCGCCGGCCTCGTCGAAGAGCTCCGGCGCGAACCAGGCCGAGAACGACCCGTCGCCGCCGAGCCCGATGCCCAAGGACTCGCCCAACGCCAGCAACGACCCGCCATCTTGTCCAGAATACTTGACAGCCAGCGAGATCGACCAGCCGTGGCGCGGGTTCCACGCGCCGTCCTGGTGCACCGGCCACGCGACATGCGCGCCATCGGGCTCGCCCACGAAATCGATCGCGCGCCCCTGCCAGCCGTCGTCCACCTGCCGGCCGCCGATCATCGAGGGCAACTGGCCGAGGGCGCCCTCCAACGAGGGATCCTCGAATTGGAAGGTGCCCACCACGCGCAGGCCCGAAGGCCGCACGATGCCGTCCTTCGCGTCGAGCTCGACATTGGCGCTCGCCTGGCGCGCCACGGCGTGGTTGCGCGCAGCGCGCAGCTGGGAGACGACCTGCGAGCGCACGACGCGCTCGCCGAGGTCGAGGCGCGCGAACAAGCCCAGTCCGAGGCCCATCATCACGCCGAGCAGCGCCACGACCAGCAAGAGCTCGACGAGCGTGAAGCCGCCCGCGCGCCGGCGCGCGGCGGCCGGCGCGCGGCGCACCGTCCTCGGGCCGGCCGTGCGCATCTCAGCCCCCGTCCTCGGCGGGCTGCGTGTCGAAGTTGCAGACGTCGTCGTCGGTGCCGAAGCGTCCATCCGGACCGGCCGACACGAGCTGGTACTTGCCGGCGCGCTGCGGGCCGCCGGTGGTCGGATTGCGCTTGGCCTTCAGGTTCGTCTCGAGCTCCTCTCCCGTGTCGGGGTCCTCGGTGACGTAGGCGTCCTCCCGACCGTAGTCGCGGCGATGCAAGTACGCGATCGGGTTGCCCCACGAGTCCTTCAGCTCGAACAAGTCCGGCTTCTCGAAGCGCGCGAGTTGCCGCTTGGCTTCGTCGCCGTCCGAGTTGCAGAGCTTGTCCTCGGCGAGGCCGGTGCCGCCCCAGTCCTTGCCCCAAAGCGACACCACCAGCGCCTCCGCGCCGAGGTTCGTGCCGTTGGGTGGCGCGCCCCATTCGTCGCGGAAGTGCGAGGGAGGATAGTCGCCGAAGCGGTTCTCGTACTCGGCGATGGCCACGTCGAGCTGGGCCAGGTAGGCCTTGGTCGCCTTCTCGTTGGCGCGCTCGCCAAAACCCGCGAGCCGCGGCACGAGCACGACGATCAGGATCGAGAGGATCACCAGCACGGCCAGGAGCTCGATGAGCGTGAAGCCCGCGCGGCGGCGGAAGGCGTTCGTGTGTGCTGCCATGTTCGCGGCTCCTCGCCCGCGCCTGCGCGGGGCTCCTTCGTGTCAGCGCTTGCGGAAGACGATGTCGACGTCGTCGATGTCCACCCCGGCCGAACGTCCGGTCTGGCCTTCGACGAACACCCCGAGCTTGAGCTCGTTGTTGGTCCGGCCCAGGGACGGCAGCGCGCGCCCGACGACGACGGGGACACCGTCGAAGAGCACGTTGACCTTGGTGCTGGAGGCGTCGCCGACGCGCTCGATGCGCACGACGACCGGCTTGCCGATCGGCCAGCGGAAGCCGGTCGCGTCCGCGTAGGGCAGCTGGTCTTCGCCGCGCTGCTTCACGATGCGCGTCTGCACCGTGTCCTTGCCCGGCTCGTTGTGGCGCGCCACCACGACCTCGGCCTCGACCTGCGGCTCGCCTTGGCGCGACGACTCGCGCGCGACGAACATGCCGACGCGGGCGTTGGTCCCCTCGCGCACGGTGATGCGCGCCTCGATCGAGACGAAGTCGTTCGCGCTGCGGCGCTGCCACAGTCGCGAGCGGCCATCCTGCTTGAACTGGCCCGAGATGGAGACGACTCCGTCAAGGATGGTGACGAGCGGTCCGGAGGCCTCTTGGGTCTCCCAGCCGTTCATGAGCTGGCGACGCTCGAACTGGTCGGTCCAGACCTGCTTCTCGAGGTGGTCGGCGATGCGTTCGATCTGGCCGCGAGCCCAGGCGCGGTGCGGATCGCCTTCGGGGAGCGCGCGGCGGTTGTCGTCTAGTTCGCGCAGGCGCGCCATGGCCTCCACCGAGTCGCCGCGACGGTACTGGCACCACGCCATGCCGTTGCGCGAAGCCGGCTCGTCGCTGTCCAGCGCCAGCACGCGCTTGAACGAGTCCTCCGCGTCCGCGAGGGCTCCCGACTCGAGTTGCGCCAAGCCGCGCAAGGTCCACGCCACCGACCAGGTCGACTCCAGCTGCGTGGCGCGATCGAGGTAGCGCAGCGCCTGTTCGCGCTCGCCGCGCCGCAGGCTCAAGGCGCCCAGCTGCACCAGCGCGTCGGTCGACTCGACCTCGACCTCCAGCGCGGCGCGGAACGACTCGAGCGCTCCGTCGAGGTCGTCCTTGTCCGCGCACAATCGACCGCGCTGGAAGTTCGACCAGAAGTCGGACGGGCTGGCCTCGAGCGCGAGGTCGACGAAGCGCAGCGCCTCGTCGGTGTCTCCCGAGCACTCCGCGAGCCACGACAGCGCGCGCCACGCCGCATGCGCGCGCAGCGGATCGACGGAGGCCGCCGCGAGCAACGCGTCGCGCGCGGCCTGCGCCCCTTGCGCGCCGGCGCGCAGGCCGGCGATGCCCGCCGCCAAGCGTTCATCGAAGCCCTCGCCGAGTTCGGAGGTCGAGGGCGCCGGCTTGCCGACGAGAAGCGAGGTCGTAACGACGCCTGCCGCGGCGCGCCCGGAATCGGCATCGGCGGCCAGCGCTTGTTCATACGCCTGCAGCGCGGCCTCCACTCGTCCGACGGCCAACAAACCGTCGGCATGGTCGGCGCGCAAGGCGGCGCGCAAGCGCTTGCGTTCCGGCTCGCTCGGCTCGTACTGCACCGCGGCGGCCAGGTGCTCCAACGCGTCGGCGGCGCGGCCACGCGACAGCAAGAACCGTCCCAGCGCCGAACGCGCGAACCACTGCGTGCTGCCGTAGCGCACCGCTTCCGCGAGATGCGCCTCGGCTTCGGCGTGCAGCAGGAAGCGCTCCTCGAGTTGGCCGAGGCTCGCGAGCACCAGCGGACTGCGCTCCATGCGTCCGGGCTGCAGCAGCTCGGTGTACAACGCATGCGCCTCCTCGAAGCGGAAGCCCGCCTCGTGGACGCGCGCCCGGCCCAGCTTGGGCGCCGGGTCCTGCGCGAGCACGGCTTCGGCGCGGCCGTACATCTCGGCCGCGACCTCCAATGCGCGCGGCGTCTCGTGGCGCAGCTCGAGGCACTCCTCCGCGAAGCGCAGCGCGTCGTCGTACTGCCCGGCGGGCAAGGGATCGCCGAACTCGGAGCGACGCGCCTCGATGCGATTCACGACCGTGTCGGCGTAGCCATACTCGCCGATGTTCTTGCGCGGCACCGGCACCGGCTCCATGCCGGGGAAGCGCGGACGCCCGGCCTCCACGTCGTACTCGACGAAGAGGATGTCTTCGTCGGGCCGCGAGCGCAGCGTCCAGCGGTTCTTGTTGGCGATGACGCCGAAGCGGAACTCGTTGGTCCGCACCCAGTCGTACATCCTCTTCGCGACGTCGACTCGTTCGGCCAAGTCGGCGGTGGACGCCAAGGCGGGATCGGCCGGCTTCTTCTTGCCGACGACCGGCGCGGGCGCCGCCTCGGCCTCGTCGTCGGACGAAGTCTGGCCCGCGAACAAGCCACTCGCTTCGAAGCGCGCGGGCTTGGCGCGCAAGAAGCGTCCGAGCAGTCCATCATCGGGGCCCGGCAGCGGCGGCGGCAGCAGCCCGGGCAGCGCGTCCAGCGGCGGCATCTGCAGCTCCAGCGGCGGCAGCGGCCGGGTGTCGGAGGGCGGCGCGAGGATGTCGCGCGCGGCCTTCGACGCACGCGGCGCGGCCAACGCCACGGCTGGATCCACGCTCGCGGCGGACTCGAGTTCGCGCGCGGCGGCTCGCTTGTCCTTGCCGACGGCCGCATCGACCAGGAAGGTGCGCCAAGACAGCGCCCCGAGCACGACCAGCGTGCAGCCGAACAACACTTGCTCGCGATTCAGCGCCATGCCGCCCTCACTCCGCCTCGACGCGCTCGACGCGCGCGGCCAGGAACACGACCTCCAGCGAGGCCTCTTCGGACTTGCCGCGCGAAGGCGCCAGCTCGACCTTCTCCACCACCAACGGCGCGCCGCCCTCGACCCCGGGCTCCTGGGTGGCGGCGACGAAGTCGACCAAGGCGCCCGGCGCGCCAATCATGGCGCACACCACGCGCGTCTTCTCCACGCGACCCACGCCTTCCTTGGAGTTGAGCCGCGGGTCGAGGCGGATCTCGAGCCTGTCGATGCGCGCGACGCCGCGCGCCATGGCGGTGCGCGCGACGCGATCGACCAGATCGAGCGCCTGCAGGTGGCGCTCGATGTCGCCTTCCTTGGTGGGCGAGAGCGCCGGCAGGCCCAGATCCTCGGGCACGCGCAGGCTCGCGCGCCCGGCGCGCTGCAGCAACTCCTCGCGCGTCGCGGCGACGACGGCGAAGTACTGCGACGAAGCGGAGCCGCGCGCGGAGTCGAGGCGCCAGAAGGGACGTGTCTGGAAGTGCACCGCCTCCGACAAGCGACGCACGGCGGACTCGAGCGCGTCGTGGCGCGACTGCGCGGCCTCCTCGGCCTCGCGTCCGTACAAGGACTCGCTCGACAACTTGCGCGCCGTCAGCGCGGCCGAACGCTGGGCGCGCGCGAGCTCGTCGCCGTAGAACGACTGGATCAGCATCCAGGCGATCAGGAAGACGATGCCTCCGCCGGCGGTCGCCAGCGCGAAGCGCTTGTTCTCCTGCCACCAGTCTTGCGCGTTCATCGGGCCACCTTCCCTTCGTCGACCGACGCCGCGCGACCGGCGACCAGCAAGCAGATGTCGATGGTGAAGCGCGAACCGTTCGGCGTGAGTCGTTCGCGCATCGCGGCGCTTGGCGGCAAGCCCGAGCGCAGGCTCTGCACGAAGGCTTCGTACTGCGTGTTCAGCGCATTGGTGCCTTCGCGCGCGCGGCCCTCGACGGACAGGACCGGCTTCTCGGCTCCGCGCGCCACGCCCAATTCCGGGTCCGCGCGCAGGTCGCTCGAGAGGCGCGTCAGCCAGAACTCGGCAGGCAGGTGCGCGCGCAGCTGGTCGACGGCGCGCGCGACCTGCTCGCCCGCGCCCTTGAGCGCCACGAGCTCCGTCGCGGCCTTGTCGAGCTGGATGTTCTTCGCCACGAGGTCCTCGGTCCGACGGTGCACGTTGTTGGCGGACTTGTACTCGCGCTCGAGGCGCGCGGCGCGATCGGCGGCCTTGGCCAGTTCGCCGCGCGTGCGCCAGAAGGCAGCGCCGAGGAAGCACACGGCCAACGCTCCGGCCGCGATCATCCACGCGGTGCGCGTGCGGAACTGGCGCTGGCGCGCCCACGCCGCAGGCAGGATCTCCAGCGACCAGGCGTCTTCGGCCGCGGCCGTGGCGGCGAGGCCGAGCGCCACCACGGACTCGAGCGACTGGCGCTTGAGCGACTCGGCCGCCGCGGACTCGAGCTTCGACAAGTCGAGCGTGCGCACCGGATCGAACAGCTCGACCTTGACGCCCAAGGCGCTCGACAGCCAACGGGCCATGCCGTCGAGGCGCGCGCCGCCGCCGCACAGGTACACCTTGTCGAGCTTCAGCCCGGGCAGGCGAATCTGGCTCTTGGCGAAGGCGACGGTGCTGGTGAACAAGGACAAGAATTGGCCCGAGGCGCCCGCCACCGCGCGCGCCACGCGCTCGGCATCCGGATCCGCGTGGCGAGCGGATGGATCGAGCGTGGCGATCTTCTCCTTCAACTCCCGCGCGCGCGTGGCCGAGACGGACAACTTCTGCGCGATCGCGTCGTCGAACAGCTTCGAGCCGCCGGCGAGGTTGCGCGCGAACAGCAGGTCGACGCCGCGCGCCACGACCACGTCGGTCGACTCGTGGCCCACGCAGGCGACGAGCACGACTTCGTCCTCGACCACGGAGAAGCGCGTGTACGCGTTGTAGAGGGCGACGGCGTTGGGCGTGAAGGCGTCCAGCGCCCCCCCCTTGGCGGCGAGCCCCTGCATGTGCTCGTCGAGCAGGCTTTCGCGCGCCATCGCGAGCATGACGACGTCCTCGCCCTCGATCTCGGGCAGCGGCGGCAGCAGGTTGAAGTCGCTGGCGAGCCCGGAGCCGGACTGCTCGCCGATCTCCTCGACTTCGAAGCGCATCAAGTTGCGCAACTGCCAGTCGGGCATGCGCGGCACATGCGTGTAGCGCACGTTGAGATCGCGGCCCGTCACGCCGATGCGCGACGACTTGAGCGCGAAGGGCGCTTCGCACGACGCCCAGCGCGCGGCTTGGTCGGCGCCCGAGACAGGCGTGGCGTGGAAGTCGAGCACCACGAAGCCTTGCTTCTCCTGCCTGCCGCGCAGGAAGCGCGCGCCGCGCGCGCCGATGTCGATGCCGGTGGTGGTCTGCGCCATGGATTCGGGGAGGAGCGGTGAGGGGCTCGGTGTTCGTGTCGTGCGCGCGGTGGATGCGCGCGGCGTGGTGCCTGCGGATCGTGAAGCCCGTTCAGCCGCCGGGGACGGCGCCGCGGATCGCGGCGTCCACCTTGGAGGCCAGGCTCTTGGCGCCCGCGGCTTGCAGGGCGTCGCGCACCGCCTCCAGGCGGCCACGCTCGGCTGCGGCGCGAGGGGTGAGCAACGACGCGCGCGACGCGCCAAGCTCGCGCGCGAGCGCGACGGCTTGCTCGGCCACTTCGCTGCCTTCGTAGCGGCGCGCGAGTTCGAGCGCGGCGCGTTCCTCGCGCGCGTACATGTCGGCGAGGCCGAAGAAGCGCGCCTGCTCGGAACGCGTGCGCATGGCCCGCAGCTCGAGGAAGCCCGCTTCGACCAGCTCGCTGCGCGCGCGGCCGCCCTCCTCGACCAGCGCCGCGTCGTAGGGCGCCTCGTCGAGCAGGCGGCTCCAAGTCGCGATGGCCTTGCCGCGCTCGCCAGCCTTGGCGGCGTTGCGGGCGGCGTGCGCGAGATCGCCGGCGGCCTTGCGCTCGGCGCCGAATTCGGCGGCCAAAGCCACCCCCGCCGCACCGGAGAAGGTCGCGAGGAGCTCCATGCCGTCCTCCTCAGGACGCCCTTCGACGCGCGCCGGCGAGGCGAGGCGCAAGCGCACGAGGTCGTTGCCACCGCCGAGCAGCAGAGTCTCGACCCCATCGCGCGCGAAGTCGCCCGAGTGGCGTTGGGTGCCGTCCTTGCCGCTGGTCGCGATGCCACCGGCCACGAGCAGCGCGTTGCCGACGCGTAGACGACCAATCCCGCCGCCGCCCGCAGGCGCGAGCGCGAGCGCGCCGTCGGAGACTTGCAGCGCGCCCGATTGTTCGAGCGGCAGCGGCGCGCGCGCATCGCGTCCAGCCAGGAAGCGCAGACCGCTGAACAGCACGCGATCGACTTCCTCGAGGTGCAACGCGCAGGCGCCATCGACCACGGCGCGCGTCTCGCCAAGGGTCGCCTCGGCGATGGCCGCATCCGACCCCGTGCCGATCACGAGGCCGGCATCGTCGGCGTCCGCGGAACCACCTTCGGCAAGCAACACGAGGCGCGCCCGCGCGTGCCCGGGCGGCACGCGCACGGCGAGCTTGGACTCGGTCCACTCGTCGGAACCGTGCGGCGCGCTCCACGCGACCACGCCACCGGCACGCGGCTCGCCGTCGGCGCCGAGGCGCAACAGCTCGACTCCTAGGCGCACCGCGCCGCCCCGCGTGCGCACCACGGCTGTGGCGACGAGCACTTGGCCGTCCTTGACCTCGACGCCCTCGCTGCGGCCCAACGCCCATGCCTCGGCCGAAGCGTCGGCGCGCACGCCGTAGTTCCCGCTGTGCCGAGCGGAAGGCGAACGCAACCACGACTCGGTGGCGTCGTCGACACCACGCAGCTCCGCATCGCCCTCGAAGCTCCAGATCTCGGGCAACAGGTTGCCTGCGAGCGGAGCGACCGGGCGATTGCGCGCCACCGGGTTGTCCTCGTCGCGACCAAGACCGAACCACAAGCCCACGCCGACACCCACCAAGCCCAGCACGGCGAAGAGCGGGGCCTTGGAGCTCTTCTTGGCGCGAGCCAGGGTCGCCGCCGACACGCTGTGCGATTCCTCGGACGAAACGTCGGGGGCGGCCAGCGGCGCCGAGGCCTCGCTGGGGCGCGCGCTCGACGCGGTCCCTGAGCGCGCTTCCACGGGCACTTGATGCGCCCCCTCTTGACGCGTTCCGCGAGGTCGCGCCACAGCGGGCATCGCAGGTGCCTGGGCTGACTTGACGGGCACAGGCGCAGGCAAATCCTCCGGCGCCTCGAGGTCCAACTCCTCGAGTTCGAGTTCCTCCGCCGCGAAGGCGCCAGTGTCTCCTTGGCGGCTCGGCGCCACCGCCGCACCAGTTGCTCCGAACTCGACCGTCGCCAGCACCTCGAACTTGACGTTGCCCAGGTACAGCGTCACACCGGGTTGCAAGCGCGCCTCGGTCACCCGTTCCGTGCCCACCCGCGTGCCGTTGGTGCTGCCAAGATCCTTGATGCTCAAACCCTCGGCATCGACGGCCAGCCGGGCGTGGGAGCCCGAAACCGAGGCATCCGCGACCACGAGCCCGTTGCTCGGCTTGCGTCCTACGGTCAACCCGCCGGAACCGATGGAGACCGTTTCGCCTTTGCGATCGCCCGATTCGAAGCGCAGGGAGTAGCGGGTCTGCATCGTGCGGACGGCGAGGGGCTTGGGGGCAGGTGGACTTGGGTTTCTGGACGCGTCCAGCTAGGTCGCGTGTGCGCGAGTCAGGACCCGCGTCCGCTGTTGGGACGGCAGGACAGATAACTCCGCGGCACCCCGGATGCGCCCCATCGGCCCCCTCCAACGACCCTTGGATCGCTTGGGAGATGGCCCGACAGGTACCCGAGGCGGGCTGCGCTGTAACCAACGAGCGGCACGAAGGTCGTGCTGCGTTGGGCCCGCGCCAAGGGAGGATACCAGCCGCGGGGAGCAGGTACACCCTGCAGTTCATGGCCGGAACCACCGGCGGCGGGCGAGCGCGATGCACAAGTGGGAGCCCGAGAGCACGCAGGCGGACCCCTGCCGGGCAGGTGCAGCGGCTGGCGGTTGAGGCGGTTTGCCCGTCGGGGCTTGTAGCAACGCCCTGTGGATGAAGGCCGGCCGCGCTTGGTGGAATGGAATCATGGACCATCCGCCGCGGCTCGTGCTGGACGAGGCTCGTCCCGGGGTGCGCTTGACGCTCGACCCGGAGGACATCCAGCACTTGGTCAAGGTCCTGCGCCTCTCGAGCGGCGCGTCGCTGGAGGTGCTCGACGGGCGGGGCCACGGCTACGCGGGCATCTTGGACGTCGAGCGCCGGGGCGCGGCCGTGATCGTGGGATCACTCCTACGGGAAACTCCTGCCAGCGGCGCTCACAGCTCCCCCTTGCCTAGACTCGAGGTCTACGCGCCGTGGCCCAAGGGCAATCGCGCAGCCGATGCCGTGGGACGGCTGGCCCAGCTCGGGGTCGCCGCTTGGCAACCACTCGTCACCGCACATACCGATGCTGAGGCCCGCCATGCGGGTGATGGGCGTCGAGAGAAACTCGTCAAGGTGGCGCGCGAGGCCTTGAAGCAATGCGGCGGCCTGCACGCTCTCCAAATCAGGCCCGTCATGGACTGGCAGGAAGCAGTGCAAGGCATCACGGCAGACTCGGCGGGCTCGGCAGACTCGGCAGGCTCGCAAGGCCCGACGCGCGCACCAGACATCGAATTGCAGCTAAGTAAGCCAACAGGAGGCAACGGCGAGAAAAACCCGCAATCGCGCACCGTTTCATATTGCAACTTGGTGCTCGACCCCTACTCACCGACTTGGCTATCCACGCATCTGGAGCGGGCCCTGTCGGACTGCAGCTCCATCACGGGACCTACGGGCTTTCGCCTCTGGGCCGGACCGGAGGCCGGGTTCAGTCCGTCCGAGCTGGAGGCTCTGCACGCTTGCGGCTGCGCCTTCGTGCGGTTGTCCACGCAGTTGTTGCGCATCGAGACCGCCCTCGAGGCTGCCGCCGCCATCGTTTTGGAACGC
>SXGT01781511.1_pt1 | contig 21040 bp, 21 predicted proteins | sample 3176221 | NCBI WGS metagenome assembly SXGT01 (sample SAMN11356862, study PRJNA531348) | freshwater metagenome | isolation source: freshwater sample F1-120 | place: China: Fuxian Lake, Yuxi | collected 2017-12-25
AAAATGGCCCCGACGGGATTTGGACCCGCGACACCCGGCTTAAAAGGCCGGTGCTCTACCAGGCTGAGCTACGAGGCCATTTCAAACTCCGTAGTGAGTCTCCGAAGCTTTGCGAGGAGTCTCGAGCAAGAGAGTTTGAAATTATTCCATCTTATTTACTAAGACGAAAATCGTACTTCCTGTCAAAAAACATGTAGAAAATCATTTTTAAACCTTGGTAAGTCAGTTCGTAAGAGAATATCCCATCAAAATAAAACTAATTCCAAGACCAGCTCCAATCATATAAATTACGGGCAAAATTTCTCTCCAATCATCTGCTTTAATAGTGAAATCAGAATCTAACCTTTCTTCCAAATCACTACTAGGTAAAACTCTCTGTTCATCAACAAAAACAAAATAATCTTTTCTTACTCCTTTCTCTGGAACAACATCAGAATAAAATCTTTCTGGATTTCCAAAAAAACAACCATCTCTTTCAATATTACAACCTTCTGGAGAATCAAGTCTCCTATTTTCTAAATTATAAATATAATTTCCGATAGGGTGTAGTTTGGTAACCACTAAAACAAAAAGCAATTCTTATTAAAAAAGTTATCTATATAATCTCCAAGTATGTTCACACTTAACACACTTGTAAAACTTAGTTTCGCTTTCATCAGAAGAACGAGTCTGCATAGTCCAGAAGAAAGCCTCTTTATGTTTACAATCAGGGCATTTTATTTCAACAATAGGATATGTAGACATTTTCGCCTCATCAACAACAGCTATTCTTTCAGGAACATTCATCTTTTCAGAAGACTGCAATTTCAACTTACCTTTATGTTTGTGTCCACATTTAGCACAAACAGGAGACTTATCTCCTTCGACAAGTAATATACTTCCGCATTTTGGGCAAAATTCCATAATATCTCACAAATATTTTTATCCGAAGTAGATTATACTATATTAAGCTTTCTATACTTAAAGAGTTACTTACAAAATCCTCTTTGTTCCTTAGGTTTAGAACCCTCAAAAAAGATTAATTTAATCCATCCAAGACCAGGAACTCTACCAACAGCTTTACCAACAAACTGCTCTGATTCAATATCTGTTTCTCCAGGAAGTTGAGCGAAATTATTGTCTCCTTTTGTGTCATATGGCTCAACACGAACAAGTCTATGTATCAAAGGATAGCGATATTGTGAATTAAATATTAAGATATCTCCTTTTCTATACTCTCCACGACCAGAAACTAAAACAATATCTCCTTTATTTAAACCGTTTTTAAGTTTGAAATTCTCAAAATCTTCCCTATCTATTGCGTGAGATTCATACCAAGCAGAATTTCTTGACCACCAAGAATCAAAATTATCTTGATGATACATACTACAAGATTCTACAACAACAAGAGGTAAAGAAGTAGCAAAAACCCAACTCAAAAACGGGAAGAAAACAAATTTAATAAAAACAAAAGCCAAAACAAGAGAAACTAACCAAGACTGCCAAGTATCTTTCTTAAGAAAAACCCAAAACCTCTTCAAGTTGTGAAAAAATTTACTCATAAAATAAATAAACAATAGCTATTTAAAAATGTGTTTAATATTAACTAACTTGCGCGAGAATATCTATATTCAAACCAGTAACAAAATTAAGATTTACAGAAGGTAAGCAAGGAGAAAGTTCAATAGAATCATCAATGGGACAGGTATTTCCCTTGACAACAGGAGAAACATCTGCACGAACAAAACCTGTTCCAGAAGCGAGATATATCAATTGTTGGCCTTCTTCAGGAAGAGAAAGCGTAAACCCACCAGAAGGTAAAGACACACCATTTCCAAACATTCCAAAACCAGAAGGATTAGGTCCATCTTTCAAATTATATATTGTTGAAACACCCGCAGAATCATATAATGCTATTTTGAATTCTTTTGGAACATCAGATTCAGATTTCAAGACTATACCAGCCGTATCCAAAATAGAATCATAACAAGAAAAGCGATTATCAATTATAGAAATACTATATTGTACATCAAGGCAAGTTTTAGCATCTGAAAAACTGCCTTTGATAAATGGAACAAGAAATACAGTAATAGCTCCAATTACTAAAACAACAAGAGAGATAATCAGAAATTGAGACATAATTTCGCTTATAGCTTTACGATGAATTAAGAGAGTCATAAAACAGACAAAGATTAAAGTATTTTTATATTGTTACAAAGAATGAATATTTAAAAAGAGAGAAGATATTAAATAACTATGAAGGCGAATATTCTATTTATTATAGTAGCAATTATTCTGTGTGTGTTAGCCTTAGCAACATCTCTTGCATCAATTACTATAGAAAAACCTATGCTTCAACCCGTAGTAGCTGACGTAAATATTATTCCAGCAGGTCCAACAGCTCCGACAATTGTAAGATTTGCTAACCCAATCGGGATACTTGCAGGACCATACACTCCAATAATTGGAGGAACAACAGCAACACACTTCTCTGTTCTAATGGAAGATTTAAATGGTAATACTGAATTGCCTGGAAGCCCAACATTTCCAGTTTTAATTAATACTGTGGGTGCAAATGTTATAACGGGTGTGCTTGCTCCTTTAAGTGCACCGGACCCTACAATGAGTCGTCTTGCCTCTCTTTGTATACCGGTAGATTGTCCAGCCTTGCTTGCTGGACCTGGATTAAATTTAGGAATAGCTTGTGATATTGGAAGAGAACCATTACAAAGAGCAATGGTTTGCACTACTAATTTAGGGCAAACAGACCCTCCAGGAAATTGGAGATTTTCAATTGGAATAGCAGACTCAACAACATTGAATAGTGGAATAGCCCTCTCTCTTGATGCTTCTGGTCTGTATCCACAAACAGCAATATACAACACTTTGACAGCAGCTTATTTCGGAACAATAGCTCTTTTTCCCACAAGTATAACTCCAGAAAATTTCTTATGGACTGGATTAAGTAGCACAGGAACAAACCAGATAAGCACACCCGTAACAATAACAAATGTTGGAAACATAGCCTCGGGAGTAATATCTGCTACAGGAACAGATTTAGGGGGTGTGAATATTATTACATCAATTCTGTCTAAAACTGCATTTAGATTAAGCACAAACAACGGAGGAACACTCCCAGCTCAATGCACTTCAGGAATACAACTTTCAGGAGTATCTCAAGTAATACCAACCGCAACACTACCTTACACCCAAACATATAGTTTAGGAACAGGAACAGACACAGAAGTTATTTTTGCATGTATACCAAACACACCAATATCTTCAATAACAGGTGCAATTGACACTCAATATAGAACTTTAATAGGCCAAGATTGGACATTTAACATATGACGACAAAAAAAATAAGGGGAATAATTTATTTTGTACTATTAGTAAGCATACTAATTAGTATAAAAGTAAGCGCAGGATTTGCTCTAGGTTTTCCTTATGAAATAAAAGGCAATCCAGGAGAAACACATAGAGAAATAATTTCTTTACAAAATAAAGTAGAACCAATTTCAGATATGACTATAGAAATAGTAATCAATGAAGGAGGAGAATACATATCTTTTCCAGAAGGAAAAATAATAAACATGCTTGCTAACGAAACAAAAAATATTCCTTTAGATATAATTGTGCCAGCTAATGCAAAACCAGGTCAGAGTTTTGATGTATCTCTCCAATTCAAACAAGTAGCAGGCAGTAGCCAATCACAAGGAACTATTGGCGTAAGCCTTACTATTTCAAAAGATTTCAAAATAAAAGTTGCAAGAGAACCATCAAATACTAAAGCAATAGTTGTCTCTTCAATTCTAGCACTAATAACTTTAATCTTAATAATAATCCTTGTAAGAACATTAATGCAAAAAAAGAAATAATTTTTCAGTATCTCTATTCCATTCACATCAATAAATTTTAATTAAATGGGAGACATCCTTAGATTACATGTTGTGAACTATCAAAAAGCTTAAATAGTATATACCTACCCGTATATACATAAAAGGATAACTTATGGATATATTCAACGAAACAATATTATGTAAGAACTGTAACGTTAAAATGAAAAGCATTTTAGTAAACAGACAAGGCTTAGAGTTAAGAGCAATTCAATGTCAAAAATGCAATAAACAAATAATTCATCCAGCAGACCTTAATGGTCTTGAAAATTTTAATAATATAAAAGATAAGACTTATAATGTAAAGCTTAGAGTCATAGGTAATAGTCATGCTATAAGCATACCAAAAGAAATTGTGGAATTCATGCGCCATCAAGAAAAAATGATGGATGATATGGTCCGTTTATGCTTTGAAGATATGCATAGCTTAAGTTTAAAATTCGGAAAGGAAGAAGAGCAAGAGGAGAATTACTAAAATGCCAGAACAACCAAAATTAATCAAATTGAAAGTCTTAGAAGCGTTACAAGACGACGCATATAAAGGAATTGCTCGTATAGACACAGAAGTAATGCGAGCCCTAGGTTTGAATAGAGGAGACATAGTTTCAATACAAGGAGAACGCGAAACAGTAGCTATAATTGACCGATCATATCCTGCAGATATAGGGGAGGGAATTATTCGTATAGATGGATTAACAAGAAAAAATTCAAAAACTGGAATAGGTGAAAAAATAATAGTGCGTAAAGCACAAGTTAAACCCGCTAAAAAAATTACAATAGCTCCTGCTCAACAAGGAGTTATGGTTCAAGGAGAACCAGAAGCATTCCGTTCAGGTCTTTTAGGAAGAGCTGTAATAAAAGGAGACTTAGTTTCATTAGGTGGAGCTCAAAGACGCAGAGATTTAATGCACGGAAACATGGATGAAATTTTCGGAGATTTGCAAGATTTGTTCGGCGGAAATATGGGAATGGGTTTCCAAAATATCCGATTCAAAATAGTTTCTTCCTCGCCTTCAGAGGCAGTAATAGTCACAGAAGACACAGAAATAGTAGTTAGCCCTAAAGCAGTAAATGTAGAAGAGGAAGCAATTCCAGAAGTAACTTATGAAGACATTGGTGGTTTAACAGAAGAAATAAGAAAAATCAGAGAACTAGTAGAGTTGCCATTAAAGCACCCAGAAGTATTTGATAAATTAGGAATTGAACCTCCAAAGGGAGTTCTATTACATGGTCCGCCAGGAACCGGTAAAACACTCCTTGCTAAAGCAGTTGCAAATGAATCTGAAGCAAACTTTATTTTATTAAATGGTCCTGAAATAATGTCTAAGTTTTACGGAGAATCTGAAAAAAAGATTAGAGAGATTTTCGACGAAGCAGAAAAGAATGCCCCATCAATTATATTCATAGACGAAATAGACGCAATCGCTCCAAAGAGAGAAGAAGTTCAAGGAGAAGTAGAACGTCGTGTAGTTTCTCAATTACTAACTATGATGGATGGTCTAAATAGTAGGGGAAGAGTAATAGTCATTGGAGCAACCAACAGAGTTAATTCTATTGACCAAGCATTACGCAGACCAGGTAGATTTGACAGAGAATTAGAAATTTCTGTTCCAGATAAAAAGGGACGTCTAAACATTCTGAAAATCCACACACGAGCTATGCCTATGAAAAAAGATGTCAATCTTGAAGAGTTAGCTGGAAAAACACACGGATTTGTAGGAGCAGATTTAGAATCATTAGCAAAGGAATCTGCAATGGTTGTTTTAAGAAAAGTTCTTCCAGATTTAAATCTTGATGACGATAAAGAAATTCCTCAAGAATCATTAGACAAAATGATTATAGGTAGAGATGATTTTGAAGCAGCCCTTAAAGTAGTTCGTCCAAGTGCTATGCGTGAAGTTTTAGTTGAAACTCCTAATGTAAATTGGGAAGACATCGGAGGATTAGATAGAGTAAAACAAGAATTGAAAGAAGCAGTTGAATGGCCACTAAAACACAAAGAATCTTTTGAGCGTTTAGGTATAAGTCCTCCAAAAGGAATTTTACTATATGGTCCACCAGGCGTAGGTAAAACTCTTCTAGCTAAAGCAGTTGCAAAAGAATCCGAAGCTAATTTCATTAACGTTAAAGGTCCATCATTATTATCTATGTGGGTTGGAAAATCTGAAGAAGGAGTAAGAAAAGTATTTGAGAGAGCACGTCAAGTTTCTCCTTGTGTAGTGTTCTTTGACGAAATAGACGCCCTAGCCGGTAAAAGAGGAATGGAAATGGGAACAAAAGTCACAGAACGAGTCTTGAATCAGATGCTTTCAGAAATGGATGGCATAGAAGACCTAAAAAATGTAGTAGTAATTGGTGCAACAAACAGACCAGATATGTTGGATTCTGCACTTCTAAGACCAGGTAGATTTGATAAAATATTATTAATAGATGTCCCTGATGAAAAAAGTAGAGAAAAAATATTAGAAGTTCACACAAAGAAAATGCCTTTAGATGCAAGCGTTAAAATAAAAGATTTAGTAAAAAAGACAGAAGGATTTGTTGGAGCAGATATTGAAAACTTGGTTAGAGAATCTGCACTTATAGCTTTGAGAAAAGACATGCAAGCAAAAGTGGTAACTATGTCTGACTTTGATGAAGCACTTGCAAAAGTCAAACCATCAGTCTCTGATGAAACCGCTAAACGTTACAAAAAAATTGAAGATCATTATCTTAAACGAGCTAAAGTTGGCGGGTTAGAAATGGGGCCAGTCTACGCAAACTAAGGAAAAAATATGAGCTTTAATAACGACCCATTTGAAGATATTGTGAACCAATTTTTTGGAAATCAAGTAAGATCTCGTAGAAGAACTAAAAGAGCAGTAGAAGAAGAAGAACAAAATACGCAATTCATTGAAGAAGAAAATTGTGTTTACTTGATAATAGAACTTCCAGGATATTCAGAAAAAGATATTAATCTTTCAGTAGATGACGACACAATCAGCGTTTCAGCAAAAACTAAACAAGTGGTAGCTCAAGATTATCTTGCTCAAAAACAAAGAGAAGGAATAACAATAGAACAAATAATTCCAGAAAACATCAAAACTAAAAATTTTAAAAAAACTTTCAGAAACGGGATATTGGAGGTAACCTTTGAAAAAAGATGAATGAAAATATTGAATTAGAAATAGCCGAATCATTACAAGAAGATGTTGACAAAGGCGTCGCAAGAGTTTCTTCTAAAACAATGAAAAATCTATCTTTAGTATCAGGAGATATTGTAGAAATAAAGAACAAATCAACCACAGTAGTTAAAATATTAAGAGGAATTTCAGCAGATTCAGACAGAGAGATAATCAGACTTGATGGTTCAACTCGTTCAGCAATAGGTGCTTCAATAGGAGACTCAATTTCTGTTAAAAAAACAACAATTCTACCAGCAAAATCCGTAACTCTTTCTCCACTAAAAGAAGTTCGTTTCAGTGATGACCCCACAGAATATTTTCACGCAAAATTATTAGATAAACCTTTAACAGTAAATCAAAAAACAGTAATTGATGTTTTTGGAACGCGTTTAGAATATGTGGTTTCTCGTATAGACCCTAAAGGATACATCATCATAACACCTAGCACAAAAATAATAGTTTCGGACACTCCATATGCTGGAGACTTGAAAGCTACAGGTATTTCATACGAAGACATCGGAGGATTACACAACGAAATAGAACTAATCAGAGAAATGGTAGAGTTACCAATGAAACACCCAGAAGTATTTCAAAAATTAGGTGTTGGTGCACCAAAAGGAGTTTTATTGACAGGACCTCCAGGAACAGGAAAAACCCTTCTAGCTAAAGCAGTTGCGAATGAAACAGATGCATCTTTCTTCTCAATTGCAGGTCCAGAAATAGTTTCAAAATATTATGGTGAATCAGAAAAACAAATTCGTGACATCTTTGAGCAAGCGGAAAAGAATGCTCCTTCAATTATATTCATAGACGAAATAGATTCAATAGCTCCAAAAAGAGGAGACGGAACAGACCAAGCAGAAAAAAGAATAGTAGCTCAACTACTTACATTAATGGATGGCCTAAAATCTCGTGGTCAAGTAGTAGTAATGGCTGCAACAAATCGCCCAGAAGATATTGACCAAGCATTACGCAGACCTGGAAGATTCGACAGAGAATTACAAATCAATGCTCCAGATGAACGTGGCAGAAAAGAAATTCTCAAAATCCACACAAGAGGAATGCCATTAGACAAAGACATAAATCTTGATGAGTTAGCAAATAAAACAATAGGTTTTACAGGAGCAGACATAGAAGTATTATGCAAAGAAGCAGCTCTAAAATCCATTAAACCTTATTTTGCACAACTAAAGAATTTACAAGACAAAGTCCCAATTCAAATACTTGATAAAATAAAAGTTTCAAGACATCATTTCATTGAAGGTTTGAAAAATGTTGAACCATCAGCAATGCGAGAAGTAATGATTCAAAAACCAAACGTTAAATGGGAAGACGTCGGAGGGTTAACAGCTGCAAAAGACAAACTAAAAGAACTTGTAGAACTCCCATTATTACATCCAGAATTATTTTTAGAAGCGGGAATTAAACCATCTAAAGGAGTTCTTCTTTCAGGCCCACCAGGAACAGGAAAGACAATGCTTGCAAAGGCAGTAGCAAATGAAGCAAATGCAAATTTCATTTCAGTAAAAGGACCAGAACTAATAAGTAAATGGGTCGGAGAATCAGAAAAACATGTCAGAGAGATTTTCAAAAAAGCACGACAAGTTGCTCCTTCAATTATTTTCTTTGACGAATTTGATTCTATTTCAGGAATTAGAGGACATTCATTTTCAGACGCAACAGAACGTGTAGTCAATCAACTCCTAACAGAATTAGATGGAATTGAAGAATTAGAAAACGTTGTAGTAATAGCTGCTACAAACAGAAAGGAACTAATTGACCCATCTCTATTAAGACCTGGCAGAATAGACTCAATTGTAGAATTAGGAATTCCAAATACAGAAACAAGAGAAAAAATCTTTGAAGTTCACACAAAAAAAATGCCATTGGCTAAAGACATTCCAATAAATGAATACTCTAAAAAAACAGATGGCTGGACAGGTGCAGATATAGAAGCAGTTTGCAGAAATGCAGGAATTATTGCAATTAAAAAACATTATGTAAAGAAAGACAAAGATAGACAAGCAATTACAATTACAAAACAAGACTTCGACACAGCATTACAAGACATCTCAAAATCAATCAACAAACCATTGCATGATGAAAATCATGAAGATAAAAAATTAGTAAAAAAAGAAGAATCTAAAAAAGAAAAGAGTAACTAATCAACACAAGCATTCCTTTCAATGAGTTCGCCCGCAATTCTTTTCAATAATAAAGGATGTGTAACTCTTTCAACGCTGAATGAATTTCCGCAAGATCCTAATTCCCTAAAAGCCTCAAACAACTCATCATCGCAATTAAATCCTTCAACAAGAATTCGTCTTACATCCGAATCTGAAACATAAAAAGAAAGAGTTATTGGTTCACCATAATTATGATCATTTAAACAAACATTAGTATATTTACCAATTCGATAAACTGAATCAAAACAAACATCACGATAATGAATATGCTTTCTTTCCATCAAAAATTAATCTCTCGTAGTAATATACTTTTTACCATCTTTAGTAAGCAAAACGGTATGTTCTGCTTGAGCCACTTTTCCACCAGATGCTTCAATAAGTTGAGGATATTGATAAAGAATTCCGGCCCGTTCCAACTGACGTAAAGCTAGTAAACCACGAGAACCAAATTGTTTGTGCACCCATCTAGATGCAAAAGGCAAAGTCTGATATTCGTCAATTAACCAATTCAAAACTTCACGAGCAAATCTATCACGAACTGTACCAGAATCAGAATCAATTCTATAAATTCCAGAGTTTGGACCATCACGAACTCTGCCGTGACCATTAGTAACAAACGGTTCAGTAGCATACAATCCTTCTTCTAATGTATCTGTTTGTCCAGAGTTATAATTAGGAACAGTCCACCCTGCATGTATCACAAAACGTTCAATACTATGTCCAGATAAATTAACAATTGAAGTAAATCCTTTGTCAGATATCGTTTTACCAATTACAGCTCCAATTTCGGTCAATCTTTTATCAAGTTCAAATTCCGAAACAGAAGCATTTACAGCAGATTCAGAAGCCTCAATCAATTTTTTATTTTCTTCATTTCCTTCCAAGTCAATAGTGAAAGCCGTATCAGCAATATACCCCTCAACTTGAACACCTATATCCACTTTTAAAAGTCCACGAGCAACGAAAGTATCGCCAACAGAAGGAGTATAATGTGCAGCAACCTCATTAACACTTAAATTAACAGGAAATGCGGGTTTACCTCCAAGAGAAGCAATCTTTTCATCAATCAGCACAGCAATTTCAAACAAAGGTTTACCCGCAACAACAACTTCACGAGCATATCTACGTATTTCTTGGGCAATCTTACCAGCTTTCAATATTTTATCAACAATAGCTTTTTCCATTTAAAATAATTGATAAAACGAGTTTTAAAGCTATCTAAAATCACTTTCGTAATCTTCTTTCCTTAGGCACAAAGTTAATCAATTTCTCTCCATCAGAAACAGTGCAACCAAAAAAGTCTTTTCCATGGCGAACAACATACATTCCCTTCTGAATAACAAAGGGTAAATTCTCTCCTCTCATCCATATTTTAAGTTGCTCATTATCTATATCAATTATATTTTTATTAATTTGATTTGCAAATAAAAGACAAGCATCAAAACTTAATCTAGAAGAACGCTCATCATCCGCTCTAAAAACATACAATCCTAAAAATTCAATATTAGTTATTCTTGACAAACCATAAAGTTCATCAATGGTTAAATCCCCATTAAATCCACGAATTCTTTCCTTCCCAGTTTCAAAAAGAAATTTGGGAATTTCAGTAATTCCAAATCTATCGTTCAACTGCTCAAGCAGTCTTTTACGCCTTTTTGAATCATATATATCTAAGTTCATTTTTAATCTCCTCTAACAAAGTAATTTTAGAAACAAAAAAACCTTCTGAATTATTATCTTGTGGATAAATTCTACAAATCTTTGATTTATCTAAATCAAAGGAATCTCCTTTCCAACTCAACACACCAGGACGACACTTCATAGGTAAATTAAATTTCTCAAGTTTAACTGGGAAATTTTTAAGTGCAAAGTCAATGATTTCCTCATTTTCTTCAGGAGCATGAGTGCATGTAGAATATACTAACGACCCACCAACTTTCAAACATTTGATAGCATTAGCAATAAGTTTTTTCTGCTCACGAGAAATTTTCTTTATTACTTTAGGATTCCACATAAGAAAAGTCTTAGAACTACTACGTAAAGTCCCTTCTCCAGAACAAGGAGCATCTAACAAGATTTTATCAAACTTAAAATTCTCTTTTGCAAGACGAATACATAAACCAACTCCATCATTCCGAGTAACAATACAATTCATCACACCACAACGTTCTAAATTGGCAGCCAATATTCTAATTCTATCAAGTTTAACGTCATTTGCAATCAATGTTCCAGAATTTTCCATTTTTGCAGCAATCTGTGTAGTTTTACTTCCAGGAGAAGCGCATACATCAAAAACTCTTTCACCAGGTTTAGGATCCAAAGCAATTACACTCATCATGCTACATACCTCTTGCACATAATAATAACCTAAAATATGCTCAACAGCATTACCTAATTCCCCTGGTCCTAACTCTTGGTCAATTAAAATTATTTCAGGATAATCAGAATAGGGTTGAACAACATTCCATTTCTTCTTCAGTCTATGAAAAAGTTCAGAACATGAAATCTTAAGTGTATTACACCTAATATAATTCAAAGGTTTTTTGTGAATAATTTCGCTATATCTATCAAAGTCTTCTTTGTCAGGAAGAAGTGCTCGCATACGTTCCTCGAACACTGGTTTCATTTCTGGTCTTACCATTAACCTAATCAATAAATGAGGGTTTTAAGTCTTATCAATAAGCTTAAAAATATAATATTGAAGACAAAAATATGACAATTGGAAATTTGAAAGGAAAAACAGTTCTAGACGTAATAAGATATCTTCCAGAAATAAATTGGGAATTAAGAGAAGGAGTAAAAAAGACAAATGTAAGATTAAATAATTTAATATTTGTATATTATGAATCTAAAAAACAAAGTAATACTTCCAATCAATAAAATCCAGACAATAGTAGATGCAACAATATCAAGACCCATAAGAGAAGATAATAATTTATATTTTTAAATCAACGTTTTTTAACAAGCCCTCTAATTAACTCAATAACTAACGGCATCAAAGAAAGAAATATTATTGCCAAAATAAAAGTTCCAAAATTATCTTGGACCCAAGGAATATTTCCAAAGAAAAATCCTCCAATAATAAACAGCCCACACCATAACAAAGCGCCAATAACATTGTAAGCAAAGAAGTCTCTGTATTTCATATCTCCTATTCCAGCTACAAATGGAGCGAAGGTTCTAACAATAGGAACAAAACGAGCAATAACTATTGTTTTCTTACCATGCTTATTATAAAATTCCTGTGCTCTGAATAAATGTTCTTTGTTAAAGAACCAAGAGCTCTTCGCTCTAAACACATGAGGCCCCACAGACTTACCAATATGATAATTTACAGTATCTCCAAGAACTGCAGCAAAAAACATTATTAAAAATACAGAAAAAATATTAAGAGAACCTAATGCAGACAAAGCCCCAACAACAAAAAGCAAAGAGTCTCCTGGTAAAAAAGGCATAACAACAACACCAGTTTCAATAAATATTATAAAAAATAAAAGAAGATAGGACAAAGTAGGATACGCAGAAACTATTGCATCTAAATGCGTATCTATATGCAAGATAAAATCAATAAGCGAAGGTAACATAAAAAACATATAAAAAACGCCTTAATAAATATACTCCAAATCCTTATATATCAAACCATAATGCAAAATATATGGCAGTAGAATCATTTCTTCCAGTAAGTGAATCAAAAATGACTGTAGAAAAGACAGTAAAAGAAAAACCTAAAATTGAAGAACTAACTACTATTGAAAGACCAGGAAGAAATCAAGAACAAGGAGAATCTAATGATTTACCTAAACAAAAAACAAAACGTAAAAGCACAAAAGCAAAAGCGAGTCCAAAAATAAGTTCGCCAAATCGCACAGTAACTTTAATCATAACAGAAAAACCACAAGCAGCAATGAAAATTGCATCTGCGTTAGGAAACGCAAGAAAATTAAGTGAGAATAATGTTCCATACTATGAGCTGGAAAGAAAGGGCAAACAAATCGTAGTAGCTTCAGCAGTCGGACATTTATTCAATTTAACTTACGTTAAAGGTCAAACTGGTTGGCCCATATTCAATTTAGAATGGAAACCATCATACACAGATAAACACGCAACTTTCACAAGAAATTATTACAACCTATTAAAAAAATTGGGAACAAGAGCAAAAGAAGTTTTAGTAGCTACAGACTATGATGTAGAAGGAGAAGTAATTGGTTGGAACGTTCTACGTTTCTTAGTAGGACAACAAGACGCAAAAAGAATGAAGTATTCAACACTAACAAAACCAGAGTTAGAACATTCTTACGAAAACCCTATGCCTACATTAGATTGGGGGCAAGCTTATGCAGGAGAAACTCGCCATAAAATAGACTGGCTATATGGAATAAACCTATCAAGAGCTCTAATGTCTGCAATAAAAAGAACAGGTTCTTTCAAACTTCTTTCAATAGGTCGTGTGCAAGGTCCAACATTAAAAATAATTGTAGAACGCGACAGAGAAATAGAAAAATTCAAATCACAACCCTACTGGCAAGTTTTCGCTAAAGTTCAAGATACTCAGCTAAAACATCCAAAAGATATTTTTAACAAAACAGAATTAGTTGAATTTGAAGGAATAAAAACAGGCGTAGCAGAAACAACTGAAAAACAAGAAAACTATTCTCCACCTCATCCCTTTGATTTGACAACTTTACAAAAAGAAGCTTATGCAAAACACAAAATACAACCATCAAGAACTCTTCAAATTGCTCAAGCGCTTTATTTAGACGGACTAATATCTTACCCTAGAACAAGTTCCCAAAAAATACCTAAAGAAATTGAACCTGAAAAAATCTTAACAAAATTAGCAAATAGATTCAATGAAACAAGACTAGCAACTCGTAAAAATCCTATAGAAGGTGAAAAGTCAGACCCAGCACACCCTTCAATTTACCCAACAGGAGATTTCAAAAATTTATCAGATGATGAAGAAAATCTTTATCTTTTAATTGTTAGAAGATTCATTGCTTGTTTCTGTGAAGACGCAGAAGGAACATCAAAACGCATATTACTAACAGCAGATAATGGTAAAAAATTCACAGCTAATGGACTAACAATAACAAATAATGGTTGGATGGAAGTATATCCTACAACAATGGAAGAACAAACAATACCCACTATTGTTGGCCAAGTAAAAGTTGAAAAAATATCATTTGAAGAAAAAGAAACCCAGCCACCAAAAAGATATACTCCTGCTTCATTAATCTCCTTATTAGAAAAAAAGAATCTTGGAACAAAAGCCACTCGCTCCTCAATTGTTGATACTTTATTTGACAGAGGCTACTTAGATGGAAAAAGTATAGAAGCAACTCCTTTGGGAGTCCATTTAATAGAGTCTTTAGAAAAATACTCTCCAATAATAATAGATGAAAACTTGACAAGAGACGTAGAAGATAAAATGGAAGATATACAAAATTCAAAATCTGGTTGGGAAGCTAAAGAAATAGAAACAATAAAGCGCGTAGAAGTTTTAATTACAGATATTTCAAAAGAATTCAAGATAAATGAATTGTCTATAGGTAAGCAAATTCTTGCAGGAGTAGAAGGATTAAGAGAGCAACAAAAAGAAGATAGCACAATTATGCCTTGTCCTAAATGTAATGAAGGAAACTTACAAATTCGCTATTCTAAAAAAACAAAACGCTACTTCGCAGGATGTAGCAATTATCCAAAATGCACTGCAGTTCATTCCCTTCCACCAAATGCCTTAATAAAAAAGACAGAAAAGAAATCAGACAGAAACCTTCCTATCTTACAAGCACTAAGAAAGGGCAAAAGACCTTGGGAATTTGAATTTGACCCTAATTGGAAACCCGACCCGAACTATGTTAAAAATAAAGAATCAAGTAATGAAGCTAAAGGATTTTCTGATCAGAAGAATAAAGAAGAAAAACATGAAGATAATCAAGAGCAAAAATAAGAAAAGGCTAACAGTTTATTTTCCTCAATTAGAAAATCCTAGCATTTAATTAAATTAAATACACTGTCCAACAAAACAACTTGCTAAAGAATTATTCATAACAAGTCTGCAATCCTTAACAACAACATATGTATTATTTTGAATTGAGGGTATCCCAACAATACTACCACAAACTACGTCAGTAGATTGTACACCTTGACCAGTGCATACATCAGGTACAAAAAAAGATGAAGTTGGAAAACCAGAGATAGGAGGATTAAGGATAATATCTCCACCATTAGATCCTGGAGGAGTTAAAAAGTTTGCACCCAAAGTTTGCCAAGTGAATGGAATTGAATCATGATCATTACAATAACTTATGCCATAAGGACCATACACTTGTGGAGTAGTAGTCAACAGGTTTAAAGTTCCCTGCGCAGATGCTGAATGCGTGGGATTTGAAACTTTTGATATACTAACAGTAATAGCGACTTGCCCAGTAATACCGGACAAAGAGGAAGGAAGAGGAATGTCTATTGTTGTGCTTTGTTGAGGTGTAAGTTGTACAGTCAAAGAAGAGCTAAATGATTGACCTCCAATAGTTCCTGTTGTTGTAACAACAAAAGTTCCGGGGCCAGAATTACACAAATCATTATTCATTACTGTAACTTGTGGAGAACCTACATTGTTTACTAAAATAAACTTGTTCCCCACTAAAACATTATAAATATCATTGTAAGAGTGAGGAGAAATTGAAATAGAAGGTATAGAAGCCACGCACAGAGGGTTATTATTAAAAGTAATAGATGCTTGCTTTCCACCAGATGGAAGAGAAGTAATAGAATTAACAGTAATATCTCCTAATTGAGAGTTCATTACACCTCCAACAGGAACAGGATAATCAAAAATGCCCGGATATGGGTTGATTCCAGGTATGCTAACATAATTTGGACACAAAGTTTGAGAATAACTATATGGAAGAATTACTTCACCAACTTGAAAAAAGGGAATATTCCAAACAGAGAATACAGTATTTCCGAAAGTTCCTCCTTGCTCAAGATTTACTGCTCTTACCAAAACTCCGTCAAAAAAGCTATTAGGACAACTAAACAAAGCTTCAGGACCAGAATTAGTTCTTAATTCCAAAGCAATATCAATACCAAAAGGATTATCAATAGTTAATTGACGAGGACAACCAACTGGCGAAGGATGATTTATGTCACAAAGTGTGTGAGTCCCCGAACCTGTTATTGTTTGTATATCGGATGTAGGACTTATCCCCATAAAATAAGATCTTTGATGATAAGAAAAGGATCCTTCCCCGAAGCCCATTACACTTAATATATCTCCGTACCATACAGCATTGCAAATGCTTCCTGTTGAGGATGGCGTACAACTAAAAGGAAAAAGGCCATTTGCATGAGGCACCATACCATGAAGAACATTTGGATTTACTTGAGGATTCCAAAAACTCAAAACATGACCAATTTCATGTTCAATAATCATCTCAGCAATAATTCCAGAAGGACTAACGAAATTCATAAAGACAACAGGTACTGCAGATGGCACAGGTCCTTCATTTGTGTTAAAATAATAAGGGGTGTTTCCTACAAAAGTTGCTGTTGCAAACCCAGAATAATAACTATGGTATTGAATTACCATTGCCATATCAACAGAACTATAATCTATAAATGGATCTCCCGCAGCAATTATAGCAGGAATATCACTAGGGGTAACACTTGCAGAATAAGGTATAGGATATAATGTAAAATTAAATAATGTCTGACCGTCCGAAATATTACTATAATATTGTTGAACATTTTGTAAAATAGGAGACAGATAAGAAAGATAATTTGCAGGAAGAGGAATACTAGCACTATAAGGAAGGATTACGGCAATATTAAATGGATGCGCATTAAATGGGGTTGTAGGATTATATATTTGATGTCCTGTTATAGGTGAATTCTCTTGCTCATTTTCTTTATTTTCAACAACTCTCAAATAAATTTGACCATTATACAATAATCCATTATCACTTAAAGAATGACTTGAGGATATCTCTCCAAAAACCTTGACTGAAAATATTTCATTTTCTTTAATTATAAAATATTCAGTCGGCAAAGAAGTAGCTTGACCAAGTTCTTCGCCAAGTGATCTAAATTCTTCGCTATGTGATCTCATAAGAGGAGTATTCTTTATATCAATTAATTGTGGAACAATATCTTTAAATTCTTCATCCCGTAAATCAGGAAAAGACTCTTTAGCTAGAAATAAATCTTCTACTATCTCAATTTTCTGCTCTTCATTCATTAAATTAATAGAATCTCTTATTTTTTCTAGTTTTTCTTTTTTCTCTTGTTTAGAAAGTTCATCAAAATAGTTCAAAAATTCTATAAAATAATCAGCATTATAGAAATTGATTACCTTAAAATAATCTACATCTTTAGAATCAAAAGAATTATCAATAAACAAGCTGTTAATTGGGTTGTCTTTGACAACATCTCCAATTTGAAGATTTTTTGATTTAGGAGATAACCTGACATCACTTTGGAAAATAAGTACTATTCCAAGAACAATCATGGCTAAAAAAATAAAACACACCAATTTTTTTTTCATTATAATATAGATTAAATAAAACATATATATATATCTATATATTCATAATAAAAGAAATTGTAAAAAACATTAAAAACCCTCTTTCCCAAAAAGATAAATGAAAGAGAAGATGCCTATTAAGGCAGAGTTAGATGTAAAATATATTCTAAAGACCTATTGGAATTTTATAAAGAAATACAAAGCAACTTGTTTCAGTTTAATTTTAATAGTTTTGATAATAACCTTAATGAATTATTCAACTCGTTACTTGTTCAAAAAAGTAATAGACAACGGAGAATTATTCGTAAAAAAAGCAATATCATCAACAGAGCTAACTCAATCAGTAGTTTTATTATTTACAATATGGGGAGTAATTATAGGAATCTCTGCAATATTAAGGTGGTATAGAATTCATCAGATAAACAAATTAGAATTAAATATAATGAACGACTTAAAAGAATACTATTACAATCACATAGTTAAACTATCTGCAAAATTCCACACAACTCACAAAACAGGTTCGCTTATAGCTCGTCTTGGAAGGGGAGCAAGTGCAATGGAAAGAATAACAGACTTCTTCATATTCAACGCTATGTGGTTGTTCTTTGAATTAATAATCACAGGAATAACTCTCTTCACAATTGACTTCAAAATAGGCCTAGTAGTCCTAGCAACAAATATACTATTTATAATTTATAGCTCAAAACTTCAAAGAGAAGAAAGAAAAAGAAGAGTAGAGACAAATTCAGCAGAAGACCATGAAAAAGGATACACTGGAGATACTTTCACAAATATAGACTCAATAAAATATTATGGGAAAGAACAATTCATTAAAAGTAGATACACACAGATAAGAGAAAAAACTAACAAACTAATGAGACACGAATGGAACATTAATAGGTGGATGAGCTCTGGAGAACAACTTATAATCGCAGGAGGAGGAATCTTAGTTTTGTTCTTAGCAATAAAAGGATTCTTAATTGAAGCGATAACTCTCGGAACTGTAACATTTGTTTGGACACTACACAGTAATCTTATAGGAGCAATTGAACACTTCATGAATGGTTTAAGAGGGTATAATAAATCAATAGCAGACTTCCACAGCTTATTCCAATACGGAAAAATAGAAAATGACATTAAAGACAAACCAAACGCAGAGAATTTAAAAATAAAAGAAGGAAGTATAGAATTCAAGAACGTTTCATTCAAATATCACGAAAACGGATTGTTCAATAATTTCAACCTAATAGTTCCTAAAAATAAAAAAGTAGCATTAGTAGGTCATTCAGGTTCTGGTAAATCAACATTAGTCAAATTACTTTACAGATTATATGATTTAGAAAAAGGACAAATTACAATTGATGGAACAGACATCAAAGATGTAAAACAAGAGTCCTTACGTTCAGAACTTTCAATTGTACCTCAAGAATGTGTTCTGTTTGATGATACTATTTACAACAATATTTTATTCTCAAGTCCTAAAGCCTCAAGAGCCGAAGTACTAAAAGCTATAAAATTTGCACAATTAGACAAAGTCATAGCTAATTTCCCATACAAAGAAAACACAATAGTTGGAGAGAGAGGCGTAAAGTTATCAGGTGGAGAAAAACAAAGAGTATCTATTGCAAGAGCAATTTTAGCAAATAAAAAAATATTAGTATTGGATGAAGCAACTTCATCTCTGGACTCAAAAACAGAACACGAAATTCAAAAAGATTTACAGAGTTTAATGCAAAACAGAACATCTCTAATAATAGCGCACAGACTTTCAACAATAATGACTGCAGATATAATTGTTGTTCTAGATAAAGGACGTATTGTACAACAAGGAACACATAACCAATTAATCAGTAAGCTAGGAACATATAAAGAATTATGGAATCTGCAAAAAGGTGGATATATTGAATAATGCAATCAATAAAACAAAGGATTATCGAATTAAGAAATGCAATCAGATATACACGTGACCAACAAGGAGATGATAGATGTTGGCTAGATTACCGAAAAGGATATGCTCTTTTACACGACACAGACAAAGAAGAATTAACAAGACTCCCAAACAAGACAGATGGAATGAGACTATGCACACTTTTCTATAAAGAAAGAAAATCTCAAGCATCAAGTATCCCCAGAAATTTAATTTCTCAAGATAAATGGGATAAAGATTTAGAAGACAAATCAGAACCAGCATTACAAATTACAATGCAGGAATTAGAAACGGCTTGGAGAAAACACAGAGACACACCAATAGAGAAACTAACTTTAAGCCACGACAGAGCACTTTACCAAGTCCTACCAGAATATGGTCACACACCAGTTGATTTTACTCTTCCACCAAGAGCAGAATTTCTCGGAACAAAGAAAGAGAGTGCAGGTTGCCCTAATTTTTGGACAAGTCACGCAAATTGTAAATCAGTTAAACACGACCCACACGGATGGGGACCTTGTGACGTTTAAAATTTGAATTCAAATTTTCCAAATTTTAAGCTGACTATATCAATAGACAAAGTTTAATCAAAAATATACTTGAAAAAATTACTTTCCTCTTCTATTCCAACTTCTTAAACTAGGACGCACTTTCAAAGTAGGGCTATGTCCACGAGGAGACATCAATCCACGAGAATGTTTACCAGCAGAAGTCAATCCACGTTGAGATCTTCCACGATTCTTACCATTAGCAATCCAACTAAATACTGGATCGTTCTTTATCTCAGGTCTTTGAGGATCAACTAAAATAACTTCATAGAAGTAATTCTTACCATCTTTACCAATCCAATAAGAATTCAAAACCTCTAAATTGTTGAAAAATATTGCTGCACGAGATTCTGCAACATATTGATAAGATACTTTCAAAGTTTTTCTATTAGTCTGTTTTCTTGTCTTACGTCCTTTAACTCCAACACGAACACGAGTTCTTCCACCACGCATAAGACGAACACGAGCAACAACAATTCCCTTTTTAGCTTTGTATCCAAGAGATCTAGCACGGTCAAGTCTCAAAGGTTTATCTACAACTGTAACTGCATTGCCAGCTCTCCAAGCAATCATGCGTTCACGCATAGTTGCAGTGTCTGGCTTCTTCCAAGCCTCTCTCATAAAATGATACATTCCTTTAACCATGAGGAAGTCTGTAAAACATGATTTAAAAAGGCTTCTATTACTCAACAAACAATAATAGTTAAAAAGCAAAAAAGCACCAGAGAAGCATGCCAACAAATTGGTTCATAGTTCAGACAGGCCATGCATATGGGAATACAAGTCTTTCAGACAAAGGCAGAAATCAAATAGAAA
>SXGT01678777.1_pt1 | contig 21039 bp, 15 predicted proteins | sample 3176221 | NCBI WGS metagenome assembly SXGT01 (sample SAMN11356862, study PRJNA531348) | freshwater metagenome | isolation source: freshwater sample F1-120 | place: China: Fuxian Lake, Yuxi | collected 2017-12-25
GACGAAATAGCCCTGGGCGTAGAGGGGTGTGGATTCACCGATGATCTTGATGCTGTTCTTGTTGGCCCCGACAGTACCGTCAGCTCCCAGTCCGAAAAACAGGGCGCGGGTGACATAAGCCGGTTCGATGTCGAAATCCCGGGCGTAGTCCAGGCTGGTGTGGGAGACGTCATCCTGAATGCCGATGGTGAAATGATTTTTGGGTTGTTCCCGCCTCAGTTCATCCAGAACCGCCTTGGCCATGGCCGGATTGAACTCTTTGGAAGACAGGCCATAACGTCCACCGATGATGCGGGGCAGGCTGGCGCGTCGACCCTGGCTAAAGGCTTCGCTGAGGGTGGTGACGACATCGGTGTAGAGCGGCTCACCGGTGCTACCGGGGATTTTGGTACGATCCAGTACGGCGATGGACAGGGTGCTATGTGGCAGGACGGCCAGAAAATCGGGGGCCGAAAAGGGCAGACACAGCCTGACATGAATCACGCCCACCGGTTCGCCCTGCTGCTGTAACCAGGCCACGGTTTCGCGCAGGGTATATGCAGCAGAACCCATGATGACGGCCACCCGTTCGGCGGCAGGATGCCCGTAATACTCGAACAACCGGTAGGTTCGGCCGGTCAGGGCGGCGAAGTGATCCATGGCTTGCGTCACCAGGGCTGGCAAGCGGGTATAAAACGGATTGACGGTCTCCCGTCCCTGAAAATAAACATCAGGGTTTTGCGCCGTGCCCCGGATACTGGGATGATCCGGACTCATGGCCCGTTGCCGGTGCGCCCGTACCGGGTCAAGGTTGATGAGTGCCTTCAGTACCGAATCGGATAACACCTCGATTTTGCTGACTTCATGCGAGGTACGAAAGCCATCGAAAAAGTGGATGAAGGGAACCCGCGAGGCCAGACTGGCGGCCTGGGCAATCAGGGCCATGTCGTGCGCTTCCTGCACCGAAGCCGAAGCCAGTTGGGCAAAGCCGGTATTGCGCACCGCCGCCACATCCGAATGATCGCCAAATATCGACAAACCCTGGGCGGCAAGGGCTCGGGCGGCCACATGAAACACCGTCGGTGTCAGTTCACCGGCGATGTTGTACATGTTGGGAATCATCAACAGCAAGCCTTGCGAGGCAGTGAAGGTGGTCGTCAAACCACCGGTCTGCAAGGCACCGTGAACCGTACCGGCAGCCCCCCCCTCGCTCTGCATTTCCACCACGACCGGCACTTCTCCAAAAATGTTGGTCTTGCCTTCGGCCGCCCACTGATCGGCCAGTTCGGCCATGGTAGACGAAGGGGTAATCGGATAAATCGCGCAGACTTCGTTGATACGGTAGGCCACATAAGCTACGGCTTCGTTGCCTTCCAGGGTCATGATGGTGGACGTTTCCATGAGGTGTACCTGAGTGTGAGTTGAAATGGGGGAACGGGTTGAGCGTTCCCGGAAGGTGGCCAGCCTGGTTGACTGAAGGGCTGTCATCCCGACCGGAAAATTGGCTTGGTTCAGGATGAGTTCGGGGTAAACCTCACTCACGCTGGTTTGGGGTCATGTCCCTGTACGGCCGATGTAGCCTCGATGAAATGAAACGCAATCGAGGTTTGGCCATATCGGGATCACCGGGCTACGTGCCCTGGTGACCTCGAAACGGGACGGCTATCCAAAACGTTCCCTCTATCCACGCACGGTGCTTCCATCCTCATCATCACCTCCACCGTAAACTAAGAGAGGCTCTGATTGGACTGTCCGATGATCGGGACCGATGATAGGCGCCCCACCCGTAACCTTACAGTTTCTCGAAGACCAGTCGCTCCAGTCCAAGAGCGACTACGGCGAAGCCGGTAATCGAAGACAATTTGTAACGCTCCTTGAGGGTATCGCCATAGCGCTGTGCCTGTAGTTTCGCTTCGGCCAACTTCGCGGCCACCAAGGGTATCCGGCTTAGTTCTTCCCGGGTTTTTCGTTTGATTTCCTCTCCCGTCAAGCTCAGTTCTTTCAAGCTCACATACTTGAATTCCAGCACCAGATCCAGCCCATTGAAACGGCGCATGTCCGGGCGGACGATGAGGCTCAAATCGGCATAGCCGTGATTCACTTCGGTTTCCGATACCATCATGTAAACCCGGTCGTTGAACAGCACCATCATAAAGATCACCTTGATGGCCAGTTCGTTGCTCCAGCGATAATCTCGATTGGATAGTACCGGAAACAGGCGGGTTTCCACGAATTCACAAACCGGTTGTAACTCACCGCGCAGGAACAGGTTTTCGGGGATATTGCTCAAACTGTGGTGGTCTTCGGCGGAAGACAGGTAAATCTGCTGAAACTGCTGAATATAGAGTGATCTGGACACCAGATTGGGGATTTTAAGTGCCAGCTTGTTAAAACCGACAACTCCGGCCAGGGTGAGCACTCCGAAGTAATACAGCAGGGAGATGATGGTTTCCTTGTCCCGATCCTGTAGCAACATGGCTTCTGCGCCGAAGCGATCAGAAATATCTGAAATCTGCACGCCCTCTTCCTGACACAAGGCTTCCAGTAACAGGCTTTCTCCTTCCAGTAATCCAGTCACGAATAACAGCCTTTTTCGATCCATCGCCAGATTGTTATCGAGCAGGTTTCTTGGATAATGCCCGCGCTCCTGTAAACTTCTGAGAAAATACAAGCTAAGCGTAGGATTGTACACCGTGACGTTATTTTCGCTATTAAAGCAATAGCCATTATAAAATGTCCGCATGGTCGCCAGAGCATCCTCCAAAGACCAACTAATGGCCCCTTGCGCGAGCGTACTCAATATCCCGGTGATTTCGTTTTCATCAAATCCACACAGCGCATTGAATTGTGGCTCAAGATAGATATTGGTTGCGACATTATATCCACTGGTAATATCACTCATGGCCACTGGCGAAACGCCGGTAATGAAAACCCTATCCAGCCCTTGCCCGGCTGCGGCCTTGACTGCCTTGAAAACGGTTTTTAACAGGCCCTCACCGTACAACAAGGCTTCATATTGATCCTGGCGGGCCATCAGGATTTCATTGGCGAAATTGTCATATTCGTCAATGAAAAGATAGAGTTTATGACCGGTTTCTTCTATCGCTGCCAGCAGACTGCTAAAAGAAGACAAGGCATCCTCTTCATTGATTTGAATCATCAGATTATACTGCCTGGCGCAGCGGGACAGGCAGCTATTCAAACACCGATGCAGGGCGGCCTCTATTTCCCTGACATCGCCCTGCATTTTCACCACGGAAAAATCCCAGTGCAGGATGAAATACTGGTTATTCAAGGGGGTAGGGTTTTGGCCTATATCCAGGTTGCCAAACAGGGTTTCAAACTGGTCGAGCTTTTTGATGTCGTAGTAATGTTCGAGCATCGACAGCAACAGACTTTTACCGAATCGCCGTGGACGGAGAAACAGCAGTTGTTTCCCCGCGTCTTCAAGCAAGGGGATCAGGCGGGTGCGATCCTGATAAAAATAGCCTTCCCGCCGGATGGCTCCGAAATCCGTGATGCCGTAAGGAAATTTCATGGTCGTGTTGATCTTTGTCAGCCGTAATCTTCAACCCATTACTACTCTGCCACCATCTCGATGGCATGACAGGGGCATTGTTCGTAACACACCGCACAACCGGTACAGCGATCATAGTCGTAACGGTAACGTTTGCCGGGGCCGAGTTTGATGATGGCTTTTTCCGGACAGGCACCAAAACAGCCATCGCACTCGAAACAGTTACCACAGGAAAAACAACGGCGGGCTTCGAAGCGGGCTTGTGATGGGTCGAGTCCGGCCAGAACCTCGCGGAAATCGTGGTGACGTTCGGTCGGTGGTCGCTCGGGTTGATGGGTTTGGTCGGCCACCGTGTGATAGCCGATATGCAGGTGTTCGTATCGCACGACGGGGTGTTTTTCCGGTGCGGTAAAGCGGTTTCCGTTCAGGTAAGCGTGGATACAGCGGGCGGCTTTCTTGCCGTGTCCGGTCGCTATGGTCACGGTGCGCTCACTCGGTACCATGTCACCGCCAGCGAAGATACCGGCAGCTCCGGTCATCATGTTGCCATCGACGATCACCGTACCATCCGGTTTGAAGGCGATGCCGGCTAGGGCTTGCAGAAAACGGCTGTCACTGTCCTGACCCAGGGCCAGAATCAGGGCATCGGCTTCCAGGGTTTCGATTTCGCCGGTAGGTTGGGGGTAACCGCGATCATCGATGGTCATGACTTCTACGGTGATGTGGGTCTGGTCGATGTTACGGATGGTACGCAACCAGTTGATTTTAACCCCTTCGGCCAGGGCTTCTTCGGCCTCAAACGGATGCGCGGGCATGTGGGCCTGATCCCTGCGGTAGATGATCAAGGCTTGCTCGGCCCCGAGGCGCAGGGCGGTACGGGCCGCATCCATCGCCGTGTTGCCGCCGCCATAAACCGCAACCCGCCGACCGAGGCGCGGTGCTTGATCGGTGCTGACGGCTTTGAGGAAACTCACGGCATCGAGCATTTTGCCGGCTTCGCGGACGGGTATGTCTACCCGTTTGCTCAGGTGCGCACCAATGGCGACGAACACGGCATCAAAACCACCGGCCTGTTTTTCCGCCATGAGGTCTTCCACCTTGTGGTTCAGCACGATGTTAACCCCCAGGGCTTCGATACGCCGGATTTCGGCCATCAATTCAGCCCGGGGCAGCCGGTAGGCAGGAATGCCAAAGTGCATCATGCCACCCGCCAGCGGCCCGGCTTCGCGGATCTCTACCGTATGACCAAAACGTGCCAGGTGATAAGCGGCTGACAATCCGCTGGGCCCGGCCCCCACCACCAGTACCCGTTGACCACTGGGGGGCAAATCAGGGGCTATCGACCACCCTTCCGCCAGGGCCAGGTCGCCCAAAAACCGCTCCACCGCATGAATACTGACGGCACCGTCCAGAGCTGTGCGGTTACAACCGGCTTCACAGGGGTGGTAACACACCCGGCCATGTACTGCGGGCAGGGGATTGTCCTGCATCAGGATTTGCCAGGCTTCCCGATAACGCCCGGCCTGTACTTCAGCCAGCCAGGCCTGGATATTTTCCCCGGCCGGACAAGCCTGATTACAGGGGGGCAGTAAATCGACGTAAACCGGATGCCGTTGCCGGACAGAGCCGGTACCCCGGTCATGTTGTTGCAGATCGGCGGGACGGGTGAGATCGGACAGTAAAGAATGGTGGGTCATGATGACGCTCCTGATTTGATCCGTGACGGGTAAAAGCCTGATGGGGTAGGAAACGGCAATAAATCACTCGCCGCCGGATTAGGGTTCAGTTCTGATTATTTTCCAGCCAGAGCTGAAACATCAGGATGATCCACAGGGTTTGGGCGTGGTTTCTCCGCCCGGATTGGTGTTCTCTCCAGGCTGCCTGAATCGGAACCGGGTTGAGATAACCTTCCTGAACCAGTCGTTTTTCGTCCAGCAGGGCTTGGGCCCATTTTTTCAGGGGGCCTCGCAGCCAGATATCCAGAGGAACGGCAAAACCGGCCTTGGGACGCTCGACCAGGTTGCGGGGTACATACCGGTACAGCAGTTCACGCAGTATCCACTTGCCCTGCCCTTCGCGTATCTTCATGCCAATCGGCAGGGTTTGTGCCCACTCGTAGACCCGGTGATCCAGAAACGGCACCCGGGTTTCCAGGCTATTGGCCATGGCCGCCCGATCCAGTTTGACCAGGAGGTCATCGGGCAGGTAGGTCATGACATCCAGGTACATCAGGTATTGCTCCAGGGCCTGGATTTCACGGGGAGGCGACCCTCCATCCAGCAAGGTGGGGGGTTCCTTGGCACTTTTGATCAGCTCACCCGGTTGCATCCAGTGCGAAATCAGGCTGCGGTACATGCCGACCGGGGATCGGGCCGGCAGCATCTGGGCCAGTTTGTGAACCTTGTCGCCCGGTTGCGGGTAATGCAGCGAGGACGGCAGCATGAAAAAAGCCACACTCAGCAGTTTATCCCAGAGTGATGGAGGAACCAGGATCATCAAGGTCGCCAGAAAGGCCCTGAACCCCGGTGGCCAGGTGCCAACCCGTTGCCAGAGGCGAGCCGTCCATGAATAGCGGTTATAGCCGCCGAACAGTTCGTCTCCGCCATCGCCGGATAAACTGACCACCACCTCACTGCGGGCCAGGCGGGACAGCAGGAACGTGGGTATGGCCGAGGGGTCGGCAAAGGGTTCGTCATAACAGGCGGACAAGAGCGGGATCACTTCCAGTGCCTCTTTCGGGGTGACATAAAGCTCGGTGTGTTCGGTACCCAGATGTTGAGCCACCTGGCGGGCTTGCCCGGCCTCATCGTAACCGGCCTCCCTGAAGCCGATGCTGAAGGTTTTTACCGGATTGGTCGACTGGGACTGCATCATGGCCACGATCAGGGAGGAATCGATACCCCCGCTGAGAAAGGCACCCAGCGGAACATCGGCCAGCATTTGATCACTGACGGCCCGTCGCAGGATTTCATCCAGCCCATCCAGCGCGTCACCGTCGGTTCCGGTAAATTTTTCCCGCTGGCCCTTGCGGATGGCACTGATGGCCGTCCAGTAGCAATCCGTAGCGACCTCGTTCTGTCCACACACCAGGGTGATGCTGTGAGCCGGCAACAATCTGGAGATGCCCTGATGCAGGGTCCAGGGGGCGGGGATATAACCCAGTCGCAGGTAAAGGCTCAGGATACGCCGATCGACCTCGCTCCTGAAACCAGGATAAGCCCTGAGTGCCTTGAGCTCGGAACCAAAGACGAACGCCTCATCGACCCAGCCATAGTAGAGGGGTTTTTCTCCCATCCGGTCACGCGCCAACATCAGGGTTTGATTGTGTTGATCCCACAGGGCAAAGGCGAACATGCCCTGAAGTTTTCTGAGGGTGGCGGCCAATCCACGGGTGGCAATCATGGCGAGCAGGGTTTCGGTATCGGACTGGCCGCGCCATCCCCCGGTGTAGCCGGTATATTCGAGTTCGCGCCGTAATTCCTGATGGTTGTAAATCTCGCCATTGAAAACGATGACGTAGCGTTCACAACGGGACAACATGGGCTGGTGACCACGTTCCGAGGTCTCGATGACTGACAGGCGGCGATGGCCCAGGGCGATGCCTGCCGTTCGGTTCGACCAGACACCGGAATCATCAGGTCCCCTGTGGGTCAGGGTATCCGTCATTACGGCAAGGGTGTCTTCCAGGTGGCTCCGTTCTGAGGCTGTGGGTTTGAGTAAAAATCCTGCAATTCCACACATGGTTACTACTGGCTGATAAGGGTCTAAAATCCGGTCTGTCGTACCAGACCGTCCGAATGCGCCGCATTATAACCTTACGATAGGGGTGGTACATCCGTTCAGGAGAGGTGTATACCGGTGTGATCTCTGTGGCGTATCCTGACCGTTCCGGTCAAAATAAGGTTTTGGGTGATTTCAATCGCCGTATTGCTTGAGGAAACGTAATGACTACTACATCTGATTCAGTACCCCCTACACTGCGTTTGTCCATAGCCGGAATGCGGTGTGCCGGTTGTGTTCAATCGGTGGAGGCCGCCTTGCTGTCGGTACCGGGCGTGGAGGCCGCCAGCGTACTGTTTGCCGATCATACGGCCCTGATCCAGGGGGCTCCGGTGCTGGATCAGCTCCTCCTGGCGGTCAGGGAGGCCGGGTTCGAGGCCGCCGTCATGGAGGATATCGCAGACGCGAGTACTGATGAGGCACTGGAGTTGTCCCGCCATCAGGCTTTACTGCAACGGGCCTTGGTGGCAGGTGCCCTGGGTATTCCCCTGATGCTGGGCGAACATCTGGGCTGGTTTCCCGCCATGGGTCAGCCCGGGGCGGGTTGGGCCTGGTGGCCGATTTCGCTGGCGACCCTGGCCGTCATGTATTACGCCGGCGGACATTTTTATCGGGGAGCCTGGAACAGCCTGCAACACCGGCAGGCCAATATGGATACCCTGATTGCCCTGGGTACCGGCGCGGCCTGGTTTTACTCGACCATGGCCCTGTCGTTTTCCGGCGGACTGCCTTTGCTGGCCCGGCATGCCTACTTCGAAGCGGCCGTCATCATCCTGGCCTTCATCAATCTGGGCAGTGCCCTGGAAATGAAGGCCCGGGGCCAGACCTCACAGGCCATACGCCAGTTGATCGGACTACAACCCCGCACGGCACGGGTGGTGCGGGATGGTCTCGAAACAGACATCCCCATTGCCCAGGTAGGGCTGGCCGAAACCATAAGGGTAAGACCGGGCGATAAAATCCCGGTGGATGGTGTGATCATCGAGGGGCAGGTGACGGTGGATGAAGCCATGTTGACCGGCGAACCCCTGCCGGTCGAAAAAACCACTGAGCAGGAAATCGTTGCCGGTACGGTGGTTCAGCAAGGTACCGCGCTGTTTCGGGCCACCCGTATCGGACGGGATACCGTATTGGCTCATATCATTGCCAGTGTCCGTCAGGCCCAGGCAACCAAACCGGCCATCGCTCGCCTGGTCGACCGGATTGCCGGCATATTCGTGCCGGTGGTGGTCACCATTGCCTTGCTGACGTTCTGGCTCTGGTGGATTCTGGGGCCGGAACCGGCACTGGGCTATGCCTTTGTTACGGCCATGACGGTGCTGGTCATTGCCTGTCCCTGCGCTCTGGGGCTGGCGACCCCCATCTCCATCATGGTGGCGGTGGGCAAGGCGGCCACCCAGGGCATACTGATCCGTCAGGGTAACGCCCTGCAAAGTGCCGGCAACCTGAGCTGTATCGTGCTCGACAAGACCGGCACCATTACCCAGGGAAAACCGGCCGTCGTCCGTCTGGAGCCGGTGGAGGGCTGGACGGAGGATCAGTTGCTGCGCTGGGCCGCCAGTCTCGAACTGGGCTCCGGTCATCCGCTGGCCCAGGCCATTTTGCAGGCCGCGCAGGTGCGACAGTTATCGCTCATGCCCTGCGAAGGGTTTGCGGCCCTGTCTGGTCTGGGGATTTCGGGGCTGGTGGACAATCAGGCGGTGCTACTGGGAAATCCTGCCTTGATGACACAGCAAGCGATTGACGGTTCATCCTGGCGCGAGAGGATCAAGCAACTGTCTGCCCTGGGACAAACGCCGGTACTGCTGGCCGTGGATCGACGCATCGTCGGTCTCATCAGTGTGGCTGATCCGGTCAAGCCGGATTCTGCCGAGGCGATCAAACAACTCCGAACCGCTGGTGTGCGAGTAGTCATGCTGACAGGCGATAATGCGATCACGGCCAGGGCCATCGCCCGCCAGGTCGGCATTACCGAAGTGCGGGCCGAGGTGTTACCGCAGGAAAAGGCCGCTGTCATCCGCTACTTGCAGGAACGGGGAGAAATCGTCGGCATGGTGGGGGACGGCATCAATGATGCCCCGGCCCTGGCCCAGTCGAATGTGGGTTTTGCCATCGGTGCCGGTACCGATATTGCGCTGGAAAGTGGCGATCTGGTCATCATGAGTGGCTCGCTGTTGAAGATACCGCAGATCATGCGTTTGTCCCGGGCCACGGTAGGTAATATCCATCAGAACCTGGCAGGGGCTTTCATTTACAATGTACTCGCCATCCCGGTCGCCGCCGGTGTCCTGTACCCGGTGTTCGGACTGCTGCTGAATCCCATGATTGCCGGTGCCGCCATGGCCTTGTCCTCGCTGACCGTCGTTACCAATGCCAACCGCTTGCGATATGACCCGAAATAACCATCGATGGAGAGGGATTGATTGAATGAAGCAAAACATGAGTCCCGGATACCGGATCGTCTGGATCCTGTGGGTATCGCTGATCAGCGGACAGGTTCAGGCCGATATCTACAAGTACGTGGATAGCCAGGGAAACGTTCATTACACCGATAACCCGGAACACTCCGGTTATCGATTGATCATCAAAAGTGCCCCGGGGCGTATACCAAACCTGCGGACATTGCCCGCCGCTCCAGCCGGACACTGGCAACTCCATCGCCAACGCTACGAACCGGTCATCCGGCTGGCAGCCCGCAAGTATAATCTCGATGCCGCCCTGCTGGATGCCGTCGTCAGGGTTGAGTCAGCCTACAATCCTCTGGCCCTGTCACCGAAAGGGGCTGCAGGTCTCATGCAGTTGATGCCGGATACGGCAGCCCGTTACAAGGTACATGATCCCTACAACCCCGTTCAGAATATCGAAGGCGGTGCCCACTATCTGAGCGATCTCCTTGACCTGTTCGGTGCCAATGTACGCCTGGCAGTCGCCGCCTACAATGCCGGCGAAAACAATGTGATCAAATACGGCCACCGAATCCCCCCGTTCGCTGAAACACAGGACTATGTGAACAAGGTTTTGCAGTACTATCAACCCATCAATTAACCCCCATGTCGACACTTATAGGCATACTGTTCGGTATTTTGCTGTTATTGGGTTCCATCAGCCTGATGGGCGGTGGTTACGAGATATTTCTGGATAAGGCCGCCCTGATGATCGTACTGGGCGGCACCCTGGCGGCGACGCTCATCAGCTTTCCCCTGTCGCTGGTGCTCGGCATTTTCAAAATCTCCATCCGCCTGTTCCGGAATAATCATGAAGTCAGCCTGGAACGTAGCCTGGAGCGGCTGTTAAGGTTGTCCCTCAAGGCATCCCGCACCTCGATCTACGCCCTGGAACGGGAAGCCGATACCGAAACCAATCCCTATATCAAGGTGGGCTTGAATCTCCTGATCAAGGACAGTCCGGTGCAGCGGATCTCACGCTTCTACGCCATGGAAATCGAAGGGGTCAGGGTGCGCCATCAACAAGGGGTGCGCCTGTTCAATGTCATGTCGAAGGTGGCTCCCTCGTTCGGGCTGGTGGGAACCCTGCTGGGACTCATCAACATGTTGAGGGGGATGACGGCGGAAATCTCGCCGGAAACACTGGGACCGAGCATGGCCGTCGCCATGGTGACCACCCTCTACGGTGCCTTGCTGGCCTTTCTGCTGTTTTTGCCGGCTTCGGAAAAACTGCGTAGCAGTTCGGCGGAGGAAATCACCCAGATACACCTGATCCGGGACGGCATCCTGATGATCAGGGAAGGCTATACCCCCCGCGAAATGGAACAGATGTTGCTGACGCATGTCTCCCGGGGCAAACGTCGCTCCTACATCGATGAACTGACGATGCAGGGTGATACCTGAATCCCGTCGTTGCCCGGCCGTTAGCCCATAAATATAATCAGGGATTATTCGACTCAATGTGTTATTGACAGTTAAAGACCATGGCCAAAACCGTACTCATCATCGACGATTCCGCTTCCCTCAGACAGGTGGTCAAACTGACCCTGGTCAGTGCCGGTTATGATGTCATCGAAGCCTCCGATGGCCTAGAGGCACTGAAAAAACTGGATGGCAGCAAGATCCATCTGATCATTTGTGATGTGAATATGCCCAACATGGACGGCATCACCTTCGTCAGGCAGGTCAAGACCCTGCCCAATTACAAGTTCACGCCCATCATCATGCTGACGACCGAGTCGCTGGAGTCCAAGAAACAGGAAGGACAGGCTGCGGGTGCCCGGGCCTGGATAGTCAAGCCGTTCAAGCCGGATACCCTGCTGAATGCCGTTTCCAGGTTGATCCTGCCATGAAGGAGGCCGATATTGAACCGGCACAACTGGCCCTCTCCGGTGAGTTGACCATTTACTGCGCACATGAACTCAGAACCCTGCTGTTGCAGGCCCTGGGGCTGGAGCAAAGTGTCTGTATTGACCTCAGTGAAGTCAGTGATATCGATACGGCCGGGCTGCAACTGTTGCTGCTGGCCAGGCGGGAACTCGAAGCAAAAGGCCACCGGCTGGGATTGCAGGGATACGGCAGCCATCTGGAAAGCCTGCTGAAACTTTACCAACTGGCCTGATGAACACAATCCAACCATGAATCTTGATGCCGCCATTGAAACCTACCGGGTCGAGAGTCTCGAATTACTCGACATCATGGAGCAATCCCTGATCGAACTGGAACAGGATACGGTCAACCCGGAACTCATCAACGCCATATTCAGAACGGCCCATACCATCAAGGGCACCGGTGGCATATTTGGCTTCGACCGCATCGTGAGCTTTACCCATCAACTGGAAAGCCTGCTGGATCAAGTACGCAATGATCGACTCCAGGTCGATCCGGGCCTGATCACCCTGTTGCTCGACTGTGCCGATCACATCCGCAATTTACTGGAACCGGTCATTACGGGCGATCCCCTGACAGACGCACTCAGGGCAAACGGTCAGCGGCTGGAAACCGGACTCGGGCAGTACCTGCTCCCCACCGGGCAAGCACTCGACCAGTCATTGCCGGTGAACACGCCGCTCCCCGTCGTAACGGAAATGGCCAACGCCGATGAGCCACTAGCGTATGCCACCACGCCCTGCTGGCATATTTCGTTACGGTTTGATCCGCTGGTGTTGCAGCATGGGCTGGATCCCCTCTCCTTTTTCAATTACCTGAACCGGATGGGAGAAATCGTATCGCTCATGCCGATTCTGGATCAGGCTCCCCGTCTGGCTGACATCGACCCCGAATGTTGCCATACGGGATTCGAACTGGCCTATCGCACCGAAGCGGGTGCGGCAGACATCGAAAATGCCTTCGAGTTTGTGCAAGACGATTGTGTTTTGCACATACTGGCACCGGGTCGTCCGCTGGTGGAGTACCTGGAACTCATTCGCGCCCTGCCGGAGGATACCGCCCAACTGGGCGATGTCCTGGTGCGGCTCGGCACCCTGACACCTGAAGAACTGGCTTACGGATCCCGGTTGTGCACGCCGGAAAACACGGTTGAGAGTACCACCATTCCGCAACAGCCATTACCGCATCCGCCAGAAATTACCGACACGCATCCGGATAAGGTGGAAACCCTTCGGGAACACAAACACCCGGACAAGCATTTCATGCGTATCGACAGTGATCGGCTGCAACTGCTGATCAACCTGGTCGGTGAGTTGGTCATTGCCGGGGCCAACACCCATTTGCTGGCCAAACAGGCCGCTGCCGTACCCGTGGTTGAATCAGCGGCCAATCTCATCCGCCTGATCGAAGAGGTCAGGAATATCGCACTGGGCTTGCAAATGGTGCAGATAGGCACCACCTTTCAACGCTTTCAGCGGGTCGTACATGATGTCAGTCATGAGTTGGGCAAGGAAATCAGATTGACCCTCAATGGTGGTGACACCGAACTGGATAAATCGGTGGTCGAGCAAATTGGTGATCCCTTGATGCATCTGGTGCGTAATGCCATGGATCACGGTATAGAACCGGTCGAGGAACGCCTGGCCCGGGGTAAATCCCGTCAGGGTACGGTTTCACTGAACGCCTACCACGATTCCGGCAGTATCGTGCTGGAAGTCGCCGATGATGGCTATGGGCTGGATCGTGACAAAATATTGGCCAAGGCAGTGGAAAAGGGAATCCGCTCACCCGATGCCACCTTAACGGACGAGGAAATCTATGCCCTGATCTTCGAGCCCGGTTTTTCCACCGCCGAAAAAATCTCCAGCCTGTCGGGTCGGGGGGTAGGACTGGATGTGGTCAAACGCAATGTCGAGGCCCTGCGGGGGGATGTGCAGGTCGAGAGCGAACCCGGATACGGCAGCCGGATCAGGATACGCCTGCCGCTGACCCTGGCCATCATCGATGGTTTTCTGGTTCGTATCGCGGAGGAACGTTATGTCATCCCGATGGACATGCTGGTCGAATGTCTGGAACTGGATGGTGAATCCCGTGAGCACAGCAGCCGACAAGGTTACCTCGATGTCCGGGGGGAAGTGTTGCCGGTCATTCGTCTGGCTGAATTGTTCGGTATCCCCAACAAACGCCAGGAACATCGCGAAAACATTGCCGTGGTACGCTACGGTCACCAGCGGGCAGGGTTGATCGTCGATGAATTGCTGGGGGAGTTCCAGACGGTCATCAAGCCGCTGGGAGTCCTGTTTACCCACCTCAACACCATCAATGGCTCCACGATACTGGGCAGTGGAGAGGTCGCCCTGATTCTCGATGTCCCCGGGCTCATCGATCATGTACTGGCTCACCGTCCATGAAGCCAATTCCATTCCTGCTCGTCTCCAACCCATCACCGAGGTATCCCTCATGTCGAGACTGATCTGCGCTACACTCATCCTTCTACTGGCCGTCGACAGCGATGCCATGGCCGGTTCCTCGTTCGGCGGCAGTCGTTCGTCCTTTGCCGGCAGTCGTTCCGGCGGCACCAGCCTGGTGCCCCGCTCCTCCTTTCAACGGCAGGCTCCGGTGGCGGTGGCTCCGGTCACGTCGGCCCGCCCACCCTCTGCCAGCATCGATCCCGGTTATACCCGCAGGAACACCGGGCCGGACTCGTCATTCAAGGGCAGTGCCGGTCGTCCGGTCGATGGTGCTTCGCTGTACCAGCGTTACCAGAGCAAGGCGGCTACACCATTGCCCGGCAAGGATGATATGCCGGAATACGGGCAGCGCAAGTCGGCTGCCAGCTATGAGCAAACCGCCAAATACCGTCGCCAGAATGATTATCAGGGATTCAACAACAACAGGTCTCCGTCCTACCCGCAGCCCCATGAGTCACCACGTCCCCGTGGCGGATTCAGTTGGGGCAGTGCGGCGGCCGGGGCCGCTGCCGGTTTCCTGTTGTCCAGCCTGCTGAACCAGACCGCATCGGCCAACGACCTGGAAGAGTACCGCCGACATTACAACGATCCGGCCGCCCGTGCCTGGCGCGAGGAGCAACAACAGCGGGCCGACAGTGACCCGGAACTGAAACGCAGACTGGAAGAACTGGAAAACCGGGTGCAGAGCCTGCCGGCATCGCCGGTCAATGACAGTGCCGCACCACTGGCTGCCGTGACCAGTCCGGTGACGGGAGCGAGTCAAAAAACGACCCGAACCCCGGTTGCCCGCTTGTGTTCAGGTTTGCCGCAGGGAGCCTATGCCATGGCCGCACGCCTGTTGAACCAGAACCTGCCGGTTGAGGTAATACAAACCTCGGGTTCACTGGAAAATCTCGATGCCGTCAGGGAGGGACGTTGTGATGTGGGGTTTGCCCAGCGTGATGTCGTAGTCACCGAATCCGGGTCGATACTCAAAACCAGCTCCGATTTTATGCTGGAAGCCTTGCTGCTCATGTGCAACAACCGCTCACTGCCCGATTCGATTGCCAGTCTCAAATCGGGTAGTCGGGTTGCCATACCCGGCGGCAGTGGTGCCGAGGCGACCTGGAACATCCTGACACGACACCTGCCCCAACTGCGGGATGTCTCGGTGGTGGAGGCCCTGACTCCCAGTGAAGCCATCGCCATGGCGGCGTCCAGTCAGGCAGACTGTGCCTTTCTGGTCACCCATCCGGATTCCGGAATACTGGCCTTTGCCGATCTCGATGACCATTTGCGGCTTATCCCCATCCGGGAGGATGATTTCAAACCGCTGACCTCCAATCCTGAATCATCCGGTCTTTATCAACCGGTCTCCATCGCCGGTCGTCGCTTCAAACACCTGGCCCGTTCAAACTGGACCGATGGCTATGCCATTGAAACCGTGTTACTGGTGAATGACGACTGGCGGCAAAACCATCGTTCCGAATATGATCGGGTGCTGCGCGCCATCAGTGTTCTGCGTACCCGCCTGGAGGGACAATCATGAAAATCATTCACTGGAACAACGGTGATCGGGTTCGTTTCGATCCTTCACTCAGTGTCGCAGTCGATCCCGGTGCACTATTCAAAACGTCCAGGGTTTCTGGCCGGATCAACCGTGTGAGTCGACTCGATATCGAGGAACCTGCAGGCAGTTTCCCGCTATGGCAGATCGAGATGGACGACGACAGTGCCTTCATGCTGCTGGAAGATAAACCGGCAAACCTCTGGTTCCTGCTCCGGTTGATGGGGGAATCCCGACATCCCGGCGGTATGCCGGACTGGCTGGAGCAGGATGAATACAGTGTATCGGTTCCCTCCGGCCAGCTCGTCGCGTTCGGCTATTACTCACCACCCCTGCTGGCCCGCCTGGACGGAGACGACCTGCTGCTGCGGATTTACGTGAGGACTACAGCCGATTCCGAAGAATTTCTGTGGGTCATACTGAAGAATGATGTGGTACTGGAACACTGGATCGGCCTCGTCATCGATCCAGCCCAGATCTTGCCGGGATAGGTTGATGCCACGACGGGCTGGCCGGGTGAACGGGACTCGGTCATGTCCGGCCTTGGAGGCTTGCGCCAGGGGCAAACCCTCGATGGTGCTTCGTTTCAGGCGGAAACGGAAGTAATTCTTGCCGTTCGCCTATTTTCCAATGCAGAAACTGCTGAAGATGCGATCCAGCAAGTCTTCGGTGGTGAATTTTCCGGTGATTTCCGACAAATCCTGCTGGGCCAGACGCAGCTCTTCGGCCAGTAATTCCGTTACCCGGGCTTGCAAATGATTCAGTCCCTGTTCGATGTGCTGCCGCGCCCGTGCCAGGGCATCCAGATGCCGCTGTCTGGCGGCGAAAACAGGCGTGCCCTCGCCTTCATACCCCATGACTTCTTTCAGGTGTTGCCGCAGCAAATCCATCCCGGCACCGGTCAGGGCAGAAAGGGCGATACAGGTCTGGTTATCCTGCCGGTAGATGGCGGGGGGTTGCCCCAGTCGATCGATCTTGTTGAGCAAACGGGTGATGGGGATGCCACCGGGTATGTGCTGCGCCAGCTCCTCATCCAGAACCGGGTTATCCGCTGCCATCATCAGTAATATCCGGTCGGCTTTGTCAATTTCATTTCTGGCCCGGCGAATTCCTTCCTGTTCGACCATATCCTCACTGTCACGCAACCCGGCCGTGTCAATCACATGCAGCGGCATGCCATCGATCTGTATGTATTCGCGCAAGGGGTCACGGGTGGTGCCCGCCTGGGCGGTAACGATGGCGGCATCCCGCCCTGACAGGCGATTCAGCAAGCTGGATTTGCCAACATTGGGCCGCCCGGCGATGACGACCGTCATGCCTTCGCGCAGTAAACACCCCTGACGGGCCGTATGGTGAATCGTCTCCAATGTCTGCAGGAGTGCCTTGAGTTGCTCACCGATACGACCCTGTTCAAGAAAGTCGATGTCTTCATCGACGAAATCAATCGAAGATTCCACGTAAAGCCGCAGGGTGATGAGTTGCTCGACCAGTACCTCCACCTGCCGGGAAAATTCGCCTTGCAGAGACCGTCGGGCAGAACGTACCGCCTGTTCGGTCGTGCTGTCGATCAGGTCGGCAATGGCTTCGGCCTGGGCCAGATCGATCTTGTCATTGAGGAAAGCCCGTTCGCTGAATTCACCGGGCCGGGCCAACCTGACCCCGCAACGCAACAGACGCGCAAGCAGCATATCGAGCAGGACAGTGCTGCCGTGGGCCTGCAATTCCAGTATATCTTCACCGGTGAAGGACTGAGGCGCAGGAAAGTAGAGGGCGATGCCCTGTTCCAGCGGGCTGCCGTCCGTATCGAGAAAAGGTGTGAAACAGGCATGGCGAGGCGGGATTTTTCGTCCCAGTACGGCCTGCATGAGGTCGGGAACCTGAGGGCCTGACACCCTGATAATGCCAACGCCACCCCGACCGGGTGGGGTGGCGATGGCGGCTATGGTATCGGGAGCGGACATGAGTCAGTTCATCGAGTGGATTTTACGCAAAACGGGGTCTGCAGCCCTCAAGGCTACAGAACCCGTTTGTATCAGACCGTTTTTGCTGATGTCAGGCTTTGGCGGGTGAGGCTCCTTCCACCTGACGGGTGATGACCCATTGCTGCAACATGGACAGGATGTTGTTGACGACCCAGTACAGTACCAGTCCCGACGGGAAAAAGGCGAAGAAACCGGTAAACATGATCGGGAAGAACTGCATGACCTTGGCCTGCATCGGATCCGAAGGCGGCGGGCTCAGCTTCTGCTGGAAGTACATGGAAATCCCCATGAGCAACGGCAGCACGAAATACGGATCCTTGGAGGACAAATCGTTCAACCAGAAAATAAAGGGAGCCTGACGCATTTCCACGGTTTCGATCAGTACCCAGTACAAGGCAATGAACACGGGTATCTGTACCAGAATGGGCAAGCAGCCGCTGAGCGGATTGGCTTTTTCCTCACGGTAGAGTTCCATCATCGCCATGTTGAGTTTCTGCTTGTCGTCCCCGTATTTTTCCTTCAGTGCCTGCATTTTGGGCTGCAACTTGCGCATACCGGCCATGGAGCGGTAGCTGGCGGCAGATAACCTGAAAAACAGGGCTTTCAGGCTGATGGTGACAAAAACAATCGCCCAACCCCAGTTATTGAACAGTTTATGGAACTGTTCCAGCAGCCAGAAAATGGGTTTGGCCACGATGGTGAGCGCACCGTAATCCACCGTCAATTCAAGCCCGGGAGCTGTCTGTTCCAGTACCCGCTGCAACTTGGGCCCGGCAAACAAATCCGCCGTAAACGTTTTTTCTGCTCCTGCAGCGACCTCGGACGGTAGCGAATAAGCACCGATGACGTAGTGCTGATCCGCCAGAGCCTTGGTATAGAAATTATGTTCCTCATCGGCATGCGGTATCCAGGCCGCCATAAAATAGTGCTGGATCATCGCGGCCCAGCCATTTTTGGACAGTTTTTCATTGTTGTCGTCCATGTCCTTGAATTCGATCTTTTGATAATTGTCCTCGGTCGTGTAAATCACGCCGCCGGTGTAGGTTCGTACCATGGCATCCTTGGCCTTGTCACCGGGATCCTTGCGCTGCAACTGGACATACTGCCTGCCTTTCCAGGCTATTCCGGAATGATTTTTGACCGTCTGCTCCAGATTGATCCGGTACTCTCCCCGGTTGAGGACAAAGGTTTTTGTAACGGTTACCCCGTCGGGGTTATTCCAGGTCAACGGAATACGAAGCGTTTTTTCACCCTCGGCCAATTGATAATCGGTTGCCGCCGACTGCCACACGCTGTGGTGATTGGGGGCTAGCCGGTCATCCCCCAGAAAACCGCTCTGGGCCACGAAATAACTGTCGTTGTTGTTGATCAAAAGATGAAAGGGTTGCTCGGGATGATCCTTGCTGGAAGGGTAATTCAGCAATTCCATGGAAACGATGTCGCCGCCCCGGGTATCGACTTCCATTTTGACCACATCGGTAACGATCCGGATGATCTGATGCGCGGAGGATGCTCCGCCCTGCATGGCGGACAGCTCGCTCACATTGCCGACCGAGGCCGGCACGTCGCCGCCTGCTGTCTTGCCTTCTTCCGAAGGAGCCACCAGGTCACCGCCATTCGCAGCCGTCTGTTGAGGCTTGGGGCCATAGTCTACTTGCCATTGCTGCCAGAGCATGACACCAAAAAATATCAAGAATACGAATAGTATGAACCTTACATTATCCATGCTTTTTTCCGAATTTTTCTGGAACAGGATCGAAACCACCGGTGTGCCAGGGATGACATTTCAGTAGTCGTTGAACGGTGAGAAAGGAGCCCCGTACGGCACCGAACCGCTCGATGGCAGTCAGGGCATAACAGGAACAGGTGGGGTGAAAACGACAATGCTGGCCCACCCACGGACTGATCAGGAAACGGTAGAGCTGGATGAGGGATATCAGAATGGCTTGCATTGCTTGACCTGGTTTTGCCAGTGTTTCTGCAATGAGTATCGGAGCACTTCACGGCTGGCCTGTACCGCTGGATGACGCGCCATCACGATGAAGTCTAGACCACCGAGGTTATGCTGGCTGAGACGGAAACTCTCACGGACGAGTCGCTTGATACGATTGCGATCGGTGGCATCGGGCACCTGCTTTCGCGAAATCGCAAGCCCTAACCGGGGTTTCTGTCCTCCATTGGCCCGGGCCAGGACTGTCAAATATCTGTCTGCCGATCGGCTGGCCTGCTCAAAAACACACTGGAAATCCCCGGAATGGTTAAGACGCAAGGACCGGGGAAAACCATGAAGTTTTATTACAGACGTCAAACCGTCAGCCGCTTGCGCCCCTTGGCCCGGCGCGCATTCAGTACCTTACGGCCACCACGGGTTGCCATGCGCGCCCTGAAACCATGGGTACGAACACGCTTGATCTTGCTCGGTTGATACGTTCTTTTCATAAGCTGCCTCTCCTGATGAGACTATCAGTACGCAAAGGCCGGGCATGATAGTTTAGGGGGTACACCTTGTCAATGATGGGGAAAGTGTGGATTTTGCCTTGCCACCCGGTCGATGGAAATGTAGGCCCCACCCGTGTATATTTAACGAGGGTACCGGCTATATCCGGTTCACCCATTCCCGTCCACATCGATCACCAGAAGAAGACCTCCACACATGAGCCTGATTTGGAACCAGTGCATGAGCCTACTGGAGGCGGAATTGCCTCCCCAGCAGTTCAATACCTGGATCAGACCCTTGCAGGTGGTGGAAGAAGGTACCGAACTCCGGTTACTGGCCCCCAACCGCTTCGTGCTGGATTGGGTCAAACAGCATCATCTGGGCAAGATCGAGGAAATTCTGGTTAGCCAGCGCATCACCCCACTTCCCAGCGTAGTACTGGAAATTGGCAGCAAGAAAAACGAGGAGACACCGAGTACCCCGGTGTCTGCCACCCGAAAGGCAGCCCCCCCTCGCAAGAATGTACCCAACAACATCAACACGGCCTTCACCTTCGAAAACTTCGTGGAAGGCAAGTCGAATCAACTGGCCAAAGCCGCTTCGATACAGGTCGCCCAGAACGTGGGCCGTGCCTACAACCCGCTCTTCATCTACGGTGGTGTCGGACTGGGTAAAACCCATCTCATGCATGCCATCGGTTCCGAAATACTACGGGCAAACCCCTCTGCCAATGTCATTTACCTGCATTCCGAAAGGTTTGTTTCAGACATGGTGAAAGCCCTGCAACACAATGCCATCGATGCTTTCAAGGCCCATTATCGCTCGGTCGATGCCCTGCTGATTGATGACATTCAGTTCTTTGCCGGCAAGGAACGTTCACAGGAGGAATTTTTCCACACGTTTAATACCCTGCTCGAAAACAAGCATCAGGTCATACTGACCTGTGATCGTTACCACAAGGAAATCAAGGGACTGGAAGAGCGTCTGAAAACC
>SXGT01130321.1_pt1 | contig 21038 bp, 19 predicted proteins | sample 3176221 | NCBI WGS metagenome assembly SXGT01 (sample SAMN11356862, study PRJNA531348) | freshwater metagenome | isolation source: freshwater sample F1-120 | place: China: Fuxian Lake, Yuxi | collected 2017-12-25
CACGCGCTGCCCTATGCGCTGACTCTTCACCATCTGCTGCTGGTGCAACCGGCGTTTGCCGAATATGCCGCGACGATGGCGCGCGTCGGAAGACGCGTCACGGGAGTCTCTGCCGAGCAGGGCGAACAGTATGCGCTGCCGATCGATCGGCTGCGCAGGCTATTGCGTGCGCGCGCCACGAAGTCCCATTCCGATGATGGAATCCTGCTGTGCAATCCCAACAGCCCAACGGGGCAAGTCTATGATGCTACCGACATGATGGAATTGGCTCAGGCAGCGGAGAGACGAGGGCTGTGGCTGATAGTCGATGAATCCTTTGCCGACTATTGTCCTGAGCGATCGCTGCTTCCTCGCCAGGGCCGATTCTCGCGGATAGTCGTCTTGCGGAGTCTGACCAAGTTTTATGCATTGCCTGGTCTACGGGTCGGGTACGCGGTTGCGGATGCACCGGTGGTAGAACTACTGCGTCGGCACGTGCCGCCATGGTCGGTGTCTGCGATGGGGCAGGTGGCTGCGCTCGCAGCGTTACAGGACCAGGCGCATGCCCGGAGGAGCCTGCAGTTCATTAAGAAAGAACGGGCGCGGTTTGCGGCAGGACTCGCGGTCCTGCCGGGCTGTACGGTGCTGCCGGCATATGCGAATTACATTTTTATGGAGCTGCCGCGCAAGTGGCATGCGGCCACCATGGCTGCGCGTCTCAGGCGGGATGGATTGTTGATACGGGACTGTTCCGATATGCCTGGCGCCAGTCCACGATCGATACGGGTGGCCGTGCGATCTCGACGGGACAACGACCGGCTATTACGAACCGTGGCGGACGCATTACGGCAGGGGCCAGCATGACGATGAGAGTGCGATCGTCAGTCCAGACTCGGTTTTGGATCAAGGAGCATACGCTGATCGTCGATTTCTATGGCCGTCGGCGCGTGCTGTCATCCGCTCCACAAGGAGGCGGACTCACGACTGCGACGCATGTCTTAAATCATCATGTAGAATCGGCTCCGGCCTCAAATAGTCCTGGCCCGGCGCCGGTATGGGGCAGTCCCTCACGATATTTACGAACACTGGCTTCCGCGCTGGGACTCGGCACCGATACGGTCGGCCTGATGACGGCTGTACCTATGACGAAACTGGTCACCGCCCGCGCGTCATCTGGAAATCTATGGGTGGAGTGTTTTGCCACGGTTGGGGTCACCAACGCAGTTCGGGCAGGGGAATGGCCTGCCGCAGCGATGCTTCTTAAAGACACGCAGAGACCCGGCACGATCAATCTTATTCTCGTGACCAATGCGAGTTTATCGAATGCGGCCTTGGTCGGCGCGGTGCAAGTCGCGACGGAGGCTAAGACCGGCGCGCTTCGAGACCATGCGGTACTCAGTTGTCACGAACATCGTGAGGCAACAGGCACAGGGACCGACGCCGTTGTGATGGCATGCCATACTCGTGGGCATGGCCCTTGGCATCTGTATAGCGGAACCCATACGGTTATCGGCGCCTTGATTGGACGGGTGGCTGCGGCCTGTGTGACACGCGGGTTAGCCAAGGCGAAGAAGTGGCAGGAGAGGCATCGATGAAGGCGCGAGCGCTCGCCGTGCTTGGAACAGGGTCGGACGTAGGCAAGAGCGTGATAGCCGCTGGGTTGTGCCGGCTCATCGTGCGTGCCGGGATGCGGGTCGCGCCTTTCAAGGCCCAGAACATGTCGAATAATTCCTGTGTTACCAGGGACAGCAAGGAAATCGGCCGCGCGCAGGCGTTGCAGGCGCAGGCCTGCCGCCTCGATCCACACACGGATATGAATCCGATTCTGCTCAAGCCTGAATCGGATCGGCGCGCGCAAATCGTCATACAGGGAACGGTGTGGGGAAAATCGGACGCGCGGGACTATTGGACACATACAGCCGAGTTGGTGGAACGCGTAAAGGATAGTTACGAACGGCTCGCGGAAGACTTTGAAGTGATCGTCATCGAAGGGGCGGGAAGCGCCGCTGAAATGAATCTGCGGGATCGTGATGTCGCCAATTGGGCGATGGTCGAACATGCGGATGCCCGTGTTGTGCTGGTCGCAGACATCGATCGCGGCGGCGTATTTGCACAGATCATCGGCACACTGGATTTGATCGCTGTGGAAGAGCGCGCGCGAGTGATCGGTGTCATCGTCAATAAGTTCCGAGGCGACCGAACACTGTTCGATGACGGCGTACGATTTCTCCAGTCACGAACAGGGCTTCCGGTGCTGGGTGTCGTGCCCATGTTACATGATCTTGCAATCGATCAGGAAGACAGTGTGGCGGTGGACCGCGCGCATCAGATGCCGTTCGATTCCACGCATATCAATATCGCCGTCGTGCTGTTGCGTCGGATGAGCAACTTCACAGATTTCAAACATGTGGCAATGGAGCAGGATGTCCGCCTGCGCTACGTCGAACGTCCCCAGGATCTTACCGGCGCGGATGTCGTCATTATTCCGGGCAGCAAGAATACGCTGGAGGATCTATGCGCCCTCCGGCAAGCCGGATTTCAGGAGGTCTTGCACAGGCATGCGGACTCCGGTGGAGAATTGATCGGGGTCTGCGGAGGATTTCAAATGCTGGGGCGCAGATTTTCCGATCCGGAGGCGGTGGAATCGGGGGGCGCGGTCGATGGGTTTGGGCTGCTCGACGTATCGACGGTCATGATGCCGGTTAAAACGACGAGTCTGGTCGAGGCGCAGTCGCTCCATATCCTCGAAGGAGTGAATAGCCCTATCCAAGGCTACTACATTCATATGGGTGTCACGCATCGCGGGAAGGACGGTCCATGTTTCCAGGTCTTTCGCTCACAGAATTTGTCAGATCCAACCGATGGGCCTTTAACAGAGTCTCTTGATGGTGCGGTGAACGACACTGGCCTTGTGTGGGGCACCTATATCCATGGTGTGTTCGATCAGCCTGACTTTCGGCGTGCCTGGTTGAATCGCATTCGTCGGCGTAAAGGTTGGGAGGCGCTGGACCTCGATGCGTCAGAGTCCGTATCCAGGCGGCTTGAGGGTGAACTCGACCGTTGGGCCGATCATGTCGCGAAACATCTTGATCTCCAACCGCTCTTCAGATGGGTCGGCTATGGGTTGTAGCCATGGTGCAGCATACACACATCACACCATACGCTTCGAAGAAATACCAGGAACTGCTGTCTAATAATAGGGCATTGCGCTCGATGTCGCATGCTGACAGGACAGGCGTGGCTCATCCACATGGATATCCACATATGGCACACAGACATTGTGGGTAGGTGAAAGAAACTCAAAAGAATAGTCGGGGAAAATCTCCTAAATTATATGCTGCTTTTGATGGAGTGTCTTGCAGTTTTCGCATAGATCGTGGTAATGCCCTGTCGAAATATTTATTCTGTCTGTAAGGAGGATACGCGCCGGTGCCAAAACTTATTGCGATTCAGCATCCTGAAGAAGTTGCGCAGCAGGCGCGTGAATATGTGAAAGCATACATCTTGATGCCATCGGGACTTGTGGGGATGTTTTCTCTGGTCGTTGGAGTCGTAGGGCTGGGGTATCAGCTGATCGCATCGGAGAGCTATACGTGGGACACGTTTTACTACAGCTCCGGCTTGATGGCGTTGGGAGTGATGATCGGCACGGCGCAGACTCAGTACCATCTGTATTTATTCAGGCAGTTCCCCGATGCCTTGGCGGCACGGATGCGGCGGGGGCCGACCACTCAGAGATCACTGGCGAAGAAGGACACGCAGGTTCCAGAAATCGACCATCCTGGACGTCCCTTGCTTCCTCTCGCATACCTTGCCGGCATCGCGGCGCTTCTGGGAAGCGCCCTGCTGGCGACTCTTTACGGGCAGGTGAATACTGTCCCTGCGGTGATGATCCCCTGGGCCGGGTTCTATTGGGCGAAGTTATTTTTCTGGCGAAGCGTCATCAAGTAGGGTCGTGCGGGCTATTTCTTCCTAAGACGCACCGTCGCGGTGCGTGGAGACCGTTGCTTCGACTGTTTCTCCAATGTCTCGATCCGCTGTTCGAGGTTTTGTACAAGCTTGTGCAGCTCAGGCAGATGGTGAATAACCCCCTGAACCCGAAAGGCCCGATCGCGCGGTAATGCCGGGGATCCTCCGACAATTTGGTTCGACTCGATGTTTCGATGCACTCCCGATTTGGCGGCAATCATGACCTGGTCGCCAATCTGAATATGGTCTGAAATACCCGCTTGTCCGCCGATAACGACATGATGGCCAATCGTGGTACTGCCGGCAATGCCGACTTGAGCGACCAGAATGCAGTGTGCGCCCACCGTGACGTTATGGGCGATCTGAACCAGATTATCGACCTTGGTGCCTTGCTTGATACGTGTGACGCCGAGTGTGGCGCGATCGACTGTGACATTGGCGCCTAATTCGACATCGTCTTCGATGATAACTCCGCCAAGCTGCGGGATTTTGTGATGGCGGCCTTGATGCGGGACGTATCCGAATCCATCTGCGCCGATGACGGTTCCGCTGTGGACGATCACTCGGGCGCCGAGTGAGCAGCCTTCCCGTACGACGACATTCGGGTACAAGACACAATCATCTCCGATTGCCGAGTCCGACCCCACAAATACACCGGGATAGAGAGTCACCCGCGCTCCAATGCTGACCCGGTCGCCAAGCGTCACGAACGGCCAAATCGAAGGATCAGTTCCGATTGTGACATCGGTTCCTCGAGTCAGGTCTTCGGCGATGCCGCGACGAACGGCGGGACGGACGCAGAATTGTTGCGCGACCAGGGCGAACGCCATCAAGGGATGGCCGACCACGATCTGAGGAACGGCAAACTCCGGCAGGTGACGATGGACGAGCAAGGCAGCTGCTTGGAGGTTCACAGCAACAGTCAATGCTTTGTCGTTGGCAACAAAGGACAAGGAGCGGGGCGTCGATTCCCCCAGGCCGGCCAGTTCAAACACCTCTGTCTGGTCATCGCCATGAATCGTGCCGCCGACGATCTGATGAATCTGCGCCAGGGTCAGGGGACTCGGTAGCTGTGGAATGGGCATCAGTTCGTTACCTTTTCTTTTTCTTCGGGGTAGAGACTTTTTTGGGAACAGGCTTTTTCTTTGCGGCAGGGGCTTTCTTGGAAACAGGTGCCTTCTTGGGCGCAGGCGCCTTCTTCTTCGAAGTCACACGCGGCGCTGGTTTAACCTTAGCAGGTGCGGTGCTCGGCAACGAGAGCCGTTGTTGCACATAGGCCGCTACTGACCCGACCGTGCTGAGTCCAGGGAGGTCTTGATCTGGTATTTGAATCTTGAATCGGTCTTCGATTTCAAAGAGCAGCTCAATGACCGCGACGGAGTCGAGTCCCAGATCGTCTCGCAGGTGATGCGATTCCGTGATGGAGGAGGGGGCTCGTTTCAGATAGGTGGCCAATGATTGAATGATCTGAGGGCTAACCGCAACATCGGTCATCGTGGATGCTCCTTCATGAAATTGATAGTCCCGACAGCAACCTGCGGGAAAAAACTCAACACATTTCTATCCCCCGTGGTGGTATTGCCACGGCGTACGGCGGAGAACTCTATGGAGACGGCTGAACAAGCGGCTTGTCGTACTCATGCGACAAACTTTTTCAGGACAACGGTGGCATTGTTGCTCCCAAATCCGAAGGAATTGACAAGGGCGGTGCGGACCTTTCGCTCTTGGATCGAACGGCTGATTCCTTCAAGGCGGCAGACCGGATCGGGGTCATCATAGTTCGCGGTCGGATGGATCTGTCCCGTGTGAATTGTCAACGTTGAGGCGACGGCGCCAAGAGCGCCAGCGGCGCCCAACGTATGGCCGATCAGCGATTTAGTTGCACTGATGGCAATCTTGTCCGCGCGGTTTTTGAATAGATGCTTAATCGCCTTCACTTCCACGGCATCGCCGATCGACGTGGAGGTGGCGTGGGCATTGATGTAGTCGACTTGAGCCGGCGTCATGTCCGCCGAGTCGAGGGCCAGCTTCATGGTCACGGCGACTTCTTCGCCGTCCTCTCGCGGGATGACCATGTGATAGGCTTCGCTGGTAGCGGCATATCCAGCTAGTTCTGCGTAAATTCTCGCTTTCCGTTTCTTGGCATGGGCCAGCGATTCGACGATCAACGCTCCGGCCCCTTCACCCATGACGAATCCGTCCCGGCGTCTGTCGAACGGGCGCGAGGCCTGCTCCGGCCTATCGTTGAACTCACTGGACAGCGCGCGCAAGGAGCAAAACCCGGCGAAGACCAACGGAGTGATACTGGCATCGGCTCCCACAGCGATGACAACATCGGCCTGTCCGGTGCGAATACACTGAAGGGCTTGGCCTAGAGCGTGTGCGCTGGATGAGCAGGCGGTCGAGATCGTGAGGTTCGGTCCCTTCGCGCCATGCGCCATCGCGACGATTCCGGAGGCAGAGTTGAGCGTGATCGTCGGTATGAAATTCGGATGCACTCGGTTCGGTCGATGGGTCTTGAAGAGCTGTGTAATTTCCCGCTCACCCATGACCATGCCTCCCATGCCGGCCCCAACCATGACGCCGACGCGATGAGGCGATTCTTTGGCCATCACCAATGCAGCATCGGCGATGGCTTCCTTTGTGGCAACCAGGGCGAATTGAGCGTAGCGATCGACACGGTTGCTTTGGCTTGTCGGGAGATATTGTTCAGGAGAAAAGTTATGGACTTGTCCGGCGACCTGCGATCGATACTCCTTCAGAGGAAACGGATCGAGCGAGGGGATGGCAGAAACACCTGAGCGTCCGGCGAGGGCTGTCTTCCAAAATTCGCTGACACCGATTCCAATGGAAGACACCACTCCGAGACCGGTAATAACGACGCGTGAATTCATGCCCTCTTCTCCTTCGTACAACCCCGAATCCCTCTTTACTTACCGGAAGAACTGAAAGCAGTCAACTGGTGATTGGAGATTTTTTAATGGCGGACTTTAAGCAAAAGGTAGAGCCCAAAGCTGGCAAAGAGGATATTGGCCATCCAGCCGGCAAGCATGGGCGCCAATGCTCCTCCACGGCCCAGCGCAATCGCGATGGAATGGGTCGTCCAGTAGCAGAATCCGACGATAAACGCTTGTCCGATTCCCATGGCCATGCTTCCTCCACGGATCCCGCTCCGTCGTAACCCCAGTGCAATGCCGACCAGCACCATGATGATGGTCACGAATGGAAACGCGATCCGGCCGTAATAATCAGTACGCAGCTTAGAGAATGACACCTCTTTGTCTTGAAACCGTCCAATGTAGTTTTGAATTTCTCGAAGCGTCATTGTTTCAGAATTGCGAGTGAGTGATGTGGAGAAGTCGTCCGGGATCAGTGGAATGTCCGTCGACTGATCGGCAAAGAGGGTCAGGTCTACGGTGTGGTCGTGCGCAAACTGTCGGCGGTTTCCATTCAGCAATACCCAACCGGTGGCGGTATGCTGCGCTTCTGCAGCCTCGACGACTTGGTTCAGATGAAATGCCTGGTCAAAATAGAACAGCCGCACGCCGCGGAGCGTTTTTCCTCCGACATCAATCGTACCGACGCGTATGAGAGCATTCGCGCCGATGCGGGTCCATGGCTGAGGAGCTTGGATGGTCAATGGAGCCGGTTTCTTTTCGATCTGGATGAGTCGGACCTCTTCGGCCTTTTCTAATGCGAGCGGAATGATCGCCGAGCTGAATGCCAGGAGTACCACAGCGAGCCCGCCGGCAAATAAGAGAAATGGTGAGGTGACCCAGAGCAGGCTGATGCCGCAGCTACGCAGGGCGGTGATTTCATTGCTGCGAGAGAGTAAACCGAGCGTCAGGAGCGTGGCCACTAAGACAGCGAACGGCACGACTTGAAACGAGATGGCAGGAATTTTAAGCGCGAAATAGGCGAGCATCGGGAGCAGGCCCGAATCGTAGCGAAGAAACCGGCGGACTTTTTCAAAAAAGTCGATCACCATATAAATGGTGACCAAGCCGGCAAAGCACATCAGAAAGATCTTGGCGTATTCACGCAGGATATAGCGGAAGAGAATGGTCATACGGCTATTGGCGGCTCATTTTGATGAAGAGGATGATCGTCGCAACAATGAACACGATGTTGGGCATCCAGGCTCCGACGAAGGGGCTCATGAGCATGGTCGTCACCAGAAAATCACAGGCGACATTCAAGACATAGAACACGATGATGATGAGAACACCGACGGCGAATCCGCCGACCCGGCCCGACCGTTTGGAGACAATCCCGACTGGTACGCCCAAGAGGCAGAACACCAGCGAAGCGGTTGGAAAGGCGAGATCTTTATAGTATTCCATCAAGCGACGTAGGCCGGTCGAGTCTTTTTCCCCACCCTGCCGGATCATCGCCATAATCTGTTCGTAGGTCGGGCGTTCTTCGGCAGCCGCGTAGCTGCTCTGGTTCAAGCTCAATTTGATATCGTAGTTTGCAAAGGACACGAGACGGTACTGATCGATCTGATCCGGACTGGTATGGATGACGCCGTTGACGAGGCGCAGGGCAACCTGGTTGTTCGCCTGATCCATGAACACCTGGTAGTCCTCCGCCACAATGAGGCGCGGTTCCATGGCCGTCCGCTCATCCGATACAAAAATGCCTTTCGTAGGTCGGCCGTCGACGGCGTCCGGCACATAAATCACCATGTGCGGAATCGGCTCGTTAAAAGTGCCCCGCTCCAGCGCGAGCACGAGCTGTTCTTTCAGCAAATTGAGTGCGACTTTCTTGAGATTCAACGAACTCCAAGGCTGTCCCCACTGGGAGAGGATCAGCGTGAGACCGAAGACTGTCAGGGCGAAGAGGAATACCGGCTGAGACAGGCGGAAGAGACTCAGTCCTGCAGCCCGCATCGCCACGAGTTCTTTATCATACGATAACCGGCCGAAGGCCGTAATGGATGCGATGAGCCCGGCGATGGGAAGGGTCAATACCAAGCCGGACGGCAACAGCATGGCGATGACTTTCAAGACCGACCATATGCCGACGCCCTTTGACACCAGTAATTCGACGAGACGCAGCAATTCCCTTGTTAGCATGACGAAACAGAGCGCACCAAGGCTGAGGCCGAACGGGGAGAGTAGTTCGGTGAAAATGTAGCGATCAAGCAGAGTTCGTAGGATCACAGGGCTCTTAGGTAGCGGTGGCACGCACACTATAGGGGAGTCCTGGCTGCTTGTAAACCTCGCGCATGAATCTTGTTTGTAAAAGAATCGCTTGACAGTGTATGGGCGCTATGGTACACGAAATGAGAATTTCCTCCACATGATGGGCCCAGTGAGCGATGCAACACTTGTGCAGGTGCCCGTCAGTTCTACCCGCCAGGTTCGACTTATATTATTTAGTCGTGTCTCAACCGCGGTTTCGTGGCTAGAGGGCTCATTGCCCATGGCCATTAGGAAAGGAGGAGTGTTGTGAAGACAAATGGAACAGTGAAGTGGTTCAACGATCGGAAAGGGTTTGGGTTTATCCGTCTTGATAGCGGCGAAGACGTCTTTGTCCACTATTCCGCATTACAGGGGGATGGGTTCAAGACTTTAAAAGAAGGTGAAAATGTTGAGTTTGAAATTGTGCAGGGAGCCAAAGGCCCTCAAGCGGCCAATGTATTGAAGTCGGCCATAACTGCCTCCTAACATAGGCGCCAGAGTGCTATTCCGGTGAATGGGCCTGTCTTCTTGGAGGACAGGCCCATCATTGTTCTCATAGATCTGCCGCCTAATTCTTCCATCAAGGGGCGGAGCCAGTCTCCAACCGCTTCGTTCTGTCTCGCGAGTTAGCCTGATCGAACCTGATTCGGCGCCGGTCTTCCACTTAACAGGGCTGCAATATTGTCGAGACAGACTTGCCCCATCCTTATGCGGGTCTCCTGCGTTGCCGAGCCAAGATGTGGCAGGAGTACGACATTGTGCATCGTCCTGAGTCCAGGGTGAATCGCCGGCTCATATTCGTAGACATCCAGACCTGCTCCTGCGATCGTTCCAGTGTGCAGCGCTGACACGAGTGCCTCCTCGTCGATTACAGGGCCACGGGAGGTGTTGAGCAGAATGGCGCTGGGCTTCATCATGGCCAGCTCACGGGAACCGATAAGATGGCGGGTGGTTTCGGTGAGCGGGACATGGAGCGACAAGAAATCTGATCGTCTGAGTACCTCATCGAGTGTGTGATGGTTCCAGGCAACAGCAGTAGAAGTTGTGACCGGCCGGCGGCTCGTATGCAGCACCGTCATACGAAATCCCTGGGCTCGCTGCGCAACGGCCTGGCCGATCCGTCCCATGCCGATGATGCCGAGCGTCTTATCTGACACCTCGTGCCCCAGCATTTGCGTCGGCGCCCAGCCAGGCCAGGTGCCGGTGCGCAGCCAACGGTCTCCCTCCACCACTCGTCGGGCAACCGCGAACAGCAAGGCCCAGGTCAAATCGGCAGTAGCGTCAGTGAGGACGTCAGGTGTGTTGGTGACGACGATGCCGCGCGCCTGAGCGGCGGCAAGATCGATATTGTTGTAGCCGACCGCGTAATTGGCCACAATTTTCAGATGCGGGGCGTTCGACAGCAGAGCCGCATCAATGCGATCGGCCAATGTGCAGATGACCGCCTCGGCCCGCGCGAAGGAGTCTCTATGAGCCTCCGGGGTTGGCGGCTGATCCGTGGGTTCGGTAATCAGCCGATACTGTTCTCGGATCACGGCCATGATTGGATCGGGAAGCAGTCGTGTGACATACAGTGCGGAGCGAGCCATTGAGTATACTCCCTCATAAACAGAGCCGTATTGTAGGAGATTTGCCATGCGCCAACAACCGTCCCTTGTGCTTCTCGCAACTGGTCGCTTAGAATAGACTACCTTTCTATGACTGCGCCAACTCTCATCCTTCCGGAACGATCCCACGCCATCGCGACAGACCTTCGGGCCAGGCTCGGCTCGGAGAAAGTCAAAGACGATGGTCCTACCCTTACTGCCTATGCCGTCGATGCCAGTATGTACCGCATGGTTCCCAAGGCGGTCGTCTTGGTCGAGTCCGAAGAGGATATTGCGCGCACGATTGACTATGCGGTGGCGCGAGGTATTCCTCTGACACCGAGAGCCGCCGGCACGAATCTGACCGGCTCTGCCATTGGGTCGGGGATCATCCTGGATGTCTCGCGGCTCAATAGGATTCTTGAGTTGAACCGTGAGGAGCAATGGGCGCTGGTGCAGCCGGGGATGGTCCTCGCCGAATTGAATAAACAGTTGGCGCGCGACGGCTTGATGTTCGGGCCGGACCCTTCCAGCGGAGATATGTGCAAGCTCGGCGGGATGCTGGCTAACAATTCGTCCGGTCCACATACATTGCGGTATGGAGCGGTCAAGGACAATGTGCGCCGGATGAGGATGTGCTTGGCCTCCGGGACATGGCTGGACACGCAATCCTATGGACTGGATGATCCGGCACTTGAACGACTGCTCTCGACGATCCCGGCGCTGCGCGACATCTTTGTCCTGGTGCAAACCCATGCGGATCTGATCCGTGCCAAGAAGCCGAGGGCCAGCAAGAACAGCTGCGGCTATAACCTGTTTGGCCTTGCCGACGGCCTCGCGGATGGGCGCTTCGATTTGCCGAAATTGCTGGTGGGCAGCGAGGGGACCTTGGGTGTCGTGAGCGAAGCCAGGTTGTCACTCGTCGAGAAGCCCAAGGCCACGTTGACTGCACTCATTCACCTTCGCCATCTCCAGGAGGTCGGCGAGGCGGTGCCGCAGTTGCTTACGTTGGCGCCGAGCGCCTTGGAAGTCATGGATGCCAACACGCTTAATCTGATCGGGCGGGCCAAGCATGGGGTGCCGGCTGAAGCGGCTGCGACATTACTCATTGAATTGGATGCCGATTCCGTTGAGGTGAATCTTCATGAGCGGGCCGAACAGATGGCGGCGGTCTGCCGTTCCTTCACCCTTGCGTCAGAATTGACTCTGGCCTTCGATCCTGAACAGCGTGAACAACTTTGGAAATCGAGAAAAGCGCTGTACCCGACGCTCTATCGATTCGACCAGCAGAAGAAGCCGATCAATTTCGTGGACGATGTGGTCGTGCGCGCCGAGCGGATCAGCGAATTGATCCAGTATCTCGAAGAGTTCTTCGAGGAACAGCAGGTCCCCGTAGCAATTTTCGGTCACATCGGAAACGGAAACGCCCACATTGTTCCGCTCTTGAACGTGAATGATACCAGTGACTTTGATAGGATGGTTCAAGGGTATCATGAGATTCATTCGGCGGTCTTAGATCGCTTTGGTGGATCGATTTGTGGCGAACATGGCGATGGCCGTGTCCGGGCCGAGTATGTGAAGAAGATGTTCGGGGAGGAGCTCTACGACCTCTTTGTCCAAGTGAAGAAGGCCTTCGATCCGGGCAATATCCTGAATCCTGGCATTAAGATCAGCGATCGGCCCTTTACCGACCACATCGACTATACAAGGCTCTCCAAATCCTGTGCCACCTGTGCCAAGTGCAATTCGGTCTGCCCGGTCTACGACGTCTTCCAATCGGAAGACATGAGTGCGCGGGGCTGGTTCGAGATCGTGACAGCCAAGGAGTACAGCTACCTGGATTCCAAGCGAGTCGTGGAGTCCTGCCTCAATTGCAAATCCTGCCGAACGATTTGCCCGGCCGGCGTGGACGTGTCCGAACTTATTTTGAAAAAGCGGGCTGAACATCCTATTCGCCTCGCCGGCTGGATCTTCAGATTGCAAGCCGGGGGGGCAGGGTTTGATAAGCTGCTGCGATGGCTCGGCAGGACCCAGCAGATCTGGGATCGTCCATGGCTCAGGCGGATCATCGAGCAAGTGACCAGACCAGTTATGGCCGCACTGGCTTCGACGGCTCGATTACCACATGATTTGCTCTTGCCGAAACTGGCAGTGAGGCACTTGCGTGAACGCTATGCAGAATTGATCCCCGCCGATTCACACCTGCCACCGCCGAACGGAGTGGCCTACTTTCACGGCTGTGCGGCGAACTATTTCGATGACGGTGTGGGTGATGCCGTGATCGGCGTGTTGCGGAAGCACGGCGTTGAGCCGGCACTGCCCCCGCAGCGCTGCTCGGGGACGCCGATTCAAACCTACGGGCATCAAGATCTGGCGCGAGAGGGGGCCCGGTTCAATCTTCAGTCGCTGGCGACGTACGAGACTGTCGTGACCGGCTGCGCCTCCTGCACCCTGATGCTCAAAGACTATCCCACGCTGTTTGCCGAGGGGGAGGAGCATCGACAGGCGGAGCAACTGGCCAAGAAAGTGGTGCATATCACTGAGTTTGCCGCGCGTTCGTCGCAGCACCCTCCAATGGCGCAGACCACGGGAAGAACGAAATGCGTGACGTACCATTCGTCATGCCATTTGCGGGCTGCCGGGGTGACCAAGGAGCCGCGCAAGGTCTTGTCATCATTGCCGGGCGTCAACTTTACCGAAATGCCAGACGCCGATCGTTGTGCAGGCGGCGCAGGGACTTTCATCGTGAAAGATTATGAGACTGCGCAGAACATCTTCAAGCGGAAGGCGCGCGCGGTCGAACAGTCAGGCGCAGATGTGGTGGCGACGAGTTGTCCGGCCTGTATGATTCAATTGAGGAACGGGTTGCGCGATCGGGCGGAAGTCAAACATGTCGCACAGCTGTTGCACGAAGCCTATGAAGCCGCTGATGCGATACGCTCTTGAGGAACAAGGATTCACATGGTGACCATTCTGGTGCTCGGCAACACATTGCGCGATGCGGTAGGGGAGAGTGAGATCGAGGTCGGCCTGACGGAGCCGACGACGGTGAAGAAGTTGATCGAGGCGAACCCCGACCAGCTTGGCGGACTGCGCCGTTTCCTTGTTGATAGGGAAACCCTTATCACGGTCAATAAACGAATCGGCTCGGAAGATTCGCCGGTCAAGAACGGTGACGTGGTCAAGTTCTCATTTCAATCCCACACTTCCTATGACGGGACCAGAGACATCCCTACATGAATGTATCGCGATGGTCTGTGCGATTGCCCTCTGCGTTATCACCGTACTCATAAATTGAGATATCTCCATTAGCACTCACACCTGTCTGGAGTAGCAGGACCCTGTGGAAGTCAACGAGCCCTCGGCACAGACAGGCACCGGCAGAATCCGGTTGCCGCTCTATCAGCAAGTGCTTATAGCTGTGACCTGTGGCGGACTCCTTGGCGTATTGTTCGGACAGGAACCGTATCTCGGAGGCCTTCGCAATGAGCAACTGGGAAAACTTGGTCTGATCGTCGTCTCCATCCTCAAGACTCTCGCCATTCCACTCATCTTCTTCGCGATCATCGATGCGCTGATCAGAACGACAATCCCCTTACGTCAGGGGGGCAAGCTGCTGGTTATTTGTTTCGTGAATGTCACGGTCGCGATGACGATCGGCCTGAGCATTATGAATAGTTGGCAGCCGGGCCTCTTATGGTACGGCCATGTGGATGACCTGCTCCACATCGTACCGGAAGCGAAAACGGCGCCGAAGTTCACGTCATCGGATCATCCGTTACAGGATCTTGCAGCCTATATTCCCCGCACCATCGCAGAGCCATTCTCCAGCCACAATATCATCGGGGTGGTGCTTCTTGCCCTCATTATCGGTGCTGTCGTCCGTGCGTTGCATAACAAGGGGGCACAGGCTGGTGGAGCGATTGACTGGGTTGTGTGGGCTGTCCAGCGCATCTACGAATGGCTGGTGAAGATGCTCGGCTGGATCATTCTGATCGTCCCCATCGCCGTCTTCGGCATCGTGGCGCAGGTCGTCGGCAAATCCGGGCTCGGCGTCTTCTCGGTCTTGTGGATTTTTCTCGTGGCCATGCTGGCCGGACTCGCCATCCATTCACTGATCTATTACCCGCTCATGGCGTGGTTCATTGGGAACAAGTCGCCCAAGGTCTATGTGGGGCAGGGAGCCGACGCGATCATGACCGCGCTCTCCTGTAACAGCAGTCTCGCCACCGTCCCGGTTACGCTTCGATGTCTTGAACGTATGCATGTATCTGCCCAATCATCGCGGCTTGCTGCCTGTGTCGGGACCAACCTCAATAACGACGGCATCACTCTCTATGAAGCCATGGCTGCGTTGTTTCTTGCCCAGGCGCTTGGCTTCGATCTGACGGTCGGCAAACAGCTGGTGATCGTTGTCGCCTCGATCATCGCAGGAGCCGGTGTCGCAGGGATTCCCGAAGCGGGCATGATCATCATGCCACTGGTCCTCACCGCCGCAGGCCTTCCGGATGAAGTGATCCTGGCTTCGATTCCACTCATTATGACCGTGGATTGGATCATCGCCCGCGCCCGCTCCGCCGTGAACGTCATGAGCGACATGCTTGTGGCGATCTTGCTCGATGCGGGACAGACGGCGCCGGCACGCGCGCCTCGGGCGAGCGATCACTGAAACGTCAGGCTTGCTGGGTATCGTGCCCAGGCCTCATGCCCCGCCTGGTGTGAACCGCTGGATCGTGCTCTCGAGATTTATTCCTGCACTGCTGACTCTGGGTCCTGAGTACTAGCATGCTCCGATCGGCCGAGGCCGAGAGTATCTATGCATATTTGAGCATGCGGCGGCTGATTCCGAGGAGGTTTGCGGCGTGGGTTTGGACGTAGCTGGTGCGCTTGAGGGCGTCTAGAATGATGTCCCGTTCAAATTCCATCACGGCTTTTTCAAGCGACATACGTCCGGCAAGCGTGTCGTTATGGAGAGAGGAAGACCGACTATCGCCCTTGAGAATAGAGGGGAGATGTTCAGGGGTAATCTGAGTCGCTTGCTGCGACCAAATAAAGGCTTGTTCGACGATGTTCTCCAACTCGCGGACATTTCCCGGCCAGGGGTACCGCGCAAGGAATTCCAAGGCATCTTTTGAGAACTCGATGCGCGGGCGTTTTTCTTCTTCCACCCGTTTAGCGAGAAAATGTTTGGCCAGCAGTGAAATGTCTTCCCCGCGATCGCGGAGGGGAGGAAGATAGAGCGCGATCACATTGATTCGATAATACAAGTCTTCCAGGAACTTGCCTTTTCTGACCAGTTCATCCAAGTTCTTATTGGTCGCCGCTACAATGCGCACATCGACTTTGATCGGCTGGGAGCCCCATTCTGGTGAATTCCCGCTCTTGCAGCACACGCAGGAGCTTGGCCTGGGTGACGGGACTCAGGTCGCCGATTTCATTGAGAAAGAGTGTGCCGGTATGGGCCAGCTCGAACTGTCCTGTGCGCCGCGCCGTCGCGTCCGTGAACGCGCCTTTTTCATGGCCTAACAGTTCGCTTTCGATCAGCGTTTCCGGCAATGCGGCGCAATTAAGCGCGATGCGGGGGCGGTCTCGTCGGGAACTGTTATAATGCAGCGCTTTGGCGACAAGCTCTTTGCCGGTTCCGCTCTCTCCCGTGACTAAGACCGTTGTGCGGCTGTTGGAGACTTGCTCGATCTTGGTATAGATTTCCTGCATGCCTTGGCTTTTTCCGATCAGATTGTGGAACGCGTAGCGTTGGACGACTTGGCTCCTCAGCTGTTTGACTTCGCGCTGGAGCTCCAGGGATTCCAATGCACGGTCGACGACCAGGCGCAATTCATCGACGTCAAAAGGCTTGGAGAGGTAGTCTGCTGCGCCGAGCTTCATGGCATCGACGGCAGTCTTTACCAACTTGGTGCCGGTCAGCATGATGACCGGAACCATTTTGCTCTCGGAACGAAGAGTTTGAAGGACTGCCAGCCCGTCGGTTCCCGGAAGAATCACGTCGAGCAATACGAGATCCGGTCCATCTTTCCGAAAGATATCGAGACCTTCTTGCGCGTCGGCAGCCTGGAGGATCTCGTAGGCCGGTTCAAGAACCATTTTCAGCGCCAGGCAGACTCCCGCCTCGTCGTTGATCAAGAGGACCCGTTTTTTGGGGCTGAACTATCCACGGCTCTCCTCTCTGTCTGTCACGCGTGAGAGGGCAGGTTGATGTGAACCTCGGACTCTTTCAGAAGACGCTCATGCGAAGAATCATCGCTGTGACCAGAGTGCAGTATATATGGCGATCGACGTTTCAGCCAGCGGATTTGCCATTCCGGATGACGGCTAGGAACACTTGATTATCGAGGGGGGAACAACCAACGCGCGGCAAGAAACCCAGACCGATGGAGGAGAGCCATTGGCCTGCCGGCATGAGTCACCGGCAGGCCTACGGCCGAAAGAAATCGAAATCAGTAGGCGGAGGCAGTGCGATTTTGTTGAGGACATGCACCGGGAGTCATATACAACAAGTAGTTGCCCATCCCATGTTGGGGTTCAGTTTTCTGTAGAGCATGGTGGTAGACCATCACCATCTCATAATCATCTGCCTTGGAAATCTGGAATCCCTGGCTGTCTTTATAGACTTGGTGGGATAAGAACTCACGGATTGTTCCATCACGTTCGGCATCTGGTATGGTCCGGAGGAGGGTCTGTTTCTTTGTTCTATTCTCCAAGGCGATCATGAGCAACTCATCATGGCCATGCGGGTACGCATATTTGACACAGCCGTCCATACTAAACTTCAATGGCGCCGTGCGGACTTGGACGCCCGGCCCGATTTCAATTCCTTCGTCTGTCTGGTCTGCGGGCCGATCGCCGAACTTGGTGAAACAGACGATGTTGACGCCGACCTGATAGACTTCCATTTCCTTGACCGGTTTGGCCTTCGGAGCGAATTCCATTGTGAAGGTTGCGATGACATTTTTGGTGGGCGGGGCGCCATGATAGAACGCCACGACCGTCATGAGCTTATCGTTCTTCGCGAGTTTGACGCCGTATCCATCAGGGAATTGGGTCTCGGACATTTCGAGTCCGGCTCCACCGAAGAAAAGCGGCTCACCGGGGCAGGAGACGCTGGGTTTGGTGTTGTTGATCATCAAAATATGGTGGAGATAGTTTCTCGGCAATTCCTTCCCATCGATCGTGGAAAGGGCCGCCTTAAAGCCGATCAAATATTTGTCCTCAGGTACCTGAAAGTTGAACCGAGGCATGGAATCGCCCATGTCGCCTTCGCCATGGCCGGCCGGAAGATCAATAGGACCAAACGTAAGAACCGCGCTGTTCTCTCCATACGCAATCGATGAGGCTATCTGTTTTTTGAGCGTGGGCACCACATGGTGATTATGCCCGCCGTCGGCATATGCCAATGAGATCATGAAGAAGCTGCTGATAATAAAGATGAGGGATCTCAACATAAGTCCTCCCAGAGGAAATAAAGCGGTGATAGTGAATCAAACTCCGAACAGTTGGTATCGTTGAAGCGAAACCGGTTGGTTCATTGGGCACTAGCCGGTTAGGGTGCTATTTTTTCCAATGATATGTGCCGCCGTATTCTTTCGGCGGAATATTCTTATGTTCTTTGTTACCGACCTTCATTCGTGTGTACCACCAGACGCCCTTGGCTTCCTTGCCGTCTTCCGAGAGGAGGACTTCAAATCCGCCTTCCCGATCGTTGCCAGGCTGATGCCATGTACCTTGCCAGAGACGGTTTTCAATTTTAGTGGTGACGAACCGCCCCTGGTGTTGTGTGTAGGGGCCGTTGCCGTTCTTGTCCAGCGTCGCTTTGTAGCGCTTGTCGTCCTCCACTTCGAGAATGTCCCAGTCCCCGCTGATATCTGGCATGGCGGAGGCAGTGCTGACAAGCTTTTGTGATCCAGCTGCGGCTGATGGCGATGCAAGCGGGCCTCCCGGCTGAGCGGACCGGAATGACTCGTGCCAGGACAGCAATTGCCAACGACCAGCACGACGTTCTAGGACGCCGGTCTCACGGAGGGGCAGGACCATCCGTTTCACCGCGGATCCCTCGCCGGTATAGCGAGTGTAATCCATCTCCATGGTAAACCAGGCGAGATCGCCTTTCGTCCAGACCTTGAGTTCCGTAATGGGGGCTTCTATTTTCTGGGTGTTGGCAAACTCCTCGCGCATTTCCCGTTCGAACTCCGGCCAGCCGACATACTTGCGGCCACCCACGGTATAACTCACGATGTCAGCATCGTGCGCCATGAGATGAGACATGGTTGCCATATCTTTTTCAACGTTGGCTCGTACAAGGGCGCGAATGGCGGCTTCAGGGTCGGTTGGCTCCGGGGTGCCTCCCAATGCCGAAGAGGCCGCACCGATGAGACTCAACAGGCCACACAGTACTATGGATAGACTACGAACCATCATAGAGCGCTCCAGGTGATTAGACTCTCTGTGCGAGAGAAGTAGGAAAGATTAGAAGTATAAGTTACACGGTCTTGCGGTTGTTGTCAACAGCTACACGAGCCGTAGCGTTTACGTAGGTGCGATAACGACGACCGTCACGTTATCTGTGCCGCCACGGTCGAGGGCCTCACTGATGAGACGGTCGCAGATTTGAATCGGGTCGCTCTTTCCTGCCATGAAGATATCTTGAATGTCGTTGTCTTCTAACATCTTGGTCAGTCCGTCCGAACAGAGCAGTAACAGATCTCCTGGGTCCAATGGATAGGACGAAATTGTGGGGCTTACTAGTTCCGACATGCCCAGCGCCTGAGTGAGGACATGCCGTTCGGGGTGTGTCCGAGCGGTCTTTGGGGTGAGGATGCCGCGTTCGAGATACTTTTCAATCAGCGTATGGTCGCGGGTGAGCTGTGTGAGCGAGCCGGATCGGAACCGGTAGGCGCGGCTGTCGCCGAGATGGGCGAGATGTGCCGTAAGGACTTCCGTCGTTTCAATGTAGAGCAGCACGATAGTTGTACCCATGCCTCTGAGCTTGGGTTCCAGTTGGACCCGTCCCCCAATTGCGTGGTGCGCCTGCATGATCGCATCGGCTAAGAATGTCGGAGGCGCGGTTTGCCCTTGCCGGAGTGTATCGGCCGAGAGCTGAGCCTGCACCGTAATGCTGGCAATGGCCGTCTGCGCGGCGATCTCGCCTCCTACGTGGCCGCCCATTCCATCCGCAACGGCCCACAGCCCTAGAGGGTCGAGTGTGGCAAAAGCATCCTGGTTCATAGCGCGAACCAAACCAATTTCGCTTCGGCCGATGCCGACCCAGGTGCTCATCGTGAGGGTGCTCGATGAAAAGTTGGTGTTGTTGAGGCGGAGGGTGATAAGACGGGGCCAAATCGCCGCATCATTTCCTTATAAATCAGCGAGGCGAGAGGCGCAAGGTTTTCCGTATCGGCGGCATTGTAGGCCAGCAAATGATCGAGCGCGGTGCGATCTCCCTGCCGCCACTGTGCCCACAATCGCACGGCGTCCATGCCATCGAGGCCGCGCAGCGCAGATTCCCGTTCGATGCCGAGTTCTCGCTCGAGGTGTTTGAGCCCCCCACGAAGCCCTAGACGGCGCGCAGCCAGACAGAGATCAAAGTGGGGCATGTCAAATCGGAGCTGAGGAAATGCAGTGCGTAGGAAGGGCACATCAAAGACGGTGCCGAAGAAGGTCACAAGCAGCGTACAGTGATCGAGTTCGGCTTGCAGTCGATTAGTTGTCAGCGTGTCTCCCTGAACCAGAGTGGTTGTCTGTCCGTTTCGATGGAGACCAACGACGGTCACGGCGTTCGCTCCGTCATGAGGTGTCAGCCCGGTGGTTTCGATGTCGAGGCAGAGAAGCCCGGACCGGCAGGTATCATAGAAGCGCCAATGATCGCGTCTGTGCAGTCGCGACGCAAGGGCGCGCAGATCGCCTGCCTCATACTCCGATTGCGCGAGGGCGAGTTCACGATCGTACAGGGATTTTCTGTCGGGAGACAGTCCGGCAATGCGGGGTTGTTTCAAGAAACGCTGCCAGTCAGTCAATCCCTCTTGCCAGAATCGGCGTTCGGTCGTGGGCCCGATTCCTTGTAGGAAGGTGAAGGTAGAGGTCAGCATGGCGGGGATTGTAGCCTTGATTTCGCGCAGGAGACAAGCTAGAGTTCGCACGTGCGCTAGCTGTCTGTGGGCGCGATGTTCGGTTCACGATTTGTATCAATGCCATGACCCAGTTGCCGAAACGTATTCGTATCACGGTCGGGGGAGTTCGACTCGAAGCGGAACTGAAGGGGACAAAAACGGCGGCAGCGGTGTATGCGGCGCTGCCGGTTCAGGCG
>SXGT01218338.1_pt1 | contig 21038 bp, 24 predicted proteins | sample 3176221 | NCBI WGS metagenome assembly SXGT01 (sample SAMN11356862, study PRJNA531348) | freshwater metagenome | isolation source: freshwater sample F1-120 | place: China: Fuxian Lake, Yuxi | collected 2017-12-25
ATCCGCACGGCGGTGGTGAAGGTCGCACCAAGGGGGGCCGGCATCCGGTGAGTCCCACGGGCAAGTCGGCCAAGGGTGGCAGCACCCGTCCGCCGCGAAAGCCGAGCAATGCGGCCATTGTCCGTCGTCGCAAGTCGCGCCGATACGGTCAGTTGGTGCTGCACAATAAATAAATAGGGGATCGGAAAATAGGGGATCGGCTGTGGCGGGTTGCGGTGATGTGTGACTCGCGATGTAGTGTACGACCAGTAATGGCAAGGCAAGAGATTCAAGTCCATGGGAAGATCATTAAAAAAAGGTCCGTTCGTCAACCCTAAGCTGTACCAAAAAGTGCAGCGGCAACTGCAAGAGGGGACGCATGAGCCGATCAAGACCTGGGCGAGAGCTTGTACGATCGTCCCCGAGTTTGTGGGCTGTACCTTTATGGTTCACAACGGCAAGCAGCATTTAAAGGTCTTTGTCACCGAAGACATGGTCGGGCATAAGTTGGGGGAGTTTTCCCCGACCCGCACGTTTCGTGGACACGGCGGCAAGGGCAAGCGATAACTGGGGTCCGAAGGTGTGCCTAATCCGAGGCATCGGGAGAAAGTTCAATGGGCTACGTTGCTTGTCACCGCCATGCTCGTATCAGTCCACGCAAGGTGCGTGCGCTGGCCGACATGATCCGGGGAAAGTTTGTGGACGACGCGCTTGATATTCTCCGGTACCAGCCGGAGCGTGGTGCCCGGATGCTGGAGAAAGTGCTCAAGAGTGCCATGGGGAATGCGCAGGATGCAGAGAATCCGGCCAATCGCGAACGATCGGTGCGGGTGGAGCGGTTGGTGGTGCAGAGTGTGTACATCAACGGTGGGCCAATGGCGAAGCGGGTCCGTCCGCGAGCGCGGGGCATGGCGCATGTGATTTTGCGTCGCACTTCGCACATTCATGTGGAATTGATTGAGATCTAGGCTGGCGGATCACGGATTTAGATGATTTAGATTAAATAGTTAGCAGTTCACATAGTTGCCGTTCACGTAGTTGCTGTTTACATAGACGAGGGCCGAGTTCGATGGGCCAAAAAGTTAATCCAATTGGGTTTCGCGTGGGCATCATGCGGACTTGGAAGAGTCGCTGGTACGCCTCGAAGCAGGAGTTCAAGGGGTTGCTGCTGGAGGACCACCGAATCCGGCGGTTCATTAAGGAGCATCCTTCGAAGTCCCAATACCGGCAGGCGGGGATTGATCAGATTGAGGTTGAACGCACGCGTGATGAAGTGAAGGTGATTTTGCACGTGGCCCGGCCGGGAATGATCATCGGCAAGAAGGGTCAGGAGATCGAGTTGCTGCAGGGTGAGCTGCAGGACCTCATTGGTCGCCGTGTGAATCTGAAGATCGAAGAAATCACGCGTCCCGAGATCTACGCCCAATTGGTGGCGGAGGATATTGCCGAGCAACTTGGCAAGCGGGCCAGTTTTCGGCGCACGATGAAGCGTGCGGTGGACCAGACCATGGAGGGAGGGGCCAAGGGGATCAAGATCCAATTGGCGGGACGGTTGGGCGGTTCGGAAATGGCCCGTTGCGAGAAGCAGACGTCGGGTTCTATTCCGTTGAGCACGTTGCGGGCTAAGATCGACTACGGATTTGCCGAGGCGAAGACGGCCCAAGGGAACATAGGCGTACAGGTTTGGATCAATCAGGGCATGTACGAAGGGGAAAAGACCGATGGCGATGATGCCCAAGCGGGTGAAGCACCGAAAAAGCCAAAGAGGACGGTTAAAAGGTAACGCAACCCGCGGCAACCGCGTGGTCTTTGGCGATTACGGACTGCAAGCGACTCAAGGGGGGTGGGTGAGAGCCCAGACGATCGAGGCCGGTCGTGTGGCCGCGCAGCAGTACGTGCGCGGTGAGGGGCGGTTGTATGTGCGAATATTCCCGCACAAGTCCGTGACCTCGACCCCGTTGGAAACGCGAATGGGTAAGGGCAAGGGGGAGCCTGAGTACTGGGTGGCCGTCGTGCGCCCGGGGACGGTTATGTATGAATTGGCTGGGTTGACCGAAGAGCAGGCGCGTATGTGCTTTGCCAGGTTGGCCCACAAAATGCCGATTAAGGTGCGGTTTGTCAAGCGACGGCCAGCCTAGTGGGCTGGCGACGTTGACGGGGAGATGGATGGCATGAAAGTCAGTGAATTGCGAGAGATGAGCGACGATCAGCTCGTGGCGGTGCTCAAGGACACCATGAGCAATTTGTTTCGGTTACGGATTCAATCGCAGACAGAGCGGTTGGATGCTCCCAGCGAATTGCGACGACATCGCCGACTGATCGCACAGATTCAGACGGTCCAGCGGCAACGTGAACAAACACAGAAAGACCACGCGGTTTCGAGAACTCATGGCTAAGCGAACTATTATCGGCATTGTGACCAACGACAAGACGGCGAAAACTCGCCGCGTGGAAATGGTCCGGTTGGTCAAGTACCCCAAGTACGGCAAGATCGTCCATCGCAAGACCGTTTGTTATGCGCATGACGAACTCAATCAGTCGCACAAGGGGGATCGAGTCGAGATCGTCGAATCCCGGCCGCGGTCAAAAACCAAACGTTGGGAGTTGGTGAAGGTGATTGAGCACGGCCGTGAGGCCAACTTGGCGGAAATGCGTGCCCAGCAGGGCGCGGCAGGTAGCGAGTAGTCGGCAGAAGATGGAGTGGCTTTGTCCCCGGTGGGGTGATTGGCGACAAATGCCAGCGCCCCGTGGCATCTCGCCGCCAGGTGATGGCTGGTAACGCATAGGTAGGAAAAGCGATGATTCAACAAGAGACCCGATTGGACGTGGCCGACAACACCGGTGCCAAAGAAGTGATGTGCATCAAGGTTTTGGGAGGCACGCGACGCCGCTTCGCTGGGCTGGGTGATATTATTATCTGCAGCGTGAAGAATGTGATACCAGGAAGCGATGTGAAAAAGAAGGCGGTCGTCAAGGCAGTCATCGTACGCTGCAAGCAACCGACCCGACGGGCCGACGGGAGCTATATTCGGTTCGATAGTAATGCGGTGGTTTTAATCGATAACGACAAGAACCCGCGTGGCACGCGCATCTTCGGCGCGGTGGCCAGAGAGTTGCGTGACCGAAGTTTTATGAAAATTGTCAGCTTGGCGAGTGAGGTCGTGTGATGCGTGTCAAGAAGGGTGATACCGTCGAGGTGCAGATCGGAGACAATCGGGGCACGCGCGCCAAGGTACTGGTGGTCAACGCGCAGGCTAATACGATCGTCGTCGAAGGCGTCAATCGAGTTTACAAGCACGTGCGCCGCAGCCGTCGCAATCCGCAGGGGGGCCGGCTGAGCATGGAAATGCCGGTGCCGGTTGCCAACGTGATGGTGGTCTGCCCCAAGTGCAGCCAGGCTACCCGGGTGGGCATGCGGGTGACATCCGCTGGCACCAAGGAACGATTTTGCAAGAAATGTAGTGCCAGCCTGGGGCAGATTGGCCCTGCGGCCCGAATGAAGACCGCCTCGCCCAAGGGCTGAGACGAGTGGACCAGAGACCGAAAGACACGACTGACGAGAATATGAACGCGACAAGATAAGAACGCGTGCGTGCAATTCGCTGGATATGATGTGTTCGTGATGGCGCGAACCGCGGCAACTGAAGGCCTGAATTGAAGACGGAATGACCCGTGGCTAAAACGACAACTCCCCGACTGATGGAAATGTACCTGCGAGAGGTGCTCCCGGCCCTGCAAGAGAGCCTGGGACGTAAGAACCGCTTGTCCCTTCCGCGCCTGCAGAAGATCATTCTGAATATGGGCGTGGGGACGGCCGTCACCGAGAAGAAGCATATTGAAGATGCCACCGATGCCATGACGCAGATTAGCGGACAGCGTCCGGTCGTCACGCGGGCCCGGAAAGCGGTGGCGGCCTTTAAGTTACGCGAGGGGCTCCCCATCGGCTGCAAGGTGACGTTGCGTGGCATGCGTATGTACGAGTTTTTGGATCGCTTGGTCAGCATTGCCCTTCCTCGGGTGCGAGATTTTCGCGGCCTGGACCCGCAGGGGTTCGACGGACGTGGCAATTTTAATATGGGTTTGACCGAGCAGTTGGTGTTCCCCGAACTGAATCCGGATAAGTTTTTGCGACCGCAGGGATTGCATATCACGTTTGTGACTTCAGGACGAAGCGACGACGAATCACGAGAATTGTTGCGCCGCTTAGGGCTCCCCTTCCGACGCGAACAGCAGTTGGATGGGGCGGGGGCAGCCTGACCGGTCTGTGTCGGCAGGCAGAGCATGCGGTTGCGCGACGCAGAAGTAGAATTGGTATTTTGGTGTTTTAGACTGTTTGGCTTCGTGACGAGGGTATGACGAACAAGTCCTCAGGGCCGGCGTCCACGGCGAATGTGGGCGTCGAATCGCGTTGTTGAAGGAGACCCGGTGGCCAGTAAATCCAAGATCGCCATGGCGGCACGCCCGCCGAAGTTTTCCACACGCCTTGTGCGGCGGTGTGGCGTCTGTGGGCGGCCACGCGCCGTCTATCGTAAATTCGGGATTTGTCGGATCTGTTTCCGCAAACTGGCGGATCAGGGCGTGATTCCAGGTGTACGAAAAGCCAGCTGGTAAGGAGAGATTTCGACTGCCATGATGACCGACCCTATTGCCGATATGTTGACCCGCATCCGAAATGCGGTTCGTGTTGAACGAGCCAACGTTGAGATCCCTTGCTCCAAGGTTAAGCGAGGGGTGGCGGATGTCCTGAAGCGGGAGGGGTACATTTGGGATTGGCAGGAGGTGGAAGGTGCCCCTGTCAGCTCTCTTCGCTTGGAATTGAAATACGGGCCCAATGGCGAACGCGTGATTCAACACCTGAAGCGCGTCAGCCGGCCTGGGCGTCGTGTCTACTCCGGTTCGCGAGAGTTGCGGCCGGTTTTGCATGGGTTGGGGATCCGCGTGGTGAGTACTAGCCGTGGGGTCGTGAGTGACCGGGAGGCCAGGCAGCGGAATTTGGGTGGTGAAGTACTCTGCGAGGTCTGGTAGCTTCTGACATTCAGCATTAGCCGTAATTTCGGCAGGTGGTAGTAAGTCATGTCGCGTGTGGGAAACAAGCCGATTGAGGTGCCAGCAGGGGTCAACGTCCGCGTTGAAGGACAGACCGTGGTGGCGGAGGGGCCCTTGGGGAAGTTGGAGCGGGAGATACGCCCGGAAGTGACCGTCACGCATGATGCGGGGGAGCGAACGCTGGTCATCGGGCGGCGCGGCGAAGACCGCTTCTCACGCGCGTACCACGGCCTGACGCGGGCGCTTCTGCAAAACATGGTGATTGGAGTCTCTGCCGGCTACCAGAAAAAACTGGAGATTGTCGGCGTCGGCTATCTGGCCGCAATTCAAGGAGGCGTTTTGCAATTGCGGGTGGGCTTCGCGAACGAAATTCAAAAGAAGATTCCAGCCGGTCTGAATGTCACCTGCCCGGATCAGACACATGTGGTGATCAAGGGTTGTGACAAACAATTGGTGGGACAATTCGCCGCCGAAGTGCGTTCGATCCGCAAGCCCGAACCGTATAAGGGGAAGGGCGTGCGATACGATGGGGAACAAATCAAGCTGAAGCCAGGTAAGGCGGCCACGTAGGCATGGGGCGGAGCCGCCTGATGTTAACGGCGGGTGGACTTCGATGCTGCGGCTTGCCAGAGAGTGTATGTTACGTAGGAGGATGCGGGCGTGAACCACGAAAAGACCATCTATCAGCAGCGGCATCGGCGCAGTTTGCGTGTCCGCAAGCGGACACGGGGCACAGCCGATCGCCCTCGGATGACGATTTTTCGCAGTCATAAGCACATTTACTGTCAAGTGATCGACGACGAGTCGTCGCGGACTTTGGTTGCTGCGAGCACTCGAGACAAAGATCTGAAGAAAGCCATGTCGTACGGTGGCAACCGAGATGCGGCCCAGGCGGTCGGCACGGCGATTGCGCAACGTGCCTTGAAGGCGGGCATTCAGGCGGTTTGTTTTGATCGGGGACCCTACAAGTATCACGGTCGGGTCGCCGCTCTGGCCGATGCGGCGCGTACGGCGGGGCTGTCCTTGTGATGGCGCCAGCGAGTGCCATTCCGGTTGTTTTGAGTTTGCGTTCACAGAGTTAGGTGGTCGAGGTTAGGTAGTCGAGAATTTGAATTGAGAACCAGTGGCGGCCGTCGCATGTGCCAAAGTTTGGCGTGGCGTGCGGGTTGCCGAGCATCCAGTCACGCTCAGGAGTATTGAACTCGTGTCCAGCCCAAAGAAATCCCGTCCCTCTCGCTCCGGCGATGAAGACCGCACTCGTGGCGAATTGATCGACAAAGTGATCAAGATTAAGCGCTGCGCCGCGGTGGTGAAGGGGGGACGCCGTTTTAGTTTTGCGGCCATGGTGGTTGTGGGGAACGGCGAAGGACGCGTCGGCTGGGGGTATGGCAAGGCGAATGAGGTCCCCCCCAGTGTCGAGAAAGCTGTGAAGCAGGCAACTCGCAATACGGTGACAATTCCCGTGGAAAATGGCACGATTGCCCATCCGGTTGTGGGCCATTTCGGCGCGGCACGCGTGGTACTGCTGCCGGCTGGGCCCGGTACCGGTGTGATCGCTGGCGCGGCCGTGCGGTCCGTTTGTGAAGTCGCTGGCATTCAAAACATTTTGACCAAGAGCTACGGTACGAATAATGCCGTGACCGTGGTGAAGGCGACCATCGAGGCGCTTTCGCGGTTACGCACCAAACAGGAAATCGAACGTTTGCGAGGGGTTGCCTTGTCATGAATATCGATGATGTACACAAGGGTGTTACCAAGCACCGGTCGCGCAATCGACTTGGGCGTGGTCCTGGTTCGGGCAACGGCAAGACGGCTGGACGGGGCCACAAGGGGCAGAAGTCCAACCCCGGCTACTCGGCCCACCCGACCTTCCAAGGGGGGACCATGCCCTTGGTACGCCGTATTCCCAAGCGAGGCTTCAATAACCCGTTTGCACTGCGCGTGATGGTTGTCAACGTCGGGGATCTCGACGCGGCCTTTGAGGCGGGGGACGATGTGACACCCGATCAGCTGCGAGTGAAGGACTTGGCCAAGGGACGTTACGACCGGCTGAAAATCCTGGGGAACGGCCAGCTAACCAAACGGTTGGTGGTATCGGCTCACGAATTCAGCAAGACGGCCGTCGAACAAATTGAAAAAGCGGGCGGTAAGGTGCAAGTTTTACCGGGCAAGGTCCCTGCAGCCCATAAGATCAAGGCGGCGCGCGAAGCCAATCGCCAGCACATGGCTGCGTCGAAGAAGACGAAGAAGAAGTAGCCGAGCAGAGGAGTCTGCCAGATGTGGGAAAAAATTCGCATCATCTTCGCCGTGCCGGAGTTGCGTCAGAAGATATTGCTGACCCTGCTGCTGCTTGGCATCTATCGCATCGGCTATTACATTCCACTCCCCATCGTGAATCAGTCGGTCACGAATCGTCAGGCCGGAGATTTGGGGGGCAGCGGTGGCTTCGGTAAGATGATTGAATACGCCGCCGTGTTCAGCGCCAGCGATTTGCGACAAGCCACGATTTTCGGGCTCGGCATCATGCCCTACATCAGCGCATCCATCATTTTTCAGCTGCTGGGGACGGTCTGGCGACCGATCGAAGAACTGCAGAAAGAGGGGGAACAGGGACGCAAGAAGATCAACGAGTACACCCGCTACGTCACGGTCCTGTTGTGTCTCGTGCAAAGTTGGGCCTACGTCCGCATGTACATTATGGCGGCGGGACCCGGTGGCGCGGCGCCCGAACTCATCAACGGCTGGTTCCTATCGGGGGATAATCTGCACTTTGGCTGGCAACTGACCGCTGTATTGACCATGACCTGTGGTACGATCTTTTTGATGTGGTTGGGGGAACAGATCGATGAGTTTGGCATCGGCAATGGCATCAGTTTGCTGATTATGGCGGGCATTCTGGCCAAGATGCCGGGGGCCGGCATGAACTTGTTGCAGAATTGGTCGCACGGTCTGACCGGTTTGGGTACGGGACAGATTGGCGTCGAAACGCTGTTGATTTTGACCTGCCTGTTCGTGGCCGTGGTATTGGGCGTCGTATTCATTACCTTGGGCCTGCGACGAATTCCCACGCAGAGCGCTAAGCACGTGCGAGGTCGACGTGTGTACGGCGGTACCCGCCAATACCTGCCACTGCGTATCAATCAGTCGGGTGTGATGCCCATTATTTTCGCGGGCAGCTTGCTGATGTTTCCGCAAATAATTTTCGGTTGGCTATCCCGTTTTGGCTCGATCTTTGTTCCCTTGAAAGAAATGTTCGATCGAGGTTCGTCATTCGGCTACAACCTCTTGTACGTGGCTATGATCTACTTCTTCTGCTACTTCTGGACCGCTATCATCTTCAACCCCAAGGATATGGCGGATAACCTCAAGAACTCCGGCACGTTCATCCCCGGCTATCGCCCCGGCAAACGCACCGCCGACTATCTGGAACGAGTCATGGTTCGTATTACCTACGTGGGAGCTGGGTTCCTGTCGCTGGTAGCGATTATTCCCACAATCGTCTCGGGGGCGCTGGAGGTGCCACCCTTGGTGGCCAGCTTCTACGGTGGAACCGGACTGCTGATTGCAGTCAGCGTTGCCTTTGATCTGGTGCAGAAGATCGATAGCCACTTGGTCATGCGGAACTACAAGGGCCTACTAGAGTCCTAGACGATCATGCGTTGAGTTCACACGCTACTTCAGATGGCTACGAGCATGTTTGTCGTGTTTATTGGACCGCCGGGTGTTGGGAAAGGTACTCAGTGCCGACGCTTGGCTGAGCGCCTCGGAGTTCCCCATCTGTCCACGGGCGAAATCTTTCGACAGGCCATTCGTCAAGGGACCGATCTCAGTGAGAAAGCGGTGGCCTACATTGAATCGGGGACTCTCGTGCCCGATGAGCTGGTTGTGGAACTCGTGACCCGTCGCTTGGCGCACGAGGATTGCGATCGAGGCTGTGTGCTGGATGGGTTTCCACGCACGATTTCACAAGCGGATGCCCTGGAGGCCTACCTGCTATCTCGCGGTCGAGCCGTGGATATGGTGATTCAGCTGGTCGTGCCGCCAGCCGAGTTGGAGCGCCGCCTCTGCGAACGGGCTGCTGGCGAGCGCCGGGCCGATGATACACCGGAAACTATCCGGCGGCGTTTCGAAGTCTACAGTGCCGCCACCGAGCCCTTGGTGACCTACTACCGCAAGAGAAATTTGCTGCAAGTGGTGGATGGTGTGGGAGACCCGGCCGACGTGTACGGCCGCGTCCAACAGTGCGTGGGACAGTAGGGTCTGGCGTGATTCAGCTACGCTCCCACCGCGAGATTCAGAAACTTCGCTACGCGGGCCTTGTGGTTTGGGAGGCCCACCACTGCGTGTCGCAACGAGTTGTAGAATGCGTGACCACGCAACAGCTGGATGCCGTCGTGGAGAGCGTATTCGAGCGGTTTCGCGCCGTGCCACTCTTCAAAGGAGTGCCTGGCAAATTTCCCTTTCCGGCCGTCACCTGCATCTCTGTCAATGAACAAGTGGTGCACGGCATCCCCGGTCCGCGCGTCTTGACAAGCGGGGATATCGTTAGTGTGGATACGGGATGCCGACTCGACGGCTGGTGCGGCGACTCGGCGGTTACCTATGCAGTTGGAGGGGTATCACCCGGCGTTCAAGAACTATTGGACGTCACTTCCGGCGTCTTGCAGCGTGCCATCACTTGGCTGGGCACCATGTCGCGATGGAGCCAGGTTGCTCGCGAAATGGCCACGTACGTGCGGGATCATGGGTTCTCCGTGGTCGAGGACTTTGTCGGACACGGTATCGGACGTCAGATGCACGAAGACCCGGAGGTGCCAAACTACGACAGTCCGCGATTTCGCCGGCGCGGCGATTTCCCCTTGCGACCCGGCTTAGTCCTGGCCATCGAACCGATGGTGAATATGGGAACCAAACAGGTCAAATGTTTGGATGATGCCTGGACGCAAGTCACGCTCGACGGCGCCTGGAGCGCCCATTTCGAACACACCGTGGCCCTCACCGAACAAGGCCCCTGGATCTTGACAGGGCCCCCAACCACGGCGGAACTCGCCTGGCTGGAATCCTACGGCGCCACGCCCCAATAATCGATCCGCATCTCGCGACGCAAGCGCACTACGCGGTGTCTGTCCCCTAGCGGGTCGACCGGATAGACTGACTGTTGGGAGTGCGAAGAGCTCAACTGCGAGCGGCGGACGTATCCGTTGTCGATTTCCTTCACATAACAGGAGCGACCATGCGGTGTCTCAAGATCCTGAGCGGTTGTTGCGCTATCCTCGTGGCCATGCCAGGAGGCGCGAGCGCTGCTGATGCGGCTGACGTTGCAGCACCGTTGCGTACTTTGCGGGCAGTTGGCAATGACGGATCCAACAGCGAGGCTGCCGCGGCTGCGTGGGACGCATTGAGCCAACAGCCGGCGAGTCAACTCCCCGTGATGTTGCGGGCGTTGGATGATGCTGGCCCCATCGCTGCCAATTGGATCCGCGGGGCCATCGATGCGGTGGCTGCCCGCGAAATCGAGCAACCGGGCGGTCTACCGATCGCCGAGTTGGAGGCGATTGTCGTCGATCGAACGCATCAACCCCGCGCCCGTCGGATCGCCTTTGAATGGCTAACGCGTGCCGACACCACGGCCGCAGATCGCCTAGTCCCCAACATGCTGGACGATCCGGGGCTCGAGTTTCGTCGCGACGCGGTGGCTCGAATTCTGAGCAGCGCGGAAAAGATCCCCGCCGACAATCCGCGTGATCAGCGATTGGCCCTCTACCGTCAAGCTCTCAACGGTGCTCGGGATGAGGACCAGATCAAGACAATCGCCGAACGGCTGGCCGGATTGGGCCAGACGGTCGATTTGGCCCAACATTTTGGTTTCTTGCGCGACTGGCAAGTGATCGGACCATTCGACAATGCGGACCGCCAAGGGTTCGCCGCAGTCTTTCCACCGGAGGAGAAAATCGACCTGAAAGCCACCTATGCCGGGAAAGACCCGAACCGGATGGTGCAGTGGACGGAGCTGCGCAGCCGCGAGGAATACGGTAAGGTTGACCTGAATCCGCTTTATGACAATGCCAAGCAGGCCGTCGCCTACGCCTGGACGGAGTTTCGTTCTTCGAGCGCTCAGGATCTGGAGCTGCGGCTGTCGTGCAAGAATGCCTGGAAAGTGTGGCTTAATGGTGAACTCCTGTTCGAACGTGAGGAGTATCATCGGGGGACCCAGTTCGATCAATATCAGCTCAAAGCCCACATGCGGCCGGGATCGAACGAGATTCTTGTCAAGGTTTGCCAGAACGAAGAGACGCAGCCTTGGACCGTCGAGTGGCAATTTCAGCTCCGTGTCTGTGATGCGTTGGGGACTGCGGTGTATTCACAGCCGGTGACGGGAGATCGTAACGAATGAGATATCACCATTTTTCTGTGAAAAATTGGGCGGTCGCGGGTTGGCAGCTTGGATGGGTGTTGGCGTTGCTGCTGGCCACCACGGGGGCCGACTGGCAAAGGTTTCGCGGACCCAATGGTTCTGGGATTGGGTCGGGCGCGATGGACGCGCCGGGCAAGTGGACCGTCGCCGACAATCTTGCCTGGAAAGTGCGGTTGCCTGGCCGTGGCGTCTCCAGTCCGTTGATTGTCAAGGACTATGTGGTGCTCACGGCCAGCAGTGGCTACCGGCAAGACCAGTTGCACGTGTTGTGTTTCGACCGACGTACCGGCAAATTAGCGTGGGAACGCCAATTCTGGGCCACGGGACGCACCATGACCTATCCGACCATCACGACGGCAACGCCCACCGGCGTGTCGGATGGCGAAAACCTGTACTTGTGGTTTTCCAGCAACGATGTCTTCTGCTTGGATTTACAGGGAAACGTGCAGTGGCTCCGCGGCCTAATGTTGGAGTATCCCAATGCCAGCAACAGCCTGGGGCTGGCGACATCCGCCGTCGTCGCCAACGGTACGCTGGTCTTGCAGGTCGAAAACGATAGTCAGTCCATCGCGCTGGGATTGGACGCCAAGCGGGGATCGACACTTTGGAAGATCGATCGACCGCAAAAGGCCAACTGGACCACGCCGCTGATGCTCAGCGATGCCAACGATCGTGACGCAGTAGTCATGCTTCAGTCTTCATCGGAGATCGCGGCACTTGAAGTAGCGACGGGCAAGTCCTTGTGGCGCATCGAGCGGGAGTGCAGCACCATTCCTTCGAGTGTTCTCGCGGACGGATTGCTGCTCGTGCCGTCGAACGGATTAGTGGCCATGCGCACACAAGGCACCACGCGACAACCCGAGGTCGTCTGGGAAAATAATAAGCTCAAACCGTCGACCGCTTCGCCCGTGGTCTGGCAGGATCGCGTGTACGTCATTAGCAGTGGCGTCTTAAAGTGCGCCAGTTGTCAGACGGGAGAAGTCATCTGGCAAGTACGGCTCAAAGGGGATTTCTCGGCGTCCCCCGTGATTGGCGGATCGTACTTGTATGCGTTCAATGATGAAGGCGTAGGACAAGTCGTTCAGCTGGGCACCGACAAGGGAGAACTGATTACCGAAGAGAACCTAGAGGAAATCATTCTGGCGACGCCGGCGTTAGTGGATGGGGAAATCTACGTGCGCAGCGACAACAGTCTCTGGAAAATTTCCGCGTCGCCGAACGCCCCTTGATGCGTCGGTCGATGGTTGTGAGATTGATCTGGTCGATTGCTGCCGGACATTAGGATCGGTACCGTCCTCATCAGTCCACATTTCTTGCGATGCGATGGGACTTGTGATTCAGCAACCGATCACCTTGTCCACTCGAGCTTCAGCGAGAGTTGCGCTCCTGGATCCACTTCTAGACGCTCCGCGCTATCGCTGAAGAAAGAATCGCCGCGGAAGTAGGAACGGTCGAACAGATACGCCGCCGAGCAATCGAGCGCAAAACCAGCGAACAGTGCCTGCCGTACGCCAAGATTAAGTCGCTGGTCGAAGTCAAAAAATCGCTCCTGAACATCCTCGCGGTCAGCCAATTCATAGCCCTGGCTATGAGTTTGGTAGCCCGCGTAGACGCTCCAGACCTCGCTCATCGTCCAGCGCACGGTCGCGTTGGCGTTCGTTAGCGGCAGGTAACTCACGTCGAAAGCGATCACGTCGGTGGGGCGATAGTTGAGCGAAAACGGCAAACCGATGTTCATCTGAAATCGATCGCTAGGGCGCCATGCATAGGCGATGCCGGGTATCGGAAATGCGAGTTGTCCCAGCGGCGAATAGAAAAGACTTAGGTTCCAGGCATCGCGTTCCTGGGTTGGGATGTTCAGAAATGCTAGCATATTGGCATTTACCTCCCGAATGGATGCAAACGGCCTATCGCTCGCCGAGCCGATTCCGACCATGCCGCCGGCAGTCCAACCATTGTCGAACGGATGAATATGCATCACACCGAGGTTGATAATCCACAGTTCGGCGGGAAAAGGCTGCGTGCTGCCAGGTAAGGTGACGTTTGTCTCGAAGGCGTTATGCTCGACGCGAGTGTTCAAGATCCAAATGCCGTTCGGGCTCATGCTTACGGGCAAACCGAGCGACAATCCTTCGCCGCGAACTTGCAACGTGCCCGATGGATGCAGCAGGTTGCTCTCGGGCTGAAAGAAGACATATGTGGAAAACGGACTTCGGTCGCCGGCAGGCCCCCCCATCGTTCCTCCGCCCATTCCCAAACCAGGGCCGCCACGGGAAGGAATCGCAGAGACGGCCGTAGAATCGACAAGTCTCTCTTCTGGCGGTGGTTGCCATTGTGATTCGAGCGATTGTTCTTGCCACGTCGGCGCAGGAAGATGTGTTTCTTCCAGGGATGGCAGCCGCGTTTGCGCACGAAGAGGCATGGCGGCGAGAAGCCACACGCAGATCGTCGTCAGGCCGATAGGCCCGAACCATCTGATACGATTGCGCATCTCCACCGGGGCGCTCGTGTGGATGTTTAAAATTTGACGCAGCAGAAACCGACTGCCACGATCAAGCTCGCTACGACCCCGAAAACTGGACTCCCGTTGGTCGCTGTGCCGGGCACTTTTATACAGGATCCCGAGAAGCCGAGGCCATGGGAAAAGCGGTCTCCTTTCCTGATGTTTACGCAATTTTTGGACTTATGTTAACTCGGTTGGCGAGATTTCAACAAATCCCCGTCGATCTGCTCACGATTGTCGACAAAATCTTCGTGAAGCTGATAGCCCCCCGAACTATTTTTGGAGAAACCGAGCAGTTAGTCGTATGTTGATGCTGTTGTGACGCTAGCAATTCTGTCGGACCTGTGCTGCTCAAGCTAGCGCATGCTACCAAGGCTGGCGCGTTTCATATTATTATCGAAACCGATTGTTGAACGGTCTTCGCCACTGTTCGTGCTGGGGCTTCGACTCCCTGCGCGTCTCTGCGTGAAGCAAGATCTCACCGGATCGTACCATCAGCCGCCGGTCTGTCACCGGGGAGTGCACGGGATCGTCACGAGCGGAGTAGGTCCCGTACCACGTTGGCCGTCTGGACTCCCGTCAATCGCTCGTCTAGCCCACGGTGCTTGACTGTGAAACGGGCATGATCGATTCCGAGTTGGTGCAAGATGGTGGCGTGCAGGTCGCGGATGTGTACTGGGTTTTCCACGATGTTGTAGCTGAAGGCATCGGTCTTGCCGTACGATATTCCGCTTTGCAATCCTCCCCCAGCCAACCACATGGTAAAACACTTGGGATGATGATCCCGACCGTACATGTTGCGTTGTAGGGTTCCCTGACTGTAAATGGTCCGTCCGAATTCCCCCCCCCATACCACTAAGGTGTCGTCGAGCAGTCCGCGGCGCTTCAGGTCTTGCACCAGCGCCCAAGCGGGCTGATCGGCTTCACCCGCCTGGCTGCGGATTTTGTCCGGTAGGCCGCCGTGATGATCCCAATCACGGTGAAAAATCTGCACGAACCGCACGCCTCGCTCCATCATGCGGCGAGCCAGCAGGCAGTTATAGCCGAATGTGCCCGGCGTGCGGGCTTCTTTTCCGTACTGTGACACAACGTGCTCCGGCTCGTCCGCGATGTCAACGAGTTCCGGCACCGAGGCCTGCATGCGGAACGCCATTTCGAATTGTGCGATGCGAGTCTGCGTTTCCGGATCCCCCAGTTCTTCGTGAATCCGCTGATTCATCGCTTGCACGCGGTCGAGCATCAGCCTCCGCGTGTCGCGATCGACTCCATTCGGATTGGACAAATACAAGACAGGATCTCCCTGTGAGCCAAACGCGACCCCTGCATGTTTGGAAGGAAGAAACCCGCTTCCCCAAAGACGGGAATAGAGGGCTTGACCACGTGGCGCGCAGTTGAGCACCACGAAATCGGGCAAGCTGCGGTTCATCGATCCGAGGCCGTAGCTGAGCCAAGCCCCGACGGTGGGTTTACCGGGTATTTGGCTTCCTGTTTGGATGTAGGTGATGGCCGGATCGTGATTGATCGCTTCCGTCCACATGCTGTGCACGAACGCGAGGTCGTCCGACATCGATCCGACGTGCGGAAACAGTTCACTTGCCCAGCGCCCACTCTGGCCAAATTGCTGGAACTTGAACATCGACGGAGCGATCGGAAATCGCGGCTGGGAGGCGGTCATTGTTGTCAGCCGCTGCCCTTGCCGTACGGATTCCGGCAGATCTTGGTCGAACCACTTGTCCATTTCTGGTTTGTAGTCGAACGTGTCAATCTGCGAGGGAGCCCCTGCCATGAACAGCCAGATCACGCGTTTCGCGCGTGCCGGAAAATGCCCGCCGCCCAAGACCCCCTGGCCCGACGGATCATCGGTGGCTGGTCGTGAGCTCGCTAGGCCCGATTCCTGCAGCAAGGAGGCTAGGGCGATGCCGCCCAGGCCTTGTGCCGTTCGCCCCAGGAACTGGCGGCGAGTCTGCAGAGACCACCAATCTCGCCATGACTGGGGCGAGCGATTGTCGAGAGCTATGCTAGGCATCGAGGTTGTCTCATCCCAATCTGCTGTAAGGGGTCGCGGTTACTACTTCGAGATCACGTCGTCTCGGTTGAGCACCGTATTCGCGACCATCGTCCAACTCGCCAATTCGATCGGATCTAGTGTCTCGTCAACGGGGACTTCACCCACCCGAATCAATGCCTTGGCGGAGTCTAGTCGGGTTGCGAAGGTGTTGCGGTAGGAGTGAACGTCGCTCACCAGTTCATCCACATCCTGTTGATCGGCTGTACGGCGCAAAATTGCATGCAAGATGTGGGCCGCACGTTCTTGGTCGGACGGAACGTGCTTCACGGCCGCTGTGGCCAGGCTGCGAGCGGCTTCCACGAATTGCGGATCGTTCATAGTGACCAACGCTTGCAATGGCGTATTGGTACGTTCACGGCGCACAGTGCATTGCTCACGCGTCGGCGCATTGAATGCGGCCATGGCGGGTGGTGGTGAGGTGCGTTTCCAAAAAGTGTAGAGGCTGCGACGATAGAGACCGGCGCCGTGATCCTGCTGAAACTTGCTGGTATTGCTCCCAAGGATCGCTACGACTTCCCACAAGCCGTCCGGCTGATAGGGGCGTGCACTGGGCCCCCCGATTTTCGGGACCAACAGGCCGCCAACGGTCAAGGCCTGGTCTCGTAATACCTCCGCGTCCAACCGGAGTCTTGGTCCCCGGGTCAGCCAGGTATTGTCTGGATCCTTGAGGAGCTGTTCGGGATTCACTTCTGCGGATTGCTGGTAGGTGCCGGATGTGACCATCAGCCGCAGCATATGCCGCATGTCCCAACCCGAGGCTTGAAATTCCACCGCCAGCCAATCGAGCAGTTCATGATGACTGGGCCGCGCTACCATCACCCCAAAATCTTCCGGCGTTTTTACCAGTCCGGCACCGAAGAGCGACAGCCACATTCGATTGATCATCACGCGTGCCGTCAGCGGGTTTTCTGGGCTTACCAGCCAACGCGCCAGTCCGAGTCGGTTCCCCGGCGAGTTGGCGGACATGGGCGGCAGACTACCCGGTACGCCTGGCTCAACCTGATCACGAGGCTGCGCGTAGTCACCTCGTGCCAGCACGTAGGCACGGGGAGGGGTCGACCGCTCGTGCGTGATGAGTGTGGTGGTGGATCGGGAATAGATGTAGTCGAAGCGGCGGGTCGTCGCGGACAATCGCAGGCTGAACTCGCGATACGGTTCTTGGAGAACGTTGCGGGAATACCTCCGCCAAAGATCCTGCGATTCGACGGGGAGTTCCGCGAACGATTGCTGCGAAGTTGCCAGGTCCCGCAACGATCCATCATTGGCGAGGAGTTGAATCTCTTCATCGCTCAGCCAGCGTCGGAAAATCCGCAGATCGCTCAGGCCGGCCGAGCGGAGGTCCTTGCCGATCTTGAGCGGGACATCAGCGAGTTCCACTCCGTCAATCAGTACTTCGGTCTCGCCCCGCAAATGGAGTTCACGGCCACCGGCAAAGACGCTGATGCTGGAATTCGACTGACCGCCCGAATAGCGGACGCAGACGTGTTGCCAAGCGTTGGGACGCAGGGCTTCATTGTCGGGTGATCGGCCGCGAACGTTATGGCCTCGACCGTCAAACATGGAAAAGGTGACATCCCCTTGACTCCCCACCGCGACCGTCCATCCGAGCTGTTTCTGATCCTGCGTCTGTTGGACTTGCTCCAACAGCTCATTCTCGAGGACCTGTTCCGGCGAGTGGTACCAAAAGCTGATCGACAAGGGCTCGTCGGACCGGAGACGCGGGAAATCGACGGTCTGTTCATGAGGCTCTTGGTAGCGAATGCCTCGTCGGCCAAAGGGATGGTCGTCGGCCCAGCGCGCCTTGTCCGGCAGGGGAAAGCGGTGGGCGTCGGTTTCGGTTAGAGGAAGCGAAATGAGCTGGTCCACGTTGGCGACCGGGTTGGCGGCCGCAGCTGCACGGTGCTTCCAGTCCTCGGCTCCCCGGTCCTCACAAAGCCTCAAGGCGTCCAACAACTCGGCTCGCTGCGCCCGAATCGCCGTCCATTCGGAACGAAAGGCCTTCCCTGGGAGTGCCAGAGCTGGGGGAGTATCCTTTTGGTTACCGTCCATGGCCGGCTGAGTGGTGTTGTTGAAGAACGCGCCGAACTGATAAAACTCGCGCTGCGTCAGCGGATCGTACTTGTGATCGTGGCACACGGCGCAACCCGCCGTTAGTCCCAAGAACACAGTTGCCGCGGTTTCGACTCGATCAACCATGTATCGGGCGTCGTACTCGGCCGGGATCGCGCCCCCTTCGGAGGTCGTGATATTGCAGCGATTAAAACCCGTCGCAATGAGTTGATCGGTTGTGGGATTCGGCAACAAATCGCCGGCCAACTGTTCGACGACAAATTGATCGTAGGGCATGTTGGTCTGAAACGCGCGGATGATCCAATCGCGATAAGGCCACATCTCGCGATAGTTGTCGACATGCATGCCATGCGTATCGCCGTATCGTGCGGCATCCAACCAAAAGCGGGCCTGATGCTCAGCCGCTGCAGGCGACGTCAGCAAGTAGTCCACGGCACGCTCGTAGGCGGCGGTCGCCGCTGTCACAGCGTCCGAAACGGCGTGATGCTGACCGCGCGTCTGTTCATACAGTTCGAGCAATTCGTCGCTTGGGGGCAAACCGGTTAGGTCGAGTGCCACGCGGCGCAGCAAACGGTACGGTTCTTCTCGCGCGTTGGACGTGAGCCCCGCGTTCGTGCTGGCGCGATGCACGAAAAGGTCAATGGCGTTCTCTGCTCGCTGCCTGTTAACTTTACTTTCTTCGAGTTGCGGCAGCGGAGGGCGCGCGGGTCGCACGAACGCCCAATGCGGCTCCCATTGGGCCCCCTCTCGAACCCATTGCACGAGAGTCGCTCGTTCGGTCTCCGACATTTCTTTCCCCATGTCGGCAGGAGGCATCCGCTCAGCAGGATTGTCGCTGACGATTCGCCGGATCAGTTCCGATTGTTCTGGATCACCGGCCAGCACCACGCGGCGTGTACCTTCCGCCGTATCCAGTCGCAGGTCTGCCTTGCGGCCGGCCGAGTCTGGACCATGGCAGGCAAAACAATACTCGGAGAGAATCGGCCGAACGTCCCGATTGAACTGCCGAGAGCCTGGATCAGCGGCACACAAGACGCCACTCGAGAGGGCGATCCAGAACAGCACAGGCAAGATGCGTGGCATGGGGCTGATCCATGACTCAAGTTGTGACGGTCCCGCACGCCAGCCGAGGCCCGGCAGCGGAGGTCCGTACCGGCCCGACGGCACTATTGGTGACAACCCTCCATTATCCCAGATGGAGGGGCGGCCAGCAACTGGCAGGACGTTCAGGCCGCCGGAACGCCGGAAAGGATAAGAGCCATCCCCCACGGGGTCAATCGGCTAGAGAGCGAACCAGCTCCTGACCGTGCCGCCGCAGCGTGTCGAGCAGACAGGTGAGATGATCAGGCCGCGTGAGCGGGTTCATGAGCGTGGTGCGTAGCAGGCTGGTTCCGTCCAAAGTTGTCGCCACCAAATAGAATTCCCCGGACTCGATGACTCGGCGCCGCAGCAACAATTGGAAGCGGTTCTGCGCGGCGGCATCGAGATTCCGCAATAGCGGCGGGAGGTGGCGAAATACCAGGATATTGCAGGTGGGTTCGTAGGGGGCTTCAAAATCATCGGCCGCCAACAATAGCTGGTAGAGATCTCGCGTTCGCTCAAACGTTACATCCACCAAGTCCTCAAACCACTGTGGCCCAAACAGAGACCACGTTCCCCACAAGCCAATTGCGGCGGCCCGTTTTGTGCACTCCACCGTCAGCAGGCCGCTGTCGAATTCGGCTAACTCCGGCGCGGTCGGGTCGTACAGGTAAGGCGCGTGTTGGTCGAAGGCTAGGAAGCGATGGGACCGGTCGCGGTAGAAGAGGAGCGCGCAAAGTGCGGGCATGAAGAACATTTTGTGCGCATCGCAAACCACACTGTCCGCTTGCTCCAGCCCACGCACGAGATGTCGATGCTGGCGACTCATGCAGGCGGCTCCGCCATGCGCCGCGTCGACATGGAGCCACACATCATGACGCTGGCACGCAGCCGCCACATCCTCCAGTGGATCAAAGGCACCAATGGGCGTCGTACACGCGGCGGCCGAGACGGCCACGATGGGAACGCCGCGCCGACGTAAGTCGCCGAGCTGCTCATCCAGTCGGGTTGGATCGATGCGCCGCCGCGCATCCAGCGAGGCGGTCAGAATGTGGTCGGTCCCCAGCCCCAAAATGCCGGCCGCGCGTGAGATCGAATAGTGTGCGTCCGCATGGACCACCACCACTGCCGCTGGATCCGCCGCTAAGACACCCCGCTTCCAGACGCCATCCAAGCACCGATTCCGTGCCGTCAAGAGGCCGGTAAGATTGGCCAGAGATGCGCCGGACGTGATCAGGCCCGCCGCGCCTTGCATGTCGAATCCGAGGCGCGAGCCGACGACGTCGAGCACGGCACGCTCCACCGCAGTAGCCCACGGCCCCATCTCGTAGATCGCCATGCCCTGATTGGTCACCGCGCCTAGGAAATCAAAGAGGGCAGCCAAAGGTAGAGAAGCGGGCACTTGATGACCCACGTAGTGCGGATGGTGAAGCTGATGACCGTGGGCCAGGACGGCGGCGGCCAGTTGGCCCACGGCACAGGCCACTTGGTCCTGGGTCTGACGCGCGGCGGCCGCATCCGTGGCGCCCGCCAAGTCATTCAACAGGTCTGAATGGTCCCCCTGAAGCATCAAGCGACGCGCCGATAGTACCAATTGCTCGGGATCATTCCAAGGCAAGACGGGGCCCTCGCCCCCCTGCACATGGCGGAAGTGAGCGGCCAGGAGCGCCGCCATGTGCGTCGCGGCCGTCTGCAGCGTTTCCGGCGCATAGGCGGCGGCAATCCGTGCGTACGGCGATGCAGCAGCCGAAGGATCTTCGAGGGGGGAGGGCATCTCGGGAGGGTACTCGGTCCAGCGTGTCTGCGTAGAAGGATGGCTTGACGAATGGAATCATACCAATTTGCCCCGCGCACCGACAACATCCCAAAGGCAATTG
>SXGT01410660.1_pt1 | contig 21037 bp, 19 predicted proteins | sample 3176221 | NCBI WGS metagenome assembly SXGT01 (sample SAMN11356862, study PRJNA531348) | freshwater metagenome | isolation source: freshwater sample F1-120 | place: China: Fuxian Lake, Yuxi | collected 2017-12-25
AGATTTCGGAGGATCATGGTCTTGCCGATGCCGTTGGGGCCCACGAGGACGGCATTGGCACCTTCATCGAGGAAGGCGAGTCCGAAGAGCTCGTCGATGGCCTGGCGGTCGATCTTGGAGGGCCAGGCCCAGTCGAAGTCGTCCATGGGTTTGAAGGCGCCGATGCGAGCGCTGCGCAGGCGCCTGTCGAGACTGCGCCGCTTGCGCTCGGCTTCTTCGATTCGTAGCAGGTCGTGGAGCCAGGGTAGGCGAGGAGCGGGCCGATGGTCGCGTAGAGACCGGTGATCGCCAGCAGTCCGGACGCTTCGGCGTAGCCCATGCCCGCAGGGACGAGCAGCGCCGTGAGCACGAGGCCGGCGGCGATGTCCTGCCCGAGCCATCCACGCTGCTAGTGCCTGAGCACCCAGAGCCCCGGCAGCCACGAGGCCAGCCCCGACGTGGGCAGAGGAGGGATCCCGACTCCGGTCGGCGACACCGGGTCGTTCGAGCCGCGGGAGGGCGGAATGGAGGGGGCGGCGTTGGTCATTGGAAGAAAACGCGTCGTCCGTCAGCAGGAGGGGCGTCTGAAGCCCTGGCTCGCCGGCGCGGGCACTTTTGACCCCGAGGCGCTAAACCTTCGCGAAGAGGCCGCCCTGGAACGGCGTGAACCCGCCTCGAACGTCCGGGATCTTGTGGTTGTGGATGTTGTTCAGCGCGAGGATGGTGGGCGTGTTCGAGTCGTGCTGCGTCTTTACGCGCTTCACGTTGGAGTTCGGAACGCTCGTCGCCGGATCTGGGTTCGGGGTTATCCGGTGGCTGATGGTCGTGGCGAGCCCATTCCTAACGAGCTTCACGTCCACGGAGCCTCCGAGGATGTTCTTGTCGAACACCTTCGCGATTCCATTATAGCGCATCATCAGCTTCAGGTCCCCGATGAGGGCCATGGGAGAGGCGTATTTGTCTCCCCGCGTCCCCCACTCGTCCATATTGTAGATGAAATACATGGAAGTGACGTTGCCGCCCCCGAACATGTGGTTGGCCACGTACGTGCACGCGGTGAGGATCTCGGAGGTCGTGGTGATGCTGGTGAAGTGGGCGCCCACCAGCCTGTTGTTCGAGAGGGCGCACAGGAGGCCGCCGCACACCTTGAGCCCGCGGATGAGGATCGCGTCGCTCGCGAACCCGATGTAATCTTCGTCAAGGCTTATCATGTGGCTCCTCTCCAGCGAGCCAACGGCCCGCCCGGCGCGCGAGGCTAGCACGCGCTTTTCCTCGTGGCTCAACATGGCAAGGTGCTGGCCGCACGATCTGCCCATGAATCTGCTGAAAAATAGATGGCCCGGCGTTTGCTGATGCTTGGGTTCATGCAAGCGCACCTCGCCTCCGGTCGGTCCCTTTCCTGGCTCTTCTGCTCTGCGGCCATCGTCGCGTGCTCGGCGGGCGGGAGCACCTCCTCCACACAGCAAGAGCTTATTTCCCCTTCGAACCTGAAGGTCTCCGTGGCCGTCTCCTCGGTGACCCTCGGCGACGAGGGCTGCACGGGCTCGGCGGCCGCGGCGCCGTCGGGCGGTCTGGCCGCGGCCGATTGCGCCCCGGACGCCTCCAGGAAGGGCGGGTGCGGCGGTTGTCGCGCCTCCGGGGTCCAGCTCTCGTTCACGACCGAGGCGGGAGGCGCGGCCGGGAAGGTCGCCCTGGTCAAGGTCGCCCTGCTCGACGCCGGCACCGGGGCCGAGCTCTCCGGGCTCACCCCCGCGAACCCCACCGCCTGGAATGGCTCCTCCTACGCGACCTGGAACGAGATGCTCGCGCCCTCTTCCCTGACGAAGGCGAGCTACTCTCTGTCGGCACCCCCATGGTCGACCCTCGCCGGCGCGAGCTCCTTCACACGCCAATACCAGCTCGAGATCACGGTCTCGGTGGACGGCGCGACGATCGTGGTCCGCTCGGCCCCCGTGACGCGCGAGGCCCCCGTCGTCACCTGATGGGCCGCCCTGCGTGGCTCCTGACCGCGGCCTTGATGGTGGTGGGCCTCGTGGCTCTCTGCAGGCGCCCTGCCCCAGAAGAGCCCTGGCGCTGGTCCCCTTCGGGCATGCTGGCCGAGGCGGCTCGGTACCTCGACGATCCGGCGTTTCGCAGGAGCGAGCTCGAACGCTCGCTCGTCAACCCGAACAATAGCTACTCCAGGCTGCGCCTCGAGAATTATGGCATGGGCAACCGAGCCTGGGATCTTTTGCCCGAGTGGAATCCAAAGTCCCGTGAGCTCGACGACGAGCAAATGAAGGCCATCGCCTCGGGCAAGAGCGTGGATCTCACGGTGACGGCCCCGCTCTGGGACGGTGTTCGCCCCACCACCATGGATGCCTGGATCGCCCTGGGACGCGAGGTCTTCTTCCGGTATCCGCTCCGCTCCGAGGTCTTCGTGGAGTATGCCGCGAAGCACCCGGACGAGGCCGCGAGGCTCGGCGTTTTGCGCACGACAGGGGGCCGCCGCCCTGGCTTCATCACCTTCGTGGACACGGACGGGCGAACCAATTTAGGTATTTCGTGCGCGCTCTGCCATAGCAACGTCGTGGACGGGGAGCTCGCCCTCGGCGAGGCCCGCCGCAGCTTCGACTTCGGCGGTCTACGGCTCGCCCACCAGGCCGCGACGGGGAGCCCCATCGAGCCCGGGCTCGCCCGGCGCATGCGCTCGTGGGGCCCCGGCCGCGCCGACGTCACCGAGGACGACGACGAAGATCCCGTGGCTATCCCCGATCTCTGGGGCCTTCGGAGCCAGGGGCATCTTACCCAGGCGGGCACCATCCGCCAGGACGGTCCTGTAGCGCTCGCCCTCCGGCAGGAGACCCAGCTCCTCACCTCCAACCACCAGAGGGTGAGGCCGCCCCGGGCCTTGGCCTTCGCCCTGGCGGCCTTCGTGTACTCGCTCACGCCGCCCGCCAAATCTCGTGATCCAAGCTCCGAAGAGGCCTCTGCGAAGGGCAAGAAGCTCTTTCAAACGCACTGCGCGCGCTGCCACGGAAACGGCGCTCTGGGAGGCGATCTGGTCGCACAGGGCAGCGTGGAGACCGACGGAGCCCTCGCTCACGGAGCCGCTCGGGGCACGGGCCGATATCGCCCGCCCTCGCTCCTCCGCGTCGATCGGGCGGCCCCCTACTTCCATCATGGCGCCGTTCGCACCCTCGAAGATGTCCTCGATCCCGCGCGCCTCGAGGCGGGCTTCACCGGGGGTGCCCTCCGCCCCGGGCCCGTCCCCGGCCACACGTATGGGACCGAGCTCCCCAAGCCAGCCAGGGACGAGCTGGTCGCCTACATGAAGAGCCTGTAGGACAGAGCGCATCGAGCATCGGCGTGGCACGGAGGAGCGTAGGGCTCCCTACTTCTCATCCCACGCGAACCCCTCGCTCACGAGGGGCTCGCATGCGTTCAGGGCTTCAGCGGCGGCTCATCCTCGCTGGCGTCCAACGGGAGCCGAAACTCGAACGGGGCCACCGCGCGAGGCGCTGCGCCCGCGGCTGCTTGTTTGGCGATTTCCCTTTGCAGAGCGTCGATCTGCGGCTGCAGGTAGGACGGCGCCCCCTGGACGGCGGCGAGCACGCGCGCTGCGCGCTCGTGCTCACTGCGAAGCAACAAGGCGGCGGCATAGAGGACGAGCGGGCCGAGGGCGTCTCCGTACGACGGCCAGAGGGAGAGCGCCTTCGTCTCGATGGATTGGGTCGGGTGTGGCCAGTCGATCTCCAGCTTCACGTTTTGCGCGCGATTCGCGGCGAACGGCCACGAGGCGGCCTCGAAGGCCGTCTCGTGATCCGCCGCCTTCGCGACGCTCGCGATCACGCCGGCTCGATCCCGCACGGCCGCCGCGAACGCTGCGGTGTTGGGGAGGGCGTCCCGGATCCACCAGATGCCCGGGCGGTTGGTGGAGGCGAAGGCGGCCGTCGGGCTCACGATGCCGTGCATGAGCACCGTCGACGCCGGGCAAGCGAGCAGCGCCGCCGCCGCCGGGACGAACACCTCGACCTGGACATTCAGCGGCGACCCCACCCGTTCCCATGCCGCGAGTCGGCCTTTCGGAAAGCTCGACACCTTGAGGCGGAACGTCGTGCGATCCTGCTTGAGGGTGAGCAGGCTCTTGGCAAACTTGAACTCCGTCATGTGTCCGGCGAAAGCCGCCGCCAGCTCATTCGGTGTCATACGACGCGCTCTAGCATTGCTCCGCGAAGCGTCGCAAGAGGACCTCGTCACGCGGGTGGTGCTCCGCGCCGTGAGGGCGATCCATACGAATTCATAGGTCGAGGCCGACTGTGCGCCCGCACAGGGTGGCGGTGAGGCGATTGCCGCTCTGGGTCATCTCGAGCTTGCGGGCATCGACACGATAGGGGACTCCAGGCTCCCTCACGGCGCCGGTCGACGTCACGGCGTCGCCTCTGATGACGAGCGCCGAAGACGAGCTGGGCTGCACCGCGAGCACCCCTTCCTGGACAAACGACCACGTCGTAGGTCCGGCGCAGGAGCGTGGCCCCATCCAACCTCGTCTGGCGTAGAGTTCTGCTAGCGCCGCTCGCCCGATTTATGGGAGTCTGGCACATGTCCATCCGACGCCACGCCGCGGTTCTGGGATTGTCCGCGTTCGCGCTCACTGGGCTCACCGCCCAGACCGAAGCCACGGCCCAGGCGCCGAAGCCCTCCCCGTCCGCTTCTCCTCCCTCCCCGTCCGCGCCCGCACCCCCTCCGAGCGGAGCCCCCAGGCAATTTTGCCAGGGCGTGGCAGACTGCAAGACGTTCTGCAGCTCCGTATGCACGCTCGATGTCGTGGGCTGGAGAGAGGGCACCATGAACACGACCTGCCGGTTCCCCGCCGACGCGATCAGGCGGGCGGGCGGGCCGCAGCCGAGCGAGCTCTTTCGCATTCCACCCCTGCCCCACGTCAAGGCGCCAGGCAACGCGCAAGCCACGCAGTATGTCATCGAGGCGCTAAAGAGGCTGAACGACCGTATCGCGTCGAAGCCGCAGGGCTGGCCTGCCGGGCACGTCGCGTACGTCAGGAACTGCTACCGCCCACCCGTCGAAGAAGCGACGCTCGAATGCGATTTCATCATGAAGGCCATCCACCTCGAGAAGAAATGGGCCGGTCGCACCCCGGTCAGCGCGGCGGAGAGGAAGGAGCGCGATAGCAACTTGAAGCTCGCCAGGCTCATATCCAATCCGGCGGACAACCTGGGGCTCACGTGGCCCGGGCCAAGCCCGCATAGCAGGGGTCAAGCATGCGACATCGTCGTCGCGAAGCGCGGGGACGGCAACCGCGACGACGCGACCACCACGTGCAAGGGGGTGGCGAACGACACGACCATGAAGGCGCACTCCCGGGCCCTCGACGAGGCGCTCACCAACCCGACGGTCGGAGCGGTCCGTCTCAACTACGAGGCGTGGCACTACGAGTTCGGCCGCTACGAGACGACCGGAAAGAACTGCCGCTGCGTGGCGCCTGCGTGCAACGACAAGTTCTGGCCCCCCAATTGCAAGGACGGCTGCTGACGGCCGGATCGTAGATCCAGCAACGCTAAAAATTCTACGGCGTCAATCGAGGCTGCCTCTTGCGGCTCGGGCGAGGGTGTTTGCCAAGCCCCTGTACGTCGCGCTCGACGGCTTCACGCTCTCCCCCTTCGGGGATCACGAAGCGCGTCATGCGGCCACGCGCCGGTGGGCTCTTGGCGAGGAGGCGGCTTGGTGAGCTGGGTGCGTTGAAGGCGCCAAGGGAGAGGTGCGCCAGCGACCTCGGACGACAGGCTACGGCAGGCCTTGTGCCGGAGTTGGGAGGGTCATGGGGGAGCGACAGGGGCCGGGAAAGCTCCGGGTCCGAAGGCGTGGACCGACAGGTCTTGACGGAAAGACACGCATGCGTGAGCCGCGCGGAAGCGGATCTGGATGGTCTTGCCGGTGTAGGCAGTCCCGAGGGAGAGGGTCGTCCCGAGGTACGCGGGGCAGCCCGCGCTCGTCCCGGCGAAGGCAGCCCTGCTCGGCAGCGGGTTGGTCGACCCGCGCTGGCGCGGTGGTTGCTCGCCCACGAGGCCGAGGACTATCCTCTCGGAGGATGGACGCACTGCTCGCCGAGGCCGCCAACCTGTGGAGGGCGACATTCTCCGGCGACGATCTGCGCCTGATCGGAGGCCTCGCGGTGAGGCTTCACGTCGGGTCGAGCTCACGCACGACGACGGACATCGACCTCGTGGCGATGAACCAGGCGGCCCGTGAGCGGTTACTGGAGCACCTCGAGCGCTCGGGCTACCAGATCGTCCACACGGGCGGGTGGTGGAGGGCGATGCGCAACGAGGGGAGGTGTCTCGTCATCGACGTGGCCGACAACCCCGTGGTGAACCCGCGAACGTTCGAACCGGTCCACCTTCGGGCCGCCCCGAGGAGCGGTCTTGTCGGCGACATCCCGATCGCCGCGGCGGGCGTCGATGACCTCGTCATGCTCAAGTTACTCGCCATGCGAGATCAGGATCTCGCCGATCTCTTGCTGCTGTCGGGGGCATGTGACATCTCGGCCAAGGCCATCGCTCACGTCGCTGAGGACGATGATGTGGAGCGGACCGTCGCGGCTGGCGCGATCCAGGCGCGCCACGCGCTGAGCTCGGGACGGCTCGAGGACATCATCGAGGAGCTCCTGGAACGGAAGCCTGACGAGCGCTCCGTCTCGCGGCTCGTAGCGCTCCTCGCGGCGCTCGAAGAGGAGGGGCTTTGAAGGCTCACCTCTACGTCGTCCTCGCCGAGCGGCTGCGCGGCTTCGACACGATCGAAGAGGCGAAGGCGTTCTCGATGGCCAATGTGCCGTCGGTCATCTGCGAGCGGCGCCGGGCTGCTGACGGCTCGTCGCTCCTGGTCGAGATCTTGCGGCACGACCTCCTCTACGATGGAGATCGTCACGAATGGCGCATCAAGATGGGGTGATCCCGTGAAGCCGCCACGCCATCGCCCTGCGCCACCAGGACTCCCCCGATCCCACGGCGCATCGAGCGCCGGTGATCCTCGAGCACGACGCGCAGATCGGCGTCTTCCTTGCGAGTGAAGTCCTTGCCGACGCTGGCCCAGGGCTCATGCTCCAGGGTGGCGGCGAACCCCGTGAACGCGGGGGTCAAGACCTGTCGGTCCACGCCCTCGGCCCCGCAGCCTCCGCAGCCGCTTTCGCTCCCCCGTGACCCTCCCAGGTCCGGCACAAAGCCTGCCGTAGCCTGTCGTCCGAGGTCGCTGGCGCACCTCCCCCTTGACGCCTTCAACGCACCCAGCTCACCAAGCCGCCTCCTCGCCAAGAGCCCACCGGCGCGTGGCCGCATGACGCGCTTCGTGATCCCCGAAGGGGGAGAGCGTGAAGCCATCGAGCGCGACGCACAGGGGCTTGGCAAACACCATCGCCCGAGCCGCAAGAGGCAGCGCCCCGCGACGAAACGAAGGCCCCGCTGGCGGCGTGCTCCCAGAGACGGCCGACGACCCTGGGAAGTCCCTGAAGAGGGAGGCCGCGAGCCTCGCCAACCCGTCACAGCTCCCGTCCTCGTCGCTCCCGTCCTCGTCACCCTGCTCGAGCAGCTCTCGGCGACGCAGGTACTTCGCGCCGAACAGGGAACACCCAATCCTGCGGAGCAGCGCGTGGCGCCCCACCACCAGCGTCTCCAAGAATCCGGCTTCGCGATGGGCACGGGGCCCCTGGCCCTCCGAAGCCACCCGAGCCCGCCTCGCCTCCCTGGGCGTCGCGTGCCCTCCAGCGAGCGCGGCGCTCGTGGCGAGGTACGTCCGGGGCCTCTCGCGGCCCCGGTAGGCGAGCCTGCCGACGTCGGGAGGTGCGCTCGTGGCGAAGCACTCGAGGGACGCGCGCAGCGCTTCATAGGGATGGTAGGGTGATAAGGGTGTTGTACCAGGTGAAAAACGCGCGCAGGACCTGGTATCGCTGACTGTGTGGTGCTTCACGACAGGGGGTAGCGAGGCCGTTGCCTCGTGGCCTTCTCCATGTGAACGACCCGCTTGCCTGTCTTGCGAAGTCCCCGACGACCCTGGGAGGTCCCTGACGAGGGACAGAGGAGACGGTTGCCTCGTGGCCTGCTCCCCGTGAATCGAACCAGTTCGAGCGCGCCGGGCGCGTCAGATCAGCGGTAGGGCCCGGCCGCGGCGCCGTGGAGCAGGTTCCGCCCGATCCTGTCGGTCACCTCCCGCAGCGCGTCGACGAGCCACACGAGATCCCGCGGCTCGAGGCTGGGCGGGATAGGCCACACGGTGACGCCTCGATCGTTGATCGTGACCGGCCCTGCGCGCCCGTCGATCTCGAGCAAGGCCAGGCGCGACGCCGGATCGATCAGCGTCCCGACATGCTCTCGATGCGCCTCGGCCCGTACCAAGAAATGCCGGTCGAAGGCCTGATCGCCGAGCACGATGTCCTGACCGCCGAGCAGCGTCCTCGCCCCGTCGAGGAGCCCTGCCCTGCGGATCGAGAGCCCGATCCCGAGCTCCGCCTCGAACCCTGCCCTCGCGAAGAGATGGTGCGCTCGGCGACCGGTGCGCTCGGCCCCGATCTGGAGCAGCGTCCCGCCGTGGCGGCCCTGCGCGACGAGAGGTGCGGTCCCGAAGGCGAGCCCGCGCTCGGCCGCGAGCGCTCCCAGCGCTCGGCCGTGCTCGAGGACCGGCAAGGCGGGGTCAACCTTCGAGCAGGCGGAGGCGACGAGCGCGGCGGTCCGGGCGGCGGCGTAGAAGGCGCCGGTGAGCCATGCCTGGTCGACGTAGAGGTCGAAGTCCTGGTACACGGCGCAGCCGTCGTCGCGCAGCCGAAAATCGTAAGACTTGCGGTTGAGCGCCACCAGGTGGGCGCGTAGATCGGCCGTGAAGAGCTGCCTCGCGCGATCGGGCTCGTCGGCGGAGAGCCGGAACTCCGCGTCGATGTCGTCGTCGCCGAGCTCCATGAGGTCGATCGGAGACGCGAGGACGTCGCGCCGCCTGAGGTGGAGACCCAGATCGAGGGGCGGGCGGACGGCGCCCCGGATCACGGTCCCGGCGGCGCCCTTGCGGGTCGGCTCGAAGCGCAGGGAGACGGGCTGGCCGTCCAGCTGGCCCTCGGCGCCGTCGTCGGTGACGGTGAGCCCCAGGCCGCGGGCGACGCCGTGCCAGAGATCGGTGCTTAGCATCCGGGCGACGAGCGTACCGCGCGGATCTGGCCCTGGCGAGGGTCGGCGCGCCCGTGAAACTCCCGCCCTCATGAAGGGCGCAGAGGTCTCGCACGCCTGCGGCGCAGGAGGCCGAGGACCAGCGCCAGCACGAGCGCGACATGGGAGGGAACATGGGTCGTCGGCGCTGCCCTGCACCCCGCCACTCCGGCGAGGTCTCCGCTTGACACCACGCCCCCGCCAGGCGCGGCGGAGCCCGAGCAGGGACGCTCGGCATCGGGATCGAGCCCCGCGGCCGACGCGACCGCCCGCCCGGTGTGGACGCGCCGCACGACGGGAGGCGCGCCAGCCGAGGCCGATCGCTCCGAGCCCACGACGAGGGCCGTGGAGAACAGGAGGGCGCGCACCTCGGCCGCCGAGCGCGAAGGATCCAGGCTGAACACGAGGCCCGCGGTGCCCGCGACGACCGGCGCCGCGCCGCTCGTCCCTCCGAAGGTGCGGGTGTAGGCTCCGGCCGCGTAGCCTCCGATCGTGCGATCGGTCGTCGTCTGCCCTCCCGACGGCGCCGCGAGGGCGCCCTGCCCGAAGCTGCTCTCCGGCGAGAGCCGGTCGTCACGATCCGAGGCCATGACGGCGATCACGCCCGGGATCGCCGAGATGTCGCTCGCCTCGTCGATGTCGGAGCCGCCGTTGCCCGCCGCGAAGACGACCAGCGATCCCGCGCCGCCCCGGCCCCGCTCGAGCGCGTACCGGACGGCCCCGACGACGCCGCTCGAGGGATAGGAGTACCCCCACGATGCGTTGATCACGTGAGCGCCCGCGTCGGCGGCGTGGAGCAGCGCGTCCACGTCGTCGAGCTCCGTGCCGCCCCGTCGGATGGGCAGGAAGCCGCAGCCAGGACAGAACCCCGAGATCCCTCGGGCGTTGTCCCCTGACGCGAGGGCGATGCCCGCGACCGCGGTCCCGTGATCGTCGAGCGGCCCCGCCGAGGGATCGGCGTCGCCGTCGGCCAGGTCGAGCGCGCTGGCCGAGACGCGGGCCGGATCGGCCAGATCCTCGTGCGCCAGATCGAAGCCGTCGTCGATCACGGCGATCACCACGCCGCGGCCCCCCCGGGTGAGATCGAGCGCGGCCGGGAGGCAGACCTTGGACGCGTACCATTGCTCCTCGAACAGCGGATCGCTCGGGACGGAGCGCCGATCCACGGGGCGCAAGAAATCGGGGTGCGCGTCGAGCACGCCGCGCACCCCGCGAAGCTCCTCGCAGAGCGAGGGCACGTCCGAGGGCGACGCCGTCGCCACGACCAGGGCGCCGATGGCAGGGAGCTCGCGCAGGAGGATCCCCCGGCGCGCCCTGACGATCGCCTCGACCGCGGCCTTGTCCGCCCCGCGCTCCAGCCGGACCAGCGCCCGGCGCGTGAGGCCGAGCGTCGAGCCGTCGGGGGCGTGAAGCGCAGGAGCGGCGTGGGCGATGGCCCCCCGAGCCCCGACGCCCTGAAGAGAGCGAGCGAGGGAGCCCGCGTCGTCCACCCCCTGCTCCAGCCGGACAAGCAGCTCGCGGCCTCGGCTCGAGCCCAGGACCGCGTGCCGCCCCAGGCCTGGCGCCTCGTCGACCACGCGGCGCGCCTGCTCGGGGGTCGCCCCGGACGCGAGCGCGACGGTGAACCAGCGAGAGCTGGGCGTGAGCCGCACCTCGCCTCGGAGCGAGCGTAGCGTGGTCGAGCGGGGAGGAGGCTCGGCCTCGATGGCCGACGCCCCGGGCGACCACGCGAGCAGGAGCGCGAGGACCAGGAGAGCGGCGAGCCTGTCCCCCATGGCCCGAGCCCTCAGTGGCTGGCGCTCCCCGAGACGGAGGCGCTCCAGGGGAGCTTCGTCGCGGAGCACGAGCCATGGGCCGTGAACGGAGGGCTCCCCCCCAGCAGCTTCTTGGTGACGGTGTGGGCGTTGTTCGAGGCGCAGCTCCCCGGAGGAGCGCTCGCGCCGACGCACGCCGTCATCTGGGCCGAGTTGAGGCCGCCCCAGACGCCGAGCACCTTGATCTGGTAGGTGCACACGGCCTCCCTGTAATTGCTCCCGACGAGCGGAGTCCCGGCGGTGACCTCCAGCTTCACTCGCTCCTGGTTCGAGCCTCCGTATCCGAAGAAGGTATTGCTGTGACGCGCGTCATCGTGGTCCCTGCCTCCCCCCTTGGCCTCCCAGGCGAGGGCCGCCTCCGAGAGCGACGTGGACAGGTAAGCGTCGATCTCCTCGATGGACATCCCCGAGAGCGCCATGCGGTAGCTGCGCTCCGTGATGGAGTAAGCCGCGTCCGGCCCGACCTGCGAGCATATCCCTCCCAGCTGGCCGCAATCGAACGGGGCGCGGTTGATCTCGAGCCATTTGTCCATACCGTACTTGGATTCGACCATCGGGTGGAGCGAGACCACCTCCCTCTCCGACAGGCCGAAGAGGAACTGGCCCGCGGTGCCCACCTCCGCCGGAGCGCTGCCCCCGGGCGCTCCAGGATCGACCGCGCAACCGGCAAGTCCCGCGGCGAGCACGGCGACGACGTTCAGACCCAGGAAGCTCTTCATGTTCATGATATCCTAGATATGTACCGGAGACTCCGCCCCGCCCTTCGGGACTGGAGGCCTCTCGGTGGTTCGAATGGCTCTATGCAGGCGGGCTCACGTCGCTGACATACAAATTCAAAATTTTGTCATTGGCTCACCATACCGAGGAGATCCTCGGGCTAGAGCGGTGGCCCAACGGATGTGGGATCGGGACACGGTCCGTCCTCCTGATGCTCGTCGGGTGTTCCGCCTCCCCCGGGCAAGACAGCGACGAGGCCCACGCGGGCGTGTCCCCTCGGACCCCGACTTCGACAGCGCGGCGATCGAGTGGGCCGACGACGTGCTCTTCAGGCCAAGCTTCCCCGTCATCCTCGGAGCGCCCTCCTTGCCTTAGTACGCAGGATCCGAGGTGCTCCGGCTGCTCCGCGAGGCCGCCGGACGCGTGGATGTCAGCGGGCGCCTGCCCGCGGCATAGAACCGAGCATGCAACTGGCCACGAGCGCCCCGAGGCCCTACGACGCCCGTGCTAGAGTGGCGTCGGTGGGAGGAGTGAACATCAGGCCGCCGCTCTCGAAAAACCTGGTCGACGCCGCACTCGACGGGGACGACAGAGCACTCCGTGAGCTCGTCACGGCGCTGACCCCGATCATGCAGGCCCGCGTGGCGAGGACCCTCCTCAGGCGGCAATGGCGCACCGGCCTGGACGCGCGGACCTTCATGGAGGACACGGTGCAGGACACCTTCGTCGCGCTCCTGCGCGACGGAGGGAGGCTGCTGCGCTCCTGGGATCCCGAGCGGGGGATGCGCCTCGAGTCGTTCGTGGGTCTCGTCGCCGAGCAGAGGGTCCTGGCCACGCTGAGGAGCCGCCGCAGGAACCCCACCACGGAGGAGCTCTCCATCGACGACGCCGATCTCGATGTCCGGGAGGACGAGGAGCTCGGCCCGGAGGCCAGGGCGCTCTCTCGCGAGGCGCTGCAGGGCCTGCTCGACGAGGTCCGCGCTCGGCTGTCGGCCATGGGGCACGAGCTCTTCATGTCCCTGATCGTCCACGAGGAGCCGATCGCGTCCGTGTGCGCCCGCACCCGGCTGAGCACGTCGGCCGTCCAGGCATGGAGCAGCCGGCTACGCCGCCTCGTGCGAGCCCTGTCGGAGCGGACCGACACACCGGTCGAAGGAGCTTCGGAATGAAACAACAGGACGAGGATGCGCGGATACGCGCTCTCGGGGAGCATGCCCGCATGGAGAGCTCGGACGCCCTCGCCGACGCAGGCTGGGAAGCCGTCGCGGCCGGGACGGCCACGCCGGACCAGAGGGCAGCGCTGGAGCGAGCGGCCGAGCTGTCCGGATTTGATCGGGCCGAGCTGCGCGCCCTGTTCGAGCCCCTCGGGGCGGACTCCAAGGCACGTCTGCTCGAGCTCGCGCGCGCCGAGCTCGCCGGCACCTCCAGATCTCATCCAAACCAGGAAGCGAAGGCCGCCCCGCGCGGCGGACGGCCGAGGCTCTTGCGCTTCGCGGGAACCGCTCTCGGCGCTGTAGCCCTGGCCGCCAGCGTCGCGCTCTTCGTGGGGCGCGCCCACGTCGGGGGCGGCCGATCTGGCTCCATCCCTGCCTACGAGCTCACGATCACGGGAGGCGACGCGGAGCTCCGGGGGGATCCCCCGGAGCTCGGGACGCTCACGGTAGGCTCGCGCCTGGTCTTGACCCTGCGGCCTGCCAGCCGGGTAGAAGGCCCGCTGGAGGCGCGCGCCTACCTCGTTCAGGACCGCCGCGCGTACCCGCTGCGCCTCGACGCGACGATCACGGCCGAGGGCGCCGTCCGCCTGAGCGGACACCTCGACGAGCTGCCGGGAGCGCCAGGGCCCGCGGAGCTCGCGGTGAGCGTGGGCCGCCCCGGGGTGCCCCATGATCCGCTGGGGGCGGCCTCGCCGGACACGCGCAATTTCCGCCGGCCGGTGACGCTGGGCACCTCGAAGTGAGTCCCGCCTGGCTGCGAGCGGCGGTCGCCGCGGCGGCGCTGGGCAGCTCGGGGTGCGAGCGACGCGTCCCTCCGCCGGCGTCCGTCGCTCGCGCGCTGCACGCCCAGGTGAGCGGCTGCTCCTCCGTGCGGCGAGGGCCCGTGTGCGAGGTGCTCGCGACCCGCCGCGATCTCGTGCTCTGGGTGGAGACCTCGAGCACGCCGCTCCAGGTGACCTTCGCGGGGCAGCGCGTCCCTGCGCGCGCCGAAGACGTCGACGGAGGGACGCGGCTCCGGCTGGCGCTCCCGACGCCGGAGGCTGGGGCACCGAGCTCCTCGTCCGAGCTCGCCGTCACGGCGCAGATCGAGGGGAGCCGCGCCGAGTACCGCCTGCGCGTCGAGCAGGTGGAGGAGGACGCCGTGCTCGCCAGGGTCAAGGACCTCCGCAAGCGCGATCGACTGAAGGAGGCCGAGGAGGCGATGAGGCCGGTCGAGACCTTCGCCGAGCCCCTGCGAGGGCGCGCCCGTAGCCTGGGCGCGAGGCTGGCCCTCGCCTCGGGCCGGGTCGAGCAGGCGACCGAGGAGCTCCAGCGCGCGATGCGAACGCACAGGGCCGACGGGCGCGCCTCCGACGAGGCGCTCGACGGCATGGCCCTGGCGCACACCCTGCTCCTCCACGGGCGCCGTACACCCGAGGCCCGGGGCGTGCTCGAGCAGATCTCGCCCGCGCTCGAGCACTGGGACGAGGGTCGGGCACAGATCGGCTACTACCGCTCGCTCGTCGCCCGCGACTCCGGCGATCTGCGCGACGCCCTGCGCGAGCTCCGCTCCACCGACCGGCTGGGCGAGCGCCTCGGCCTCGACGCCTCCCGCCGCCTCTCCAGGGTATCGTCCGCGCGTCTCCTGCAAGCCGTGGGGGACCACGAGCAGGCCTCGGCCTTGCTCCGCGCCCTCGAGGCCGAGCTGCAGGCCGACGTGCCGGCCTGCGAGCGCGCCACGCTGATGACCGTCAGGGGATGGAGCGAGCTGCTCCTCTGGAGCGCGAGCCCTCCGCTGCCTCACGGCGCCGCCGCGGCAGCGGGGTCCTCCCCCTCGAGCGGGGCGCTCTCGGGGGAGGCGCTGCTTCGTTACCTGGACTCCACGCTCACCCTCTGGCTGGCCGGGTGCCCGCGCCCTGCTGACGTGGCGAACATGCGCACCAACATCGCGCTCGCAGCGCTGGAGGCCGGAGACCTGGCCCGGGCGTCGCGCGAGGTCCGCGAGGTCCGCGAGGCCGGGACGATCCCCGCCTTCGTATCCGAGTGGCTGCTGGACATCGAGGCGCGCATCGCGCTCAGGCGCGGCGAGCCTCGCCGGGCCCTCGCGCTCTACGCCGAGCTCGCGGCCCGCGGCGCCAAGGAGCGCTCCCCCGAGGTCCGCTGGAGGGCCGTGGTGGGTCGGGGGCTCGCCCTCGGCGCCGCCCGCGACGACGCCTCGGCCGAGGGGGCCCTCCGCGAGGCGGAGGCCCTGCTCGACGAGCAGAGCGCCCATGTCCCGCTCAACGAGGGTCGAGCCAGGTTCCTGGCCTACCGCGATCAGAGCGTCCGCCTGCTCGTCGATCTCCTGCTCCGCCGCAAGGACGCGGCGGGGGCGCTGGCGGCGATCCGGAGGGCTCGAACGAGGGCGCTCCGGGCCGCCCAGAGGATCGACCTGGTGGCGGCCCTGGGCCCGGAGGCGAGGCGTCGGTGGGAGGTCGCGATCTCGAGCTACCTGAACGAGCGCGAGGTCATCGAGGCCGAGTGGGCCAAGGACTGGTCCGTGCCTGCCGATCGACTGTCCGCGGCGCGCAAGGCGCGCAAGGCGCGCGAGGATCGGGCGCGCGCCGCGCTCGACGACGCCCTCTCGGAGCTGGCCGAGGGTCGCCCTGCGCTCGCCGAGCAGACCCCGCTCGCCCCTGGCGATCTCCTGCTGGCGTTCCAGATCTCCGGCGACGGGGCCCGCCTGCACGTCGTCGCTCAAGCGTCGGGGACGATCCGGGCCTTCGACGTCGCACCGATCTCGCCCGGAGCGTCCGAGGACGAGCTGAGCGAGGCGCTCCTCGCGCCGCTCGCCGCCGAGCTGGCGATCAGCCGGAAGGTGCGCATCCTCACCTACGGGCCGCTCGACGCGATCGATCTGCACGCCCTCCCCTGGCGAGGGCAGCCCCTGCTGGCGCACGTCGCCGTCGAGTACCCTGCGGATCTGCCGACACCCGGCGCCTCACCTCGCCCGGACACGACCCGGAGGCCGAGGGCGCTGGTCGTCGGCGACACCCGGGAGGATCTCCCTCGATCTCGGGAGGAGTCGAGGGCCGTCCTGGAGGCGCTGAAGCCGGCATGGGACACCCTCCGCCTCGAGGGCAAGGCCGCCACGCGCCCGTCGGTGGTGAGTGCCCTCCGCGGGACGGCCCTCTTTCATTACGCGGGCCACGCGTCCTTCGACAGCGGGCAGAGCTGGGACAGCGCGCTCCAGCTGGCCGAGGGCTCTCATCTCAGGACCGGGGACGTGCTGGCCCTGCCCAGCGTACCTTCCATCGTGATGCTCTCCGCCTGCGAGACGGGCAAATCCGAGCCGACAAGGGTGGCCCAGCTGAGCCTGGCGCACGCGTTCATCGCGGCGGGGGCCGAGCTGGTGATCGCCTCGTCCAGGCCGGTCGAGGATCACCTGGCCGCAGCCCTGGTCGCGCGGACCTACCGGGAAGCCACGCCGGGGTGGGATATCGGCCAGAGCTTCAGGGCGGCCTTGCTGGACGTCGCGCGGACGATGCCTCGGACCCAGTGGCGCGCCTACCGGCTCATCACCCGCTGACGAGCCCCTTGCAGGTGCCCGAAGAAATTTCTTGCATTTCGGTACCTGGCTTGTCAGCTCGGGCCCTGCCGTGCCATAGAGCGACCCAGGAGATGGCATGATCCTTCGTCGCATGGGTTTTCTGGGCGCCTCGCTCGTCCTCGCGCTGGGCGGCTGCGCCGCCTCCTCGTCCCCTGCGCGAGAAGATCCGCCCGTCGCGACGACCTCCGCCGCCACGATCCCCGCGGGGGTGTGCACGGACCTCCGCTGGGTCGGTGCCAGGCCGGGGTCGACGTGCCCCACGCCCGGGGCTGGCTGGCTCGCGGAGAGCCTCTTCCCTGCGGCCGCGCCGCTGCCACAGTTCTGCGTCTACGAGTGGACCGGCGACGGCGCTCCAGGCCTGAGTGGATTGCCGAAGAAGAGCCCGGGAGACGACGTGCCCTGGCTCGATCGGGACTGCTTCGTGGTGGCGGGTCAGTCGACGGCATCCTCCATCGAGGGCATCGTGCGGCCGAGCCTGACCGCGTCGCATCGCAGGCAGGTGGAGATGCCTCTCGCCCGCGTGCGCTCGGGCAACGCGCCGGTCACCATCGCGATCCTGGACACATGGCCCTCGGCGAGCCAGGTGGGCCGATCGAGCCACGGCTTCGGCATGGCCGGGATCGCCGAGGGGATCGCGTGCGACGCCCTCTCCGGCGGGACCTGCCCGATCCGCGCGGTCCCTTTCCTCGCGCTGGACCGCTACGGGCTCGACGCCCGGAAAGACGAGCTTCACGGCGGGGATTACGGGGCGCAGAGCCAGCTGGCTCGCGCCATTTACCAGGCGGTGAGCGCGCCCGGGAGCGACAAGCGGGTTCTCAACCTCTCGGTCGCCTGGGACGGCGTGTACAACACCACGGCGGCCAACGTACCGTCGCTGCCCTTCCTGGCCGTGAGGGCCGCCCTCGAGTACGCCGCTTGCCAGGACGCCCTGGTGATCACCGCCGCGGGAAACGCTCCGGGCGGCCCTGTTCCCAGGACCGGTCCTGCCTACCCCGCCGCGTTCGAGAGGGCGCCGCCGGTCGTGTGCAGGTCCGGCCGGCGGCGCAACTTGGTCTACTCGGTGGGCGGGGTCGACGGCCGGGACGAGCCGCTCGTCAACACGCGTCCCCTGGGGAGGCCCGCCCTGGCGGCGCCCAGCTTCGCCGTCCCCGGCGCCAGGACCGTCGGCGGGACGGTCACGGCGGTGGGCCCCCTGAGCGGCTCGTCGGTGTCGGCGGCCGTGGTCTCCGCGATCGCCGCGCTGGTCTGGAACGCCAGACCCTCGCTCACTCCACCCCAGGTCATGGAAAAGATTCATGGATCGGGGGCGGAGCTGTCCGGCTTCGCGGACTACTGCTCGCCGGGAGCGAGCTGCGGAAGGATCAAGCGCGCCTCGGTGTGCCGCGCGCTGGCCTCGGTCAGGCCCGGCCTGAGCTGCACGGGCGTCACCATCCCGGCCGGCGCCGGGACCAACCCGAGCTACAGCCTGGTGGACCTGGCCAGGATCGGGTCCCAGGGCTCCCTCGCGGCGGCGTTCAGCGGGCCCCTGGCGCGTCTTGGCCCGGTCGCCGGCTGCCGGCCCGACATCCCCATCTTCTCGTCGGCTCCTGGCGGCCTCCTGGGAGCGCCGGAGCTCTGTCCATCCGAGGTGCTCACCAGCGATCTGATCGCCCCCTCCCTCGATCCTCAGCCAGGCCCGGATCCCTGCCCGGCGTGCATGGTGCTGAAGATGCCGAGCCCGCCGGGGCCGGAGGTCCTGGTCCCCCTGTCCATCACGATGCCGATCAGCGACGAGGCCCACGCGGGCGTGTCCCCTCGGACCCTGTCGCTCTTCGACGCGAGCGGCGCCCTGATCGACCGCTACGATCTGGGCAGCGCGGAGGATGGCGCGGGCAACACGCTCCGCGACGGACTCACGCCCGGAGAGACCTACAGCGTCTCGCTGGACGTGCTGACGGACTTCGATAGCGCGGCGATCGAGTGGGCCGCCGAGCCCTTCTTCACGCCCAGCTTCCCCGTGGTCCTCGAGCCGAGCCTACCGTAGGTCGTGCACTCGCCGCGGGCACTCCGAGGCCCCGCGGCGCTCATGCCAGGCACGAGCTCCCTGGAGGCGCGCCTACCTCGTGCAGGACGTGTCCATTTCATCACGGCGTGCCTGGCCTACCCCTAGAATCTCGGCCCATGTCCGCCCCCGCCAAGCTCTCCGCGCTGCACCGCTGGGCCACGCCTGTCCAGGCGGTGATGACCCTGGGCCTCTATGTCCAGCTCTCGGTGCTGGGCGGCCTCGGGGCCACGCCGGGCCTCTACGCCCTGTCCCGCGTCGTCGACGCCACGGCGGGCTGGGGGCGGCTCCCCAGGATCGCGGCGCTCTCCGTCGGGGTGTTCGCGGCCTACTTCTCGTACGCGCTATGCGTGATCTTCGTGGTGGGCGCCTTCCGGCTCGTCACCCGGGCCGGCACACCGCTGGGCCGCTACCCCTACTACTCGCTCAAGGGCTTCCAGTGGGCGAGCTACAACGCGCTCATCTTGCTGGTCCGCTACACCTGCATCAACTTCATGAGGGTGACCCCCTTCATCAACCTCTTCCACAGAATGATGGGGATGAAGCTGGGGGCGCGCGTCCAGATCAACACGGCGGTCATCGGCGACTCCAACCTGATCGAGATCGGCGACGACACCGTGATAGGGGGCGACGTCACCCTGGTCGCCCACGCGGCCGAGCGTGGGGATCTCGTCACCGGCCGGGTCAAGATAGGCCGTCGGGTCACCGTTGGGTTGATGGCCGTGATCTTCCCCGGCGTCGAGATAGGCGACGGCGCGGTGGTCGCCGCCAACGCTGTGCTCAAGAAGGGGACGCTCATCGGTCCCGGCGAGATCTGGGGCGGAGTGCCCGCCGTGAAGCTCGGAGATCGGAGGCCGAGGACCGCCTCCGCCGAGCCCGGAGGACCGTCGGGCTGACCGGGCCCTTCAGGCCGGGAGCGCCTTCAGCTTGTTGGCCAGAGATCCCAGCGCGAGAGTGCCGAGCCCACGGGCCTCCCCGTCCCTGCAATACTCGCCGAGCAGCAGCCTGGTCTGGTCCCCCACCTTGGTGAAATGATGGCGGAGGAAGGCCTCGAGCTCGAAGGGCACCAGCCTGGGGGCAAGGGCCAGCACCAGCCCGAGGATCCAGCCCCGGACAAGGTATCCGAACAGGGGCGCCCTCACCCCCAGCCTTGCCGAGGCGATGCCCATCGCCTCGCGAGAAGCCTCCGCGGCGAGCGTGAGCAGAGGGCCCCGCCGGAGCTCCGCGAAGGACCAGCCGGCCGCCTCCAGCGCCGCGACCACCGGCATCAGCACGCAGCTCCCGAACACGCTGGTCGTCGCCACATCCCGCTTGGTGACGGCAGGGCAGCCCCCGGCTCTCAGGGCCCCAGCCACGGCGACGGCATGGAGGCCTCCGAAGGCCGTGGGGCTCCCTGGAGGGAAGAAATAGGCGATCCCTGGGCGGGGGACCTCTTCGCCAGGGAGCGGAGCCTGATAGCTCATGATCCCGATCAGCCCGGGCACCACGCGGTCGCCAGGGAAGGCCCTGCGGATACGCGGCTCCGAGTCCAGCCCTGGAGGGAGAGCGACGACCAGGGCCTCGCCCACAGCCCCGGCGATGGCCAGGAGCCACCCCTCGTCCAGCGCCGTCGCAGGGACGCAGAGCCACACCTGATCCCAGCGCTCCTTGGCCACGTCCTCGAGCGACGTGAAGACGGAGTCGGCCTTGAAGGTGACCGGCTCGCGCTCGCCTCGCCGGACGAGCGGATAGAGCGTGGTCCCTGCCTCGCATGCCGCCGCGGCCCTGGGCCTGACCAGGAAGGCCACCCGCGCCCCTCCGCGCTGGAGGTGATGGCCATAGACCTGACCGACCGCCCCCGCACCCACCAGGAGAATGTTCACCAGGCTCGTTCTACCACGGCGGGACCGTCCGCTGCGGTCGCTCCGGCCAGCAAGACAACGCGGCGTGAAAGCACGAAGACAATCAAAGGCTTGCGCTACGCGGACCACCTGATCGACGCCTCGCCCCCTTGCAGGGCGGCGAAATGCTGATACCAAGTCTGACCGGGTGGATATCCGCCATGGACACCAAAAACGTCCTCACGCCGCTGCCTTCACCTGAGCGACACAAGAGCGCTCGAGGCACGACAAGCGCTCGAAGCGTTCCGACAGAATGGCGCTACGAAAGAGCATGACCGTCTGCCCACCATGCTGGGAGAACCGCGATCCGGCGCGCTTCATACGGACGTTGACAACCGTCTTCGCCGCAGCTTCGACGACGCCACTGCCGATGGGGCGGTGATGGCGGCGAGCCTCCGCGTAGTCGAGACGCCCATGCTTGGCTTGATTGGCAAGAAAATTGATACAAGTCTTGAGCTCCTTACGCCTTTTGTTGGCCTTTATGCAGGTCGGGGCGCTCTCCGAGTGCGGCGTGTAGTTCGTCCTCGAGTTCATCGGCCACGGTCCCCTTGCCGCTCTCGGGCATACGCGCCACATAGAGTGTTTTTGGCAGCTCGCCTTGAGCGTCCCGGAAAGACACGGTGCCCACGCAGCCCTCGTGCCAGG
>SXGT01290556.1_pt1 | contig 21031 bp, 30 predicted proteins | sample 3176221 | NCBI WGS metagenome assembly SXGT01 (sample SAMN11356862, study PRJNA531348) | freshwater metagenome | isolation source: freshwater sample F1-120 | place: China: Fuxian Lake, Yuxi | collected 2017-12-25
GTTCGACTCCTTCACCGCCAGCACAATCTGACCCGGAGTATGCTCGTGCGCCTCATGCTGGCAGCTATCATCCTGATCGCCAACATCCTCAGCCCAACATCCCCCCGTAATTTCCTCGACGACGAAGCCGGGCTGGGCGCATGGATCTACGCCGGGCAGGAGATCATCCTGGAGAGCAACCTCCTCCGCAACCAGCTCCGTCTCATCGAGGACGACCGGCCCGATTACCTCATCGGCTATATCGCCTCCACCCCCCAGGATGTCAAGGTGTTTATCAGCCGCTCTGGTTGGGTGGTGGCCTACCACCTCAAGGGTATGGTTGACTCGCTTATCTCAACCGATTGCAGCAGCACACTGCGGCTTAACAATGCGCTCAACCAGATCGCCGCAGCCATCCCAATCCCAACCCCGCCCATCCATTACCACCACTGGCTCTATCCTGGCGCTGAGACCATCTTACAAATGGGGGCATCGGGCCGGGTCAATAACGTGGAGTTTTGGTTTACCTTACCTGGCTCCTATACCTACTATGACTACTCATACTTCTCAGCCATGTTCGGTTGGGCAAGCTCTGCCATGATCCTGGATGATAAGACTTTGGCTACCAACTCTACCAACACCAGCACATCCGCTGACCTGGCGCCATCGAGCATGATCCACATCGCACCGCACAAGGTCAACATCACCAACTCTGGCCCAGTGGTTGGAACATCCTGCGGCCTGATCACCGTCATCTACACTGAGGCCCCCAACGGGCGCATCACCTACCCAGGCGCTGGCTTTGCCCGCACCATCACCCTCGAGCCGGTTGACCCCGGCCTGCTGATCGCATCCGAGCCGGTCCCCCACCTCTATCCGATCTACCTTCCGGGAGTCTACCAATGACAGACCTGTATCTTCCCATCGCCGAGGCTGTACAGAAGTATCACCTCGACTTGTATCCTCTCCTCGAATTGGGTAAAATAAAGTCAATCATGTTAACTACATTCCCCGGAGTCGTACTTGTGAGTGATGAGGATATCCGCAATAACCTGCCGAAAGAAGATAGGCCGGACTACCAACAGTTCGCCAGCCTGAAGGGTATCCGCATCGGCATTAGAGAGGCAGCTCGTAAATATAAACTTGGACACACGACAATCCGACACTGGATTGCGAGTGGGCATATCCTCGTTTACGGTGATGAGCCGGTTAGAGGTGGATACAAGACAATGATCGATGAGGCTGACATAGCCTATTGTGCTTATGTCAGATCGCACAATCCTGGTAAAGGTCATTGGCTTTTTAAGCAGGACGGGACTCCCAGGTAAACTAACAGTTATGCAAAGAGACTGCTTTTGCAGTCTCTTTTTTTGTTTTCATGTGGGCCAACCTATTGACAAGTTGGCCCACTTTGCTTATACTAATCATCAGTGAGTGTTGACCAACTCGCTGCGGAGAGGACGATCATATTCCTGGGGGCCGCAGACCCCAGGAGGGAGGGATAGTCTGTGGGGACCATCATCAGAGCATACCTACTAACGAGCAATCAAAAGCCAATCGCTGACCAGATCCGCGACTGCGCCAAACGCTACACAGCGCAGACCGGCCAGGCTCCCAACCTGTGCCACGTCCACCCCGATCTGATCAGCAAACCAACGACCGTCGATAACATCAAGGTGGAGCCAGCCACCGGCCCGCTCAAGTTTGACATCTGGCTAAGCTACATCGATCCATCGAGTGCAACCCAACCCCAACTGCTTTAAGCCATGCCCATACCCATGCACCCCAGAGAGCCTCTAACCCAGAAGGCTAAGCAAGCCATCCATGCTTATGCCATAGATCGATGTGGAGATCTCCCCCTGGCATATCTGCTCATCGGTTACACCCTCGATGCCGAGCGTATGCCTCGCCAGAGATTATATGACTGGCTCACCAAGCATGGGTACAAGCACAATCCACGCATCGGATGGCGTAAGGAGAAACCATGACAAAACGTTCTACCAACCTCAACCGCTGGCGCAAGACCGGCACGGCTTCCGATGTCGCCGATCTGATGACCCGTTATGGCGTGACCGCCCAAGACCTGCGGCAGTATGCCAGATCAAAGGCCGAGACCAAGCAGATGACTTACCAATGCAATCGCTGCGGCAAAATATGTGAGAGCCAGGTCAACCTGTTTGATGGATCGACCACCTGCCCGGCCTGCGAAAACACGATCACCATCGACGTATCGGACTACCAACAATGACCATACCCAACACCGACCCCCGCATCATCGCCATCCCCATCATCCTCGACGAACTGATCGCCATCATCGACCACGCCAACCAGGCATTAGATGCCGCCCACAATTACGATTTACAAGAAGATGTCAACGATATCCTCGACATCAAAATGCAAGCGTGGAACATGCACAAGCGGCTCAAATTATTGTTGGGGGAATTAACCTATGCTAAATGACACCCGCCCCCAGAATGTTTCTGTCCAAGCCCTGGACAAGCTCAAAGCTGACATTCTACGCCTCTATTCCCAGGGCCTGACCTGGCGCCAGATCGGCGAGCGCTACTGCATCTCTCACGCCATGGCCCAACGCCTGGCCACCCAACCCGGCTACCTGCCCGCCAACCGTGAGACTCGCCAACGTCTGGGCCTCGAGCCCTACCGCTGGGATGATCTTCCGGTTGACCAACTGCGCTACGCCATCGATCACCGAGAGGAGTTTATCAATGCCTAACCCCACCCATGACCAGATCCTGGCCGAGCTGCCCAAGCCCTACCGGGACATGATCGACCAGGCCACGGCTGAGGGCAACGATTTGGATCGAGCCATCATTGGCGCACTCGCTATTCTGGCATCTCAAAATCCTAAGCTATTTAAACAGATCCAGAACAAGCTCGAGCGCAAAAACAAATAACCTATCCTCCGGCGCCTGCACCCAGACGCCACCACCGCATCCCAAAACACTCACATGGATATACCCAAGCTCCTCTCCTCCGTCGATCTCGAAGACCTGGTCACTCGGGCAGGCGCCACCCTCCACTGCAACGGGCGCAGCTCACACGCTGCCTGCCCCATCCACGGTGGCGACAACCCCAACGCCTTCGTCATCCACCGCAAGGATGGCAAGACCCAACTCTGGTACTGCTTCACCCGCTGCCACGATGGCGGCGATGCCATCGACTTTATGCGCAAGTGGAAGGGACTCGACTTCCCCGCCGCAGCCAAGGAACTGGCCCGCATGTACAACGTCGAGATCGGCGAGCTGGCCCCCAAGGACCTGGCCGCCGAACAGCGCCGCAGATCCCGCACCGATGTGCTGACCCTGGCCCGCGATTACTACCATGCCCAGCTCAAAGGGCCACGCGCTCCCAACCAGGCCGCCTGGGACTACCTTACCGGCCGCGGTTTTACCCCGGCCACCATCGTCGCAGCAGGCTGGGGCTACTCGGATGGCGGCATTGGACTGCATGATTACCTGGCCATCGCGCACGGCACAGACACCCTGACCACCGCCCAGGAGATCGGCCTCATCCGTCGTGATGGCCGTGACTTCTGCGCCAACGCCGAGGGCCAGGCCGCCGCCCCCCACGGTTACATCATCTTCCCCCATCTCGATGACAGCGACCGGGTGACCTACTACTCCTCCCGTGCGGTCGAGATCCCCGACAAGCCCCGCCCTGACCCCAAGGATAAGAGCCGCAACCTGCCCGGTCCGCGCCAGCTCTACCGCGCCGACGCCCCCCACCAATACGACCAGGTCATTCTGGTGGAAGGGGTGGCCGATGCTGAGACCCTGCGCCAATGGGGTTACTCCGCCTGGGCCTTGTGCGGACTGGGCAGCAAGATCGAGCCGCCCGACCTGGCCGCCTTGCAACGCCGCAAGACGATCTACCTCGCCACCGATGGCGATGCTGCAGGGCAGGCTGCCCTCAGTTCCATCGATGGCAAGCTGGTAGACCTGGCCAACGCCCTTGGCCCGCTCACCCTGCTGCTGCCATCGGCCATGGCTGCCAAGGATTTCAACGCCTCCCTTGGCGTGGGCATGCAGGCCGAAGCGGTGGCTGGGATGCAAAAGGCCAGCACCACCTGGCTGGAAAAACGCATCGACCAGGCCCGCGACTGTTCTCCCGCCGAACTGGATGCCCGCGTCAGTGAGATCGGCAGGCTGCTCTCCGCCTGCCCCGAGGGCGCCCGCTCTCGGTTCTACAAACCCATCCAGACCCGCCTGGGCCTCAGCCGCAAAGACATCAATGACCTGATCCATAAGGACCGCTCCACCCAGGTGGCAGGGTCAGTCAAGGACGGCCAGATCTGCTTCATGGGCCGCCCCCTGGGCAATTTCTCCGCCCGCATCACCCACGAGCTGATGATCGATGACGGTCAGAACCCGCCCAGCGTGCGCTACTCCATCACCGGCGCCCTGCAAACCGGGCAGCCCCTCGAACCCATCGACGTACCCGCCGAGGATTTTGCCAGCCTCAAATGGGTGCCCCGCCACTGGGGCGCCCGGCCCGTGCTGCACGTCTCATCCGGCAGCTACCACGAGGTGGCCCGGGCCATGCAGGAGATCTCCGGCGAAATGAAGCGTGAGCGGGTCCACACCTACACCGGCTGGACCGGCGATGGCGAGACCCGCGCCTACCTCAGCGCATCCGGGCGCATCCACGCCGCCGGGCTGGATGACACCACCCGGGTGGACCTGGGCCCCAACAACCTGCGCCATTACAACCTGCCCGCCCCGCCCACCGGCAACGCCCTCTATGATGCCGGGCGGGCCTCGGTCGATTTTCTCAAGGCGAGCGCCAGGGCCGTCAGCGCACCGCTTTGGGCTGCCATGTACGCCGCCCCCCTGACGCAGATCGCCCCGCTCTACTCGCTGCTCTGGGTCTACGGCCCCACCCAATCGGGCAAGTCCACCATCGCCCACCTGGCGCTTTGCCATTACGGCAGCGGCTTTGTCCAGGGACGCCAGTACCATGCCCCCATGGATTGGACCTCCACCGCCACCTCCCTCGAGGGCGCCATGTTTGTCACCAAGGATGCCCCCATCATCATCGATGACTTTGCCCCCCAGTTCGCCTCGGCAGGCGACAGCCGCGACATGCACCGCAAGGCCCATTATGTGGTGAGGTCGGTGGGCAACCGCAGCAGCCGCAGCCGGGCCCGGGCAGACCTGAGCGAGCGCACCACCCGCGCCCCGCGTGGCCTGGTCATTGCCACCGCCGAGCTGCCCCTCATCGGCCAATCCACCGTAGGCCGCATGCTCTACATCCCGGTCACCCGCGCCGATGTGTTCGAGGCGCCCTACCTCGAGCGCCTGGAGCTGGCCCAGCAGCAGGCCCAATCTGGTCTGTATGCTGCAGCCACCTCAGCCTATCTGCAATGGCTCATCAGCAAGTGGGCCTGGGTGCAAGAGCAGCTCCCCGGCATGATCGAGTCCTCGGTCAACATCATCCGGCAAGCCTGCCCGCAATTGCAAAACCGCCTGCCCGACTACTTTGGCGTGCTCAATGCCTGCCAGACCCTGGCCCTGCGCTGCTGGCAGGACCTGGATGTGATCAGCGGGTTCGAGGCCGCCCAGGAATTGAAAGCCAATGAGGAAGCGCTCAAGCTCCTGGTCGTCGAACAGGCTGCCAAGATCGCCGCAGAGTCCCCGGTCAAGAAATTTATCGAGGCCCTCAGCAGCCTGCTCGAACGCAGCAAGGTCTACCTGGCGCCCTCCACCACCAGCGACCTATCGTATACCCCACCCCTCCACGCCGATCTGATCGGCTGGTACAACCCGCGCCAACCCGAGGCGGTCTACCTATCTACCGATGTGGCCCTGGCCGCCGCCAAGGACTACTGGCGCGACCTCGACGAGAACCTCGACACCCTGCCCGACGCCCTGCGCCGCCAGATCGAACAGGCGGGCATCCTCAAAGAGCGCGACACCCGCAGCAGCCAGGTGGAGGTCAGCAAATATATCAAGGGCAAGTCTCGCCGCGTCCTGGTCCTCGACACGGACCGCATCGCCGAACTCTACGGCTGCACCCTGGCCAACGATCCCAAGACCTGGGTCGACCAGGATGAGGCAGCGGTGGAAGTAACCGTACCGTTTTGAAATAATTTCCTATAAATCCGAATCTATACCAGTGAGACAGTGAGACCAGTGAGGTTGATACAACAAGGTTATACACGATGCCAATATACGGAATTAAAAACAATAAACATAATAATCAATCCACCAGTACGGGTATCATTTTTACGCACAATCTCACTGGTTCCTCACTGGTTCCTCACTGGTTGCCTCATTTCTCACTTTTCTCACTGGTTAAAAACCGCCAACCAGTGAGGCGCGGGCGGTAGTAGGGATAGACAAAACCCGTCGCCGGTGACGCTTTTCGTCCACCACTGGCGCACGTATACACGCAGTTTTTAGACCTCACTGGTCTCACTGGTTAAATGAGAATAATGGAAAAACTAGAAAAATTTCAAGGAGAAAAATCAAATTTATGCCAACTGACCCCCACCGCCTCACCATCCGGATCGGCATCATGCAGGCCATCCTGACCGGCATCCTCATCCTGGCCCTGTGGATCGCCATCAACGCCCAGCTCGCGGGTTATGAAAACGACATCATCTGGCGACTCTGCCACGGCGGCCAATCCGTCCCCCTCCCGGTGCAAGCCTGGAGCGAGCCTATGATCGATAATAGCTGCTTGAGGTAGCCCATGCCTGACGGCCTCACCCACGCCTCCGCCTCAATCATCATCAGTTGGTGCCCCTGGATGCTCCTCTTTGCCAGCAAGACCAGCCCCATGATCCCCGCCGTAACCATCGAGAGCGTAACCCTCCTCTCCGCGGGCGCCCTGGCTGGCGTCATCATCTCCCCAGACCTCGATGTGGCCGGGCGCACCTACGGCAAGGCCATCCTCTGGCGCTCGTCCTGCCTGGTCGGCGCGCTGTGGGTCATGCTCTGGTGGCCCTACTCCCAACTCGTCGAGCACCGCAGCATCCTGAGCCACTGGCCCATCATCGGCACCATCATCCGGGTGGGCTACATGATCTCGGTCCCCCTGCTGGTCTGGACGCTCCTGGCCAGCGCCCTCAACTGGCCCCCGCCCACCGCCACCCCGGTGATGTCCTGGCTGCTGCACCAGGGCCGCTGGTGCCTCATCGGCCTGGCCATCAGCGATATAGCCCATTGGGCCATGGATGAATTATTTTAATGATCACCGGCGACTCCCCCATCCTCACCCTCATCATCCTCATACCTGTCACCATCCTGGTCATGGCTGGCGAGATGTATGGTATGGGCATCCTGGCTAACCATCTATCTCGCCCCTGGCGCATGGTCGTCTACCTCCTGGCAATCGAGTCCGCCATCCTGATCGGCGCCATCCTCATCGTCACCGGCTACATCCTGATCCAAGGCAGCTAACTACATGACCATCTCTCACCTGATCGTCCTCACCCTGCTTGTCATCCCATTTATCGTCGTCCCGGTCGGCGCCATCCTCATTGGGCGCGACCTGTGGCGCCACGAGCTGGCCCGCTATAACATCACCCTCCGCATCGCCCTGATGACCGCCCTGATCGGCGCAGCCATATTAATTATTTATCTCGTATCCATCCTTGAGCAAATGAGGATCATCCGCCTATGACCATCAAAACGTACAAACTGCACACCCGCCACGGTTTCGACGGCCCACGCCTGGTGGCCAAAACTCCCAGCGGCATCCGCGCCGACCGCATCTGTAAATGCCAACACGGTTACAAGGTGGTCTGGGAGATCATCAAGGGCCCGGATTACCTGATCGGGCAGCGCCTGCGCCAGGTGGACATTACCAACGGTGGCTGGCACAACGGCGAGATCCACGCCCGCAATATCATCGATGGCCGCATCCTGGTCCGGATGGACTCAGTCGAGGCAGTGATATGACCGCCAACGAGCTGACCGGCCTGCTCATGCTGTGCGGCATCTGCCTGGTCCCGTTCGGGCTGGGCATCGCCGCCACCCTGTACTGGCAGCGCCGCCTGCTGCGCTACGGTTGGCCAGGCGCCCTGCTGCCCGGGTTGGTGAGACGGTGGATTGAACGGGGTTAGATTAATTTGTTCTGTGAATTCATTTGTGATACAAACACATTAACCCCGCCCGCCTCACCGGGCGTATCGCAATCCTCCCCAATGCCCGGATCGCCCCCCCCGATCCGGGCGACAAGGACCACCCCCATGCGCACAACCTCCCCATCACATGCCAACCACAAAACCGGCGCCAACGGCCCGGCTGAGGTGCGTGTATGAAGGCCCTTGGCGCCGTCCTCCTCATGGCGTGGATGGTCATCATCCTGAGCATGACCCAGATCGGGGTCAAGGCCCAGGACAACAGCATCAACCAGACCACCTGGGTGGAGGATGTGAGCAAGCGCAGCGCCAAGGCCAAGCTCTTTTACAACCAGGCCAACCCCGCCCAGAAACAGTGGCGCATCACCGAGGCGGACCAGCACTACCGCTCTGGCAGCGCCTGGCTCGACATCAATGAGACCGTCATCGGTGACACAAGCGTCACCGGTTTTACCAGTAAGGTCGACACGATGGCCCACATCATCAGGCTCGGCGATGCTGGCCAGCGCCGCTGGTACCCCCGGCGAGATTACCCCGGCCAGTACATCCAGTTTGGGCGCCTCCAGTACAACAACGGCACGAGCTGGGTGGATGTGCCCCTGGGCGCCCCCACCCGCAGCGGCAGCAAGGCCAGTTGGACCACCGCCAATTTCGATTTGGAGCTGACCACCAACTGGAAGCAGGTCAAGATCCTGGTTGTCCTCAAGACACAGGCTGCCCTCAAGCCCATCCGCTGGGCCGTCTCACTCAATGGACTCACCTGGTCCAACTGGAGCCTGTACGATGGCGCCACCCGCGTGGGCCACGTCGACGCCCCCATCGCCTGGGATGCAACCGGCTCCATCGACAACCCCAACGTCACCGTCAACACCTCCTACGCTGGGGGCTACGCCTATTTTACGGCTGATGTGGCGGGCAAGACCCTCCCGATCACCATCGACCCCACCCTCACCAGCCAGCCAGACGGCACCGATGGGATCGACGCCTACGTCAACAGCTCATCAGCAGACACAAACTACGCCACCAACACCTCGGTCATCGTTAGCTCCACCTACAATGGCCTATTTAAGTTTGACATGAGCAGCATCCCCACCAACGCCACCATCGACAGCGCCACCATGTCCCTCTGGAATTACGGCACCCAGACCAGCAACGTCAACCTGGCCCTGTATGGCATCCTCGAGGCCAACTCCGGCTGGACCGAAACCGGCGCCACCTGGAATTATGCGGCAGACAGCACCACCCGCTGGGTGGGCGACGCTGGCAATAACGGCGGGGCCGATGCGGGCTGCTCCGTCTCGGGCACCGACTATAACGCCGAGGCCCTGGGGACATTCACCTACACGGCCAACAACCCCGCCCTGACCGAACACACGTTCGGCGTCAGTGACTCCCAGATCGGGGAGATGATCCGTGAGGCTCACAATTTCGGGTTTGTGCTGCGGGTAACGGGCGGTGGGTCCAGCATCTCTTTTCGGTCGTCCGATTACGCCACCGCAGCCTACCGGCCCAAACTGGTGATAAATTTCACCGAGGCCACCCCCACCCCCACCGTCACCAACACCTACACCGTCACCCCCACGGCCACGGCCACCCATACTCCCACCATCACCCATACCCCCACCAACACCCCAACATCTACGGCCACGGGCACCTCTACCCCTACCGACACCCCCACCGCTACTGGCACCCTGACCCCCACATCTACGGGCACCCCAACGCACACGCCCACCATCACCCACACCCCAACCGACACGCCCACCCCCACCGTCACCTGGACGCCCCTGGCCACCCACGGCCCCGAGGCGTTTGACTACGATGTGCAGCTCCCCAGTGGCAGTGTGATGCTGGTGGAGCGCCGGGTAACATTTGGCGACCTGTTTATTGTGTCTGCAATCATTTTCCTGACCGTTACAACGGTTGTGTTCAGCATCTTGAGGATGGTAAGCGATGCACCCTCTGACAAGTAACGTCTCCACACTCATCGGCCTGACCGGCATCGCCGTGGTGCTGGGCCTGGTTGCTATGATATTCGTGCAGTACCTGGGCCAACTGGCCAGCACGATGCTGGATAACCTATGACCGCCCGAGAGTGGCAAGACCTCCTGGATGCCTTTGTTTATTTACTGGCCCAGCCCATCTATTATTCGCTGGCCTTTTTCCTTGCGCTGATGGTCCTGGCGCCCATTCTGAAGTTCGCGATCACGTTCATTTCGTCCCGCAACAACAAGGACGATTAACACAAACCCTATTTGGGAGAGGAGGTGAAACGACATGGGAGAAATCAGTTTAAACTTTGACTCAATCTGGAGCAACGCAGTTGACATCATCGAGTCGATGTGGCCGATCTTTGTGATCCCCTTGGGGATCGTTTTCGGCTTCGGGATCTTGAGCAAGATCATCAAGGAGATCCGAGGCGCCATCGGTGGAGCTTAGCGAACATTCAATCGAAAGGGCTGGTCGGCGATCCCGGCCAGCCCTCCCACATCTCGGGGTGAAACATGAAGAAAAAGATATACCTGCTGCTCGTCATAATCCTGGTCTTTGCCCTGCTGGTTCCGGGCTCGCTGTCATCGGCTGCCACAAACCAGCTCTTCGATGGCGGCTTCGAGCAGTACCCAGACTCATCCTGGTGGTATCACTCCGAGCCCATCGGCGGGGTGTTCATGAACAGCACCCTCAACAGCCGCAACTTCTTCGATAACCTGGTCATGCCTGCTGCCCTGTGCGGTACGGGCATCTACAACGTAGGCAAGACCACCTACCCGCTGGATTTCCGCAATGGCTCGGTCCCGGCTTACCAGTTCGCCTGGACGGGCGGCACGTTCTACTGGCAGGCTGGGATGTTGGGCCCCTGGTTTCGTTCGTTTTTCCCCATCACGGCTTACAGCTACGCCGAGATCTACCTGCTCGACACCCAGGGCAACCGCACCACCCTGCTATCCGATCACCAGTTGGCGTATGGCGCAGATTGGGAGCGCAATTGGGGCAGCGTGGATCTGGCTGCTGGCAGCTACGTCCTCTATCTGGGCCGCGGCGCGAGCATGGAAAAGACCGATGCCTGGTTCTACCGTTACCAGCTCTTTTACGATGACGTTTACTACGGCAGCGAAGAGCCAAACCACAGCGCCTGCCAGGACTCATTCGAGGCCACCCCAACCTTCGAGCCCACCCTGCACTACCCAACCGTCGCCCCAACCTGGGAGGGCACCCCCACCAATTACGTCACCCCCACCACCCAGGTGGGCTGGCACTTCCACACGTTCTCCGAAAGCAACAATGGCGATTCCGGTATCACCTGCCCCGACAGCGAATATTCGGGCGGGTTTTATCTGGATGGAGCAGGCGACGCCTCAATTGTCTACAACACCAACAACAACATGTACGACATCATCTCGTTTAATGGCCGTCTGCGATACACCTACAACGCAGCGGTGCTGAGCAGCAGCCTGAACTGGGGGACGGTAACGACCTCCTCTGACAAGTGCGCCACGAATGGGATCTGCCTGGATAATAGCCCGTGGTTTAAGGCGTACCAATACGAGTTTGGATCGCCTGCCCGCGGTTGGCCGGGCGCCATCGCCTGTTATGGCAACATATCCAATACCCCCACCCCCACCCTTTCGCCCACGCCCGGCCCAAGCCCCACCCAGAGCGCCAGTATCTATAACTGCGGCTTTGAACAAGGCGAACTGGGTTGGTATTTCACCCCCCCCAGTTATGTGGCGCTGGCCGGAGGTCAGACCGGGCCGCAGTATGCGGTAGCCGTCCATAACCCGGAGGGCCTGCCAGAGATTTTTCAGAATATCTATTGGCCAGCCAGCCAGATCATTTACGTCCAGGGCTGGGCCAAAGGCCAGACCCAGATCCGGTTTTGGAACATCTACGGCAACACCCAGCAGACGCTCATCTACTCAGGCGATGATGCCGAGTGGACCCAGTTCCGCACCTACTTCTCCCTCTCAGCCGGTTACTATCGCCTGGAGCTCAACACGTTCGACCCGCCCGGCTCTGAGGGCTATTTTGATGGCGTCACCCTATCGGCTGGGGATTTCATGAGCGACTTTGTCTGTTCGATGTACACCCCCACGCCCGGCCCAACCAGCTATGTTACCCCCACGCCCGGCCCAAGCCGCACGCCATCCATCACCCCAACGCCGCGTACCAGCCGCACGGCCTGGGGCACTCGCACGCCCTGGCCGTCGGGCACGCCCTCCCTGACACCTTCCCCCGCCAATGGTCTGACCGAGACCGCCCTGGCCAGCATCACGCCCGGCGGTGGTGGGTCCACCGCTACGCCTGGTGGGGGTGGTTCCACCATTACACCTGGTCCGGGGCAGTTCATTGCACCCGAACAGCCACCGGGCGGTGAGGATGCCCCCTGCCAGAGGCCGCAAAGCCTGGCCGACCAGCTTAACCTGGGCTGGTGGCTCGATTACGAGGTCTGTGATGTCAAGCGGTTCCTCAGTTGGGGGCCGAGCGCCAACGCCACCGCCGCAGCCATCCCCACCCTGTTTGCCGGTAAAGAACCCTTCCACACCATCGACAGCATCCAGACCGGGTTTCGGGGGATGCAAACCCAGGTGGCAACCTTTGAGTGGCACGACACCGGATTTAACGGCGTCAAGGGCGATGCCGAAACGGTTGACCCCCGCCCGGATAAAATCCTAAACTACCTGAGCGCAGGTGTGCCGGAAGATCCCTGGGCCATCGGGGGCACGATCTCGTTTAAAAAGGGCGTGAACCCCGACTTCTTCAGCAAGATTTGCAGTACGCAGCTAACCGACATCCTCTCCGGGCGATTATCTGAGGGGCTGTGCGCTGTCCTGAATGTCACGCGCCGCATTGGTTATCTGGGTTGGGTGCAGTTCATGCTCAACGTGGTTTGCATCTTTGCCATCATTAAGAATTTCCTATCCATCATCAACTTTTACGGCAAGTTTTCTGTGCCGAGTGGTGGATCATCCGAAATCATTGCCAATATTGTTTCCGATGAGGTGAAAAAATAATGGGTGAGGACACGCTTTGGACCCTGCTGCTGAGCGGCGTACTCTGGTTCATGCGGAACTTTGCGCTGCCGTTGTTTGGCGATCCGTCGAGTGAGGTGGCTGCCCTCGATTTCGGTCGTTCTATTTTCGCCAGCGCCCAGGTTGTGCTGACGCTGATCTGGTACACGATTGGCTCGGTGGTCAACCTGGATATTTTTGCCGTGTTTCTCAGCACCATGCTGGTAGTCTTTTTTATGAAAATTGCGCTGTCCGCGGGCGACATCATCAAGGGCTTCATCCCGATCATTGGGGGTAGCAAATGATCAAGGCCATTTACCGTCCGCTGGCAACGATGGCCCTCGGGCTGTGCCTGGTGGCTAACCTGGTGCTGATCGCCGGGCTGGGCGCGGTGTGGGTGGACCTGCTGCTGATGCCCGCCAATGACCCCCGCAACCTTGGCCTGGTGGTGATGGCCCTGTTCTGGGGGTATGCCCTCTGGACCATGGTCGAATTTGTCCACGAGATCCCTACGGATTTCCACGACATCTGGCGGTAATATGTTTGGATGGTTTGGCAAAAAATACGAGATGGCCGAGGTGGGTTTTAACCCCATCGATAACCCGCTGCCCAAAGAGCGCAAGCGCCTTCCCTGGGTTTGGATCGGCCTGCTGGCGCTGATCATCGGCTGCCTGATCGCTGGGGTGATGGGCCTGGTGCGCCGACCCTCGGCCCAGGCCGGGACGCCGAAATCAACCGGCCCGACTGCGACCAGCACGTACATCGTCGAGGTCAGCAGCCTGAGCCCCACGCCTACCGAAAGCCCCACCCCCACCGGAACACTGACCCCAGCCAGCACTCAGACGGCCAGGGTCATCACCCAGATTGTGGAGCGCAACGTCGAGGTCATCAGGATCACGGTCCAGATCGTGGACCGCCAGGTGGTGGTGCCACAAGACCGGGCCGTGATTGTCACCGTCCAGGTGCCCTGGGTCATTACCGTTGTCGCCATCCAGACGACCACACCCATGCCCACCTACACCCCCTACCCCACGCCCACCCACGCACCCACCCAGACGCCCTGGTTAGTGACCGCCACGCCTACCGAAACGCCCACTCCCACGGAGCATCCGTGGTATGAGCCGGTAACAGAAACCCCCACGTCAACAGTGACCGTGGGGGATGATGATGTGACTGAGACGGTGACAGCTACGCCGACGCCGTAGACTTTGCCTCAGCGGCCTCGATGCAATCATCGACCGCTTTCTGGTCCCGGCGCATCTCCCACACCATGTTAAATACCTGCTCTTGCTGATCGAGCGGCAGGTGGCTCATTGCGGTGGCGGTCCGTTCGGGCAGGCAATACTGCTTGCCGTAGTAATCGCTGATGACATCATACGCCCGCTCGACAATGCTTTCGGGCAAGACCCAGTCCATGCCCCAGAGGCAGAACTTGAGGAAGTTTACGAGTACGGGGATATAGAGGCGGTGATAGATAAAGTGTTTCATTGCGTTTTCTCCTGTGTCTGAATGGTTTGGTTGGTTTGGGTTGGTTCGTCAACAATCACGACCAGACGCCTGGCGCGCTTGGCTTTGAAATCGCCTGGTTCCACACGATATTCACTGGAGCCGATCACATAGGTTTTCCCCTCCCACGATTTGAGCCAATCCCGGATCTGGTCCTGGCTGATGCCCCGGCCCTTGTATCTCTGTTCTACCCTGGCCTGGCTGAGGTACCCGTTATTTTCCTGCAAGGCCCAATCTCGGATCTCCTCGGGGGTCACATCGTGCGAGGCCCTGACCGCCGAAGCGCTGCCAGTGATGGCGGCTGCCACGGTATCCAGGATGGTGGCCTTAGAAATGTACGGGGTTTGGATTTGGATCTCGTCCTGAAACTGCCAGACGCACCGGCCGCGGGGATTGAGTTGCAGGGCATGGCCTGTGCTGAGGATGGACATGCTGCCCTGGAGCGATGCACAGTTAAAGGCAAACTTACTGGGCAAATTGGCTTTAATCATGGTGCCGATCACCTCACGCTGCGGCACCTGGGTACACAATATGATATGGATTCCCACTGCCCGCATCCGCTGCACCGCGTTCGCCAGGCGCTGCTCGGTCTCTGGCCCGCCCTTGCCCAGCTTCACATCGGCCCACTCATCGATGACCACGATCATCTGGGTCATCCGGTTCCCCCCCCGGCGATGGGCGTTATACTCGCCGATGTTTTTGGCGCCGCCCTCCAGCAACACCTTCATCCGGCGTTCGCCCTCTTTGATCACCCAATCCAGCAGCGGGGCCACACCATCCCGCTCGTTGATGATGCCGCTGGGCGCCACTCCCTCGATCTTGCGTAGGTGGGGGATCTTGTCGTAGTAGTTAAACTCAAGGCCGCCCTTGAGGTCCACCATCAGCAATTCAATCTGGTCCGGCTGGTTGCGCCGCACTAGCGTGCAAATGATCACGTTTAAGAAATTGCTTTTACCGCCCCCGGTGGTCCCGGCGATCAACAGGTGGACCATGTTATCCAGGCTGTCATAAACCATCTTGCCATTGAAGGTCACACCCAGTGGGATGGTGAGCCGGTCCCGGCTGGCCGGAATGGCATCCCACATATCCTGCAAATTGACGTGGTTGGGTATGCCGAATGTGCCGCTGGCCCGCTCCATCACGTACCATACCCCCTCCTCAGTCCATTGGCAGCTAACCTTATGCCCAACGGCCACAGAAAGGTTCGTCACCGTCTCCTGGTCGGTGAGCTGGGTAACGGATACCCGGTGGGGCAGCTTGCCCGTATTGACACGCAGCCAGAGGGCGTTGGGCTCCATCTTGACCTTGGAGAATTTGACCTTGCGGACCGTGCGCCTGCCACCGCGCTCCGTAATCCAACACATCCCAAGGCGGGTAAGACATTCAATCATCCGGCCCTCCGCCACCCTCGACTCGGCCAGGAGCTGCTGGTAAAGCAGCTTGCGCTTTTTCTCCTCGGAAAGGTTGGCGACCTCCTCCGCGTCCAGCTCGCGCTTGATGAAAATACCCTTGAGCCAGCGCGCCAGGCGCTTGGTCCAACGGCGAGAGGGCGGATTGGATAGGCGGCTCTGGAGGGGAGCCTCGTTGTTTTGGGCGTTGATGATCTGGTTTTGGGGCGCGTCGGGCTGGGCTTCGCCCGGCTGCATGGGCGAGTCGGTTTGGGTGGTCTTGATGGGATTGGTCTGCCCGGTCTGGCTGAGCACATCATCAGGGATAGCTGTATCAGTTTTGGATATCATAGATACCTCGGATGCCAAAATCAGTGGAATTTTCGACCATGGTCCGGCTGCCAGATCGCAGCCGGTTGAATTGCTCCTGGTGGCAGGCGGTGGATAGGGCGCCGACCAGGCCTACCAGGTAATACTTTTGGGGGAGATCGGCGGGTGAGATTGAGCCGAGGCCCATGGCCTGGCGCACGACCGGCCCCAACGCCCCGGAATTTTCTGGGCATCCAGATAGGATGACATTGCGCACGCCAGGCTGGGCGTAGGCCGCGAACGTCACCAGGGTCGTATCCTCCAGGTGCACCACCAGCGCACCAGGCTCGAACGGTGTGCGGGCATCGAGCGAGTTGGTATGGCGGGCCAGATCCTCATAGCCCTGCATGGTGCCCACCATGCCAACCGCAAGCGATAGACCCACCAGGCCAAAGCCAATCAGCCGGTAGGGTTTGCTGGCCCGCTGGATGGCCATGACGATCAGCACGACCACAAACGGCACCGATGGGATCAGCGCCCGGTAGAGCAAGAGCGGCGCGAACAGGGACGCCAGGCAGGCCAGCAGCCATGGCCCGATGGCGAGAGCGATCAGAAGGTATTGTTTGGCGCGCCAGGCGGATGGGATGGCCAGGATCATACCGAGCGAAACGAACAGAAACGTCAACGGGACGAAAACGGCGGATGTCTCGGTGCCCTGGATGGCCCAGTACAGGGTGAACAGCGCCTGGCCAGGGTTGACCGGCTGTATCCAATGCTGACCAGAGCGGGCCAGGATGGCCTGGGGGATGATGCCGTAGATGACCCACGGCAGCCACAGCAGGATGGGGATGCCCAAAGCGGCGAAGATGCACCGGAACTGGGAAGCGGGCGGGTTGAAATCGACAAATTTCAGGCGGCGATATTTGACCGGCATCGGATTGGCGCATGTGGTGCGCAGCTCGATGATTATGGCTGCCATGCCGATGACGAACGAATAGAACACGGCGTAGTTGTGAGTGTAGAGGGCCAGAGTAGTGGCGATGCCCAGCAGCCACCAGCGCCGGTCGATGACTGCAATCACCTGGAGCAGGACCAGCAGTTGGAGCTGGGCGTACATCCGGCCCGAGCTGGCATAGATCAGCTCGGAGGGCAGGATACATATCAGGGCCAGGATGGGCAGGCGGTAAGCTGGCTTAAGGTTGAAGCGGATCAGCACATCGCGCAGAACCAGCATGGCAACCCCCTGGCAGAGGATAGACCAGATGCGTGTGCCCCACTCGCCCGGCACGATGGGGGCGATCAATGAGACGACCAGGTAATGCAGGGGCGGGTGCACATCCTGGGCAGTGGCCCGCAGCAGATCGGCCAGGGGCAGGCGGGCCAGGGTGGCGGTGAACGCCTCGTCGTACCACCAGTCGAGCCGCTCTACCAGCCATATCGACAGGACCAGGCTTATGCCAATGATGGCAAACTCGATATCGTCGATGTCGATCCATCGCTTGAGGCGTGTAATCATAGGATGGCTACCCCCAGAGCCAGGGCGATGGCGGCATCGCCGATGGTGCATAGGGCGAGATAGGCATAACGGGCTGGCCCAACCAGTTTGGCGGGTAAGACGCGGGCAAGCTCGTTGAATACGGCGGTCTGCACCAGCAGGCAGACGAACATGATCAGGATGACCCGATCACGGGCGGACTCGGACAGTAGCCACGATTGGTAGTATGTGCTCATGACCATGTTATACAACATTCGAGTCACAGGGCAAAATCATCGAGTGGAAACATCGTGTGGTCGAGTGGTGGATCATGTTTACCGTGTGCGGATGGCGCTCATGGATTCGCCATGGCCATTTCTGCCCTGGCAACTGGCTAAAATCCTCGAGTCGCGCACGAGTGGGGTGATCGTGTTCGAGTGGCAAGTCGTTTTTACCCGATATTGATACCCCTTCCGTTTTTGCCAGGTTCCGCTGAAAAAAATTTGGCGTGGAATATTTTTATTGATATTTTTGCGGGCCATTTAAATTATGATATTGGTATAGAGGGTGGTTGTATGAGGCCACCGGGGTCACTGCCTATGTGAGTTTTACAGCCTGCGACTGGCTGAGTCGAGAGAGGGTCACTGACCTTTTGATCCCTGCTGGCCGTTATACCCTGTTTGGTATGAGGGCCAGATATGTTTAATCCATCAGCCGAATAATGAGAGGATAGCCAATTGTTGAAGTTGTGGTTAGAAGAATTTTACGCGCACCTCGGGGCCACAGGCCGCAAGGCGCACACGATCCATTGTTACAAAGCCAGGCTGGCACCGGTGGCGATCTGCCTGGGCGATGGCGACCCGCTGCGCATCACGCTGGCAGACATCGAGGGATGTTTGAGCGGCTACCGGGGCCAGTGGGGCCAGGCCAGCCAGACCACCCTGGCCACCTACATCCAGGCCACCAAGACATTTTTCCAGTTTTGCGCCAACCGCGGGTATTACCCAGTGTCACCGGCTGCCAACCTTAAGCGGCCTTCGAGGGCCAGTGATGGGCTATCCATCCGGCCCGGTGATATGGTGCTGGCTGGCCCGAGCACGGCCAGTGACCCAACCGGGGCCGATGATGATAGTCTGCCTGGCAGGATCGGCGAGTTCCTGGTTTTCCTGCGGGCCAATGGTCGGCGACCGGCGACGCTGGAGATGTATGGTGAGGGGCTGCGGCCTCTGGCTAACCGGTTTGTGGGGATGGCCATCCGGGAGATCACGCCCCGACTGATCGATCAATGGGTTGTTGGGCTGGGCGACCGTTACGCGGTGGCGACGGTTGGCATGTTCGTAAGGCAGACCAAGTATTTTTTCCGGTTCTGTGTGACGCGGGGCTACCTGGAGAGCACACCCGCCGGGCATCTCAAGATCCCAAAGGGCGAGGCCATCAGCCCGGATAAGGTGATCAAGCAGGCCGATCTGGATGCGATGATCGGCTATGCCAGGCAGCAGAGGCTGACCCGTGAGTACTGCTGGCTGATGTTTCTGGCGGACACGGGCTGCCGGACGGGCGAGATGCAATCGATCGACCTGGTGGATCTGGACCTGGTGCGCTGCGAGGTCAACGCCCAGGGCAAGACCGGCAAGCGCATCCTCGATTTTACTCAGGCGACCGCTGCGGCTTTGGCGACCTGGTTGGCGATCCGGCCAGCCACGGACCCGGATGCATTGTTTACCACGCGGGTGGGGCGGGTGAGCCATGCGGTGATCTATCACCGGCTGGCTGATATCGCGGGGGCGCTGGGGATCAAGCGGTTTAACCCTCACAGCATCCGGCATCGGGTGGGGCAGGCGTGGACGGATCAGGGTGCCAGCCTGGAGCTGGTGCGGCTCAAGCTGGGCCACGCCGATGTGACGACCACGGCCCGGTTCTACACGCACCAGGATCACGAGCGGGTCAAGGCGGCGAGTGAGCGGTACAGTTTGGTTAAGTGAGCCCCGGCTTATGGTCGGGGCTCGTCTGTGAGGGGTGGGGGTTTGATGGCTGCCAGCAGGTCTGGGATGCGGCGCCTGGCGTTGGCGATGCGGCGCAGATCCCGGAGGATGGTGGAGCGGTGGACATCAAACAGGTTAGCGATGGCCTGGAGGGTCTCGCCCTCCAGGAGTCCATCATCCTGCATGCGCCAGATGATGATCATCCGGGCGACTGCAAGCTCGTAGCGGTCGTCATGCTCCACGGTCCATCTCCGCCTTGATGATGCGCCGGAGGGTCTCACCCATGCCGCCATCGGGCTGGGCCTTGAGCCAGGCGATCATCGCTTCCGGGAGCCATACGGCGGTCTGGCGCATGGGCTGATCCCCAAAGGTAGGACGACCGCGGCCGGATATCTCGCAAGCATCTACCTCGATAATTTTTCCGCTGTCCAACTCGACGATAGCTTGCTCGTACATCTTATTGCCACGAGTGCGATTAGTATCAGGCGGAAGGACTTCGACGACCTTTGAGATGGTCAGGGTCTCACCGCCATAGGACTCAGGGCTGGCCGTGTTGGCGCTGCGGTAGCGTATCTCGGTTGTAAGAGTGTGCTGGCGCTCCAATGCATCCTGGAGTGTTTCGCCATAGATAATATGTGGTTTGTAGTCAAACAGTTCATATTTTTGCATGGGGTTCTCCTTGTTCCGGTCTGACCGCCTACCGGCAGGGGTGAGGATGATTAGAGATCGATTGTCAAAATTACTTCGGATGTTTCAAAGGGTTCAAAAATCATCCGGTTGTCAACAACTTTGTGAGTCTCGCCAATTGTCTTTTCCGTGACAATGATCGTTTTATCTTTTCGGGTAACAAAGATTGCTTTTCTGTAATCTCCACCGCGATAGTAGCAGAGTGGTTCGGTCATTGCCCTGCCCATGATCCATTCAGGAGATTTATCATCCAGGCGGGTATTGCTTTTTGATTTGATTTCTTTTGCGAGTTGGATTAGCTGTTCTTGTGGGGTCATTTGTGCTCTCCGTTTGTTTTGTCTGTCTGGTTATCTATATATTATTATATACCGTTATATGTTATTGTCAAGTGGTTTTATGTAATCTGACTTAAATTGGTATATTTCCACGCCCCTCTGGAGTTGCCTGTGGAGGTTCGACTCCTTCACCGCCAGCACAATCTGACCCGGAGTATGCTCGTGCGCCTCATGCTGGCAGCTATCATCCTGATCGCCAACATCCTCAGCCCAACATCCCCCCGTAATTTCCTCGACGACGAAGCCGGGCTGGGCGCA
>SXGT01382661.1_pt1 | contig 21031 bp, 38 predicted proteins | sample 3176221 | NCBI WGS metagenome assembly SXGT01 (sample SAMN11356862, study PRJNA531348) | freshwater metagenome | isolation source: freshwater sample F1-120 | place: China: Fuxian Lake, Yuxi | collected 2017-12-25
CCCCAAGCAGGCGCGCTACCAGACTGCGCCACTCCCCGACGCCCGAAAACCCCTAGCTTCTGCGCCATTCGCTACGCAAGCGCTGATTGCTCTCACGGCAACGAGCGGCGGAACGCGGCAAGAACGGGGCACTGGCAGTCCCGGAATATTCCCGAACACGATTCACGGTTCGTTCTCGCGCCGATATAGCTCGCGTTCGACGGCCTCGCGAATGAAGCCCACCTGCGTCTCGTCGTCGCGGAGCGCGGCTTGGACGCGGGCTAGCGTGCCCTCGCGGAACGCAGCCTCGCGCTTCTCGGGATATTCCATCTTCCGGCCCACGCGGCGGGCGGTAGCGGTGGCATCATCGGGAGTCGAGATATTTCGCATATGCCCTATTGACCTAAAAGACATATGCCTTAAATAAAGCATATGCTTTACGGAGACAAGGCGTGAAAAGCTATCCGACCCATTACGCTCTAGTGAAGGCCCTGACCCGAAAGGGCTTCGTCGCAGACATGTTTGATGCACACCGCTTCACTCGTGCTGACGGTGCAGTCGTTCAGGCAGTTTTTGCCGGTAGCTGGAAAGCCGAGGCTCGTTCATGACCCACGCCGAAAAAGAGAAAGCCGTTCGCGAGGCATGCGAGACGGTACGGGCCGGGGCGCGACGGCTTACCGTACTTGGCTGGGGGAATAGTGGCAGCGACTTGTTTCGCGCCCTTGAAACAATCGAAACCGCACTTGCCGGTGATTGCGAGGTTAGCCGTGGGTAATGCATCAGACAACCGCTTCTATCGTGAAGCCGCCAGCGTGCCTCACGCTGCTGAGTCATACCACGACGAGTTCAACACCACGGCGGACTATGACAACGGCTACCGTGCCGCTGTCCGCCTCGCGACGGTGTTGATGGAGAAACACTACCCGGATGCGACCGGCTGGCAGCCCGCCCCTGATCTACTGGGGGTGGTGTCGCAGATCGACAACATGACGGCGGATATGGTGAAGGTAGGCAGCCTGTATGGCCTGCGCGGCGCGCTGGCGGAGTTGGAGGATGCGATGTCTTTCAACTCGACCGAGAAAGCGCTGTATCGGGTTGTTGACCATGCCAAGGCCGTGGCGTTGTATCAGTTCGTTCCGGCCTGCACCTGCCACCCCGACGATCGCGGCACGGGCGACTGCCCTCGCAAGTATGCGGCTTCCGATTGCCTTGTCGCTCGGCATGCTGTGCGGGACCGCTTCGCCAATGATGAGGCAGCAAAGGCGCTGTACGACACTTGGGCGGACAAGCCCGGTTGGGTGCCGTGGGTAGAGCGCGGCAACAGCACCATGCAGGAGCGCGCACGCCGGGAGGTGACGCTGTGACGCAGGAGGTCGCTCCCGCGCTGTACGCTGCCTTGGTGGAGGCGAAGAAGGCGCTTTGGATGGAGCATCGCCACATGTCGAATGTGGAGGACTTCAACAACTTCGCCGTCGTGCAGCAAATCAACGCAGCCCTGACGCGCGCCGATGGAAAGGTCCGCCCGTGAAAGATTGCGCAACCTGTGGGGGTGTCTACGACGAGTATTTGGGCTTCACCATGCACGAGAACAGATGCGCCGCCATCACCCCAGCTGAGAAGCCCGTGCCGGGCGACGAATGGCGCGCAGCTTTGCGCACTGCCTTAGACGCCAACGTGCCGGTCGGTACCGTCAATGCTGCTACTCGCGACACCATCATCAGCAACGTCATCGATGCCCTTGACCGCTTCATGGCAGCCCACCTTACCGCCGATCGTGCTACAGCAGAGAATGCCCTTGAATGGGGGAGGGAGGGGGCGTGAGCGGCCTTGAGTTCAACGTCAACAATTACGTTTGGGTCAAGCTGACCGCAGACGGGCGTCGATGGCATCGCGACTGGCATGGCCGCCACTATGGCGACATTCTTCCATACCACCCGCCCGAGGAGGACGCAGACGGTTGGAGCAAGTGGCAGCTATGGTCGCTAATGCAGGATTTCGGCGAGGGCATTCACCTTGGTGGGCGGGTGCCGTTTGAAACGACAATCCGTCTTGAGCCACCCCTTCCCACCGACCCTTCACAGGAATAGCTTAGGGGGATGCCTGACCTCCCTGACCTCACCACCTGGACCGACGAAGAGGTCCGAGAAGAATGGCTAGGCTCATCGTGGGAGCCGGGGGAGCCTATGGCTGATGCGCTGGCGGTCGAGATGGAGAGGCGGGTAGAGGCGGCGGAAAGTCTAGTGAAATCTGTGCCCGACTAGCGCACCTCGTCAGGCTTCCGGGTAGCGGCGATCACGATCGGGGCGACCTTGCGAGCGAGCCCCGGCGCTGCCAGCCCGACGACGACCAGCGCCAGTTCGGGGTTCTCCTTGGCTTTGCGGGCGATCCCGCTCAAAAGCTTGCCAATGTTCATGCGCTGGCTCCTTCGATCCGGTTGGCTTGCTCGTCTGCTGCGTCTGCGGTCATCCGTGCTGCTGTTGCCGCGTCCCGGGGAGGAGGAGCATCACCCTTCGCCTTCCCGCCCGACGAAGACCCCAGCCAGAAGGCGAACGCGGCCACAGCGAAGGACTTCCACGTCCCGATCACGTCGCCGGTCATCGTAGCGTCTCGCAGCCAGATGACGGCGTAGGCGCTGAAGACGGCATAGCCTGCCACAGCGACGATGCAGACGCCCACGATGATGCGCAGGTGCGGGATCGCGGTCACAGCAGGAACTCCCGTGCATAATCATCCGCCGCCTGCTGGCCGGTAAGCTGGCGTTCGATCACCTCCTTGACGTAGGCGGTAAACAGCGCGGGACCGCAGAAGGGGTGCGTGGTGGCGTCCGGGCACTGAAAGCCCACAGAATAGGCTCCGTCCCCATAGATCGCGACCGTGACGAAGCCGATGATCGGAGCCTCGTCTGTGGCGTTCTCCGCGAGGATGCGGGCTGACCGGGCTACCTTGCCGGGGAGGCTGTCAGGGTCGTTTGCAGCCTCGACGGCGCGCAGGTTGCCGACTTCGGTCATCGCATCGCCTCTGCGAGTTTGATGTGATAGGAGAAGCGCTCGTAGCCGGCGCCGTTGTACCCGCGCGCGAACCCCCGACAGTCGTCAGGATCGCTCGACAGCGCCCGTAGCTCGTCCAAGAGGCCGAAGTGCTCGACGTAGCGCGCCAGGGCCTCGTAGTGCCCGTATTCGTCCTGACGCATCAGCCAGGCCATTGAGAGCGGCGAGAGGTAGCCGAGCTTCTTCCAGTGGGCGCCCATGACCTGGAACCGTCCCCAGCTCGCCGACTGGAACGCCGCTTCGGGATCACGCGCGCAGGCGTCCGCCAGCTTCTGCCAGCTATCCTCGCCGTACCCGCCGGCCTTGGGGTTGCTGAACGGCGCGATCGACCAGCGGCCTTCCGTCAGCCGGTGGAAGTAGTGACGCTCGAACAGGATCTTCGGACGCCCGTTGCGGTCGAACGCCGAGCCGCCGCTCTCCACCCGCGCGACCGCCTTCACCTGCTTTACCGAGCAGCGCAGGCGATCGGCGAACTCCTCGATGTCGCGCTCGGTGACGGCCGGCGCACTGGTGTTGCTGAACAGCGCGAGGAGGGCGGAGCGGGTGCGCGCGCCGTAGATGCCGTCTACCACCAGCGAGGCGCCGTGCTCGTTCAGCCAGGTCTGGAACTCGGCTTGGGTCATGCATTCACCCCCAGCAACTTCAGCACAGCGACGATGACCGCCGCCCCGCTCACGCCGACGAAGGCCCACAGACCCGCCGCCAGCTTGGCCGCGCCTTTGCGCTGATGCTCAATGACCTCCAGCGCCGACAGACGTGCGTCCTGCTTGGCGCGCTCGGCATCGGCGACCCGGATCCGGCCGGGCAAATCGAGCATCACGATCGGCTGCACCTCATTGGCGAGGTCGTGAATGCGCTGACGGATCGCGGACTGATCGCGCTCGTAGCGGTCCATGCGGTCCCCGATACGGTCGATCTTACCCTCCAAGCGCACTAGGATAACCTCGGTCGCATTGGCATGGCCCGTCATCATCTCAGTCACCGAAGGTTCGTGATCGCCGGTCATGAACGCCTCCACACGATCAGGTTGAGCATCACGCTGCTTTCCTCTTGATCGGGGAGTCCGACCGTGGGATTCTTCGGGGATGCGGATCGCTATCTACGGAGCCGGGGGGTTCGGGCGCGAAGTCCTGTACCAAGCGCAGCGAGCCTTTCCGGGAGCCGAGTTCTTCTTCGCCGACGACGCGTTGGCGGGTTCGGCTGTCGCGGGCGTCCTCGTTGTGAGCGTCGCTGAAGCTGCGCAGGCTGATGGTGCGCTGATCGCTGTCCAGGGCGGCGCCACGAGGCAGAAGATGGCGGAAAACTGTCGCCGTGTCGGGTTGCCCGTTCTGACGATGATCGCTGCCACCGCCATCGTGAGCCCGCACGTGACCATCGGCGAAGGGGCGGTGCTGTGCGAGCACGCGATGCTCACCGGCGACGCCGTGATCGGCCGTCAGTTCCAGTGCAACATCTACAGCTACGTCGCGCATGATTGCCGGGTTGGCGACCACGTGACCTTCGCCCCTCGCGTCAGCTGCAACGGCAACGTCCGCATCGAGGATCACGTCTACGTTGGCACCGGCGCAGTGATCCGGAATGGCACACCCGAGCGCCCGATCGTCATCGGTAAAGGCGCCACGATTGGCATGGGCGCGGTGGTGACGAAGAGCGTAGCTGCGGGCGAGACCGTCGTCGGTAACCCGGCTAAGCCGATGCCGCGGCCTCATGCGCGGGCCTCCCATATACCCGGCGTTCCAGAGCTGACGCACACGGTGTAAGTCGGCCCACCCGCCGCAGGGTCGAGGTATTCGATCCGCGAGCCGCGCTTGCCCGGGAAGCCTGAAGGAGGGGTAGTGTCCGCGCTGAGCTTAGCCCGCACGGACCGGAAGATCTGGATATCTTCGGTGCCGGTGCTGTCCAGCCGGACGGGCACGATCGACAAACCGGTCCAGCGGGTGGTGACGGCCGATCCGTAACGAGCCCCGGTGAAAAGCTTCAGGGCTCCCCAGCTTTCGTCCGACGCCACCAGCAGAGCGCTACCGCCGGAGCGGTGCGAGTAGATGATTGGTAGCCCCTCGATGGAGGCGCCAGCGACGCCGTCCGCGGCCGTTTTCACCCGGATGCCATAGCTGCCCTGCTCGGTCCCCGTGTCCGCCCCGAACGAGCCGCCATAGACCGTCGTGTCCACGGACTTGCCGACAAGCAGATTTGCGTATCCAGCCCCCGACTGACCTGCTTGGTAGGCGGTTGCGTTCTCGACACGACAGTTGCGCGGGGGCGCGGTGGGATGCTCAACCACGAAATTATCGCCGCGGCTGTTGTACCCGATGCAATTCAGGAACGCGCAGTCGTAGGTGCTTTCATCCATGACGAAGTTCGACAGGAACTGCGTCGCGAGGCAGCCGACAGCCCGGCCGCCGCGTTGCTGAATAAAACGCACCCCGAACGTCGCCGTGGCATCGTTCGGCCCCCGTCCAGAGACGTTCTCAAACAGGATATTGGTCTGGTGGAACGGGTCGATCAGCGGCACGTAGGAGGAGCCGCCTTGCCCTGGCGGAAGCGAAGCGCGGTAGATGTTGTCCGCCAGGCTGTCGGAATAGATCAGGTTCGCGGTCGAGCACTCCTCCACGACGCAGTTGCGCAGGATCGTGTTCTTGCAAGCGAGTGGCTTCACCGAGGCCGGCGCGAACTCGAACCCCACGTCGCCAGCAGTGTGCCGCAGGAAGGCGTAGGTGACCCGCTTGGCTCGGACGTTCTCGACCAGGATGTTGTAGCCCCCGGAAATCCGGATGCCGTGCGAACCGGTGTCCACCCCTACGGTCGCGCGCGATAGGTTGCCGATCTTGATGTTGCGCACGACGATGGTGTTGGGATGCGTGGTGTAGGCCGTGCCAGCATCAAAGTTGGCCCGGCTGGCGGGGATGTTGTCGGAGGCGATTGAGCCGAGGTAGCCCCAGTCGAAGTGAATGCCCCCGGCCATGAAGGCGTTGTCGGGAACGACGATGTTCTCAAGGATGCCGAGCGAGGCACCCCCGGTGACCTGAACAGCGACCGACCCGAGGCGGACGCCATCGCCGCGATCCACGTTCTTGTTGCTCGACAGGATGAGGTTGCGGGCACCCCAGCCGGTCACCCCTTCGTCCGGCGACGGGTTAGAGACGGTGCCGCCTTCGCTATAGATCGGTCCGACGCAGAGGGGCGCGTGGATGCCCGCCCCGATACCCGGCTCACCACCGGTCACCGGATCATTCTGCGATTGAACCTCGATCGTGCCGTTCTCGACCCACGAATTGTTGCGCAGCCGCACCCCTTGCGCGTTGGTGCCGGTGAGGGTCAGGAGCAGGCGCCCCCCGTTGAGATCGAGGGTGACGCGGTCCTTGATGACCGGGGCCACGGTGCATTTCGTGGTCTTGCCGGGGGGCAGCAAAATCCGCCCACCACCCGCAGCGGCGACGTAGTCGATGCCAGCCTGCAAGGCGGTTGCATCGTCGGTGCCAGCGTCGGACTTCACCCCGAGCATGCCGGAGGGCACGTTATAGAAGGCCGCAGCCCCAACGGTTGTCGCAGGAAAGCCGGGGAGGGAGGCGCCGATCTGGTTGGCGCCGGTGCCGGAGGCGAGGCTGTCCACCAGCGCCGACACCGGGTTGGTCACCCGCGGCCGATACAGCACGATTTGCCCGTTGCCTTGCCGCACCCGGATCGAGAAGGGGGCGTCGACATAGGGGATGCCCGGCGACGAGGTTGTCTCGTTCACCGTCATGCCCCCGATGGTGCGGATCGGCTGCGCGGCGGGGATCGTCAGTTCCTCGTCCCAGAACACCGGCGCGGGGTTCGCTTCCGGGTCCTGCTCGGGCAGCCCAATGTAGACGTAGCCGTTGTCGAGCAGCCGCGACTGATTGTCCGAGAACAGCCCGAAAGGATTGGTAACGGCGGTCATCGTGCTGTATCCTGCTGGCGTGCTGCGATCATGGCTGCGCCCCTCCGCCCTGGCTGTTCTCCTGAGCTGTGTTCCCCTCAGCCCTCAGAACTTCATCACGGCGTTCATCCGCTGCGAGACGTGTGGGAGCCCCCCCAAACGCTTCGGCCAGCCGCGACTGGAGCGCTACTATGTCGTTCGCGATGGCCGGCTCCGCTCGAGCGATGCGCGATAGCCGCTCGAACTGGGTCTGACGCTGTTGGGGAGTGGTGGCCCGCGGCGCTCGGGCCAGCCAACGAGCGAACCGCGGAGAGGCCAGCAACCGCCCCGTCAGGTTCTCGCCGATCACCGTTGCCCCCAGCGTTCCCCAGGCGCCGGCACCCGACATCGCCGTCCACCAGTTGATGCCCGCGCCTGCGGTGTTGCTGTGGTTCGCGTAGCGCTGCGCCTCTTTCGATCCGGCTGCGTAACGAGCAAGATCGTTCAGTGCAGCGCGTCCCTCGGTGCCGAACAGCCGGTTCTTTGCGGAATCGCCGATGGCGTTCCAGTTGGACAGGAACGTCGACAGCGAAAAGACCTGCCCCGTCTCGTCCTGCTGCCCCGCCGTCGCCTGCCCAAGGCGAGAGATCAGGGAGGCACGGACCGAAGACTGCTCTTCCGGCGGCAAGGCGTTGAGGAAGCCGACGAACCGCCGGTTGTTGCCCGACATCGCTGACTTCAGTCGCTGAACAATCTGTTCGCCGGATGCGGCCTTGGCGCCCGTCCCGCCGACGATCGGCTCCAGGAACTCGTCGATCGTCGCGGCCCGTTCGCGCCACATGCGATCCGCCACCCGATATTGCGTCGCCGCTCGATCCAGCCCCTGGGCTCGCAGCCCATTGACGATGTCATCGGTCGCCGCATCAAGCACTCGGTCAGCGATGCGCTCGGTGTTCGACCGGCGCAGCCCATTGTTCTCGAACTCCTCCCGAAGGACGGTGCGAGCGTTGCGCAGGCCGCGGACCGTCACCGCGCCGGTCGCAAGCTGATCACGCAGCCCTTGGAGGATGGACACCCCCGCACCTTGGACCGGGCTTTCCTGAAGCGCGCCAAGCTCGCCATCGAGCACGCGTAGGGCCTCGGGCGTCTCAATCCGCGCCGTCCCTGCAGCCTGCTCTGCGGCATCATAGATGCGGCCGATGCGAGCGCTGGTGCGTGCGCGATAGGCGTTGACGCCCTGGCGTGCCGTCTCTCCGGTTGCCTCCACGCCCTCGACAGGGCCGATCGCTGCGGCGACCCGATTGCGCACGGCTTCAGCACTGTCGAGGGTGGCGCGCGCGCCACGGACGATCTGTCCGTTGCCGCCAATCGTCTGCGCTGCGGCGCTCGTTGCCCGACGCGTGGCTCCGCCTCCGACATCCGCTGGGAAGGGAACGATGTTCTGGCGTTCCGCCGCGGCAAGCACTTCCTGCCCATCCGTGGCCGGAATCACGCCTCGCGCTGCGGCGCGCTGGCGGAGCACCTGCGCGATCCGACTCCCCCCATAGGCCGTCGCACCGCCGGCAACCGCGCCAATCCCGGCGCCGGCCGCACCAGCCCCAAGCCGATCCAGCACGTCGCCATCGGCTGAGTTGAAGCCATAGACACCACCGTATGCCGACGCCTCTTGCGCCGTGCGCGCCGCGAAGGCTCGAGCCGCCGCAAGCTCCGCCGCCCCGCGCGTGACGCCCGAGCGCAGTGCAGCGATCCCGGCCGTGCGAGCCGCACCCGCCGCCCCGCTGGGGATAAGCGCGCCGCCCGCTACCTGCCCAATCAGCCGAGCCGTACCGTGCTGCTGCTCGTCGTTGAGGAGGATGCCGCGGTTGCGATCGACGTTATCGGCAAACGTGGAATTGGGGTTGGTGATCGTGTCGATTGCGGCGCCGACGTAGGGCAGGGCGCCCACGGTCGCGACATCAGCGACACCACGAAGCGTTGCCGCCGTCGCCCCCTCGCCCTTGACGGCAACCGGCTTCACCTCGCCCCGCTTATAATCCACCGAAAGCGGGAATTTGCGGTTTTCAGGCTTGGCGTAGAAGGCGACGATTTCTTGAATGTTCGCCAGCGCCTGAGCGTCTGGCTTCGCGCCGAACGCCTCGGACATTCCGGCCAGCCGATCAACACTTGCGCCCGACATCGCCGCTTGCTGAAATTGCTGCCATTGCTCGTCAGTGAATTTACGGGCGTTCGCCTGCATCGCCGGACCTTCACCAGCGAATTGCACCGTGGCACCCGCGACATCGCTGTTCTGCGGACGAGGACGGGTGCCGGACGGCGTTTCGGGACCAGACGGGGGCGTGCCGCTTCCACCGGCAACGACCCCCGCCGTGCCAGACTGCTGATCACCTCCTTTCGCCTGCCCGAAATATTCCGGGTATTGCGCTTTCAGACTATCTGGAACGGCGCTGCCCGCCGAGCTAATCAAGCCTTGGATGACGCGCTTACGCGCCGCCGCTTTCTCGTTGACAGCGGCTTCGCCGTCTCCAGGCTGCGGAAAATAGACCTTGTTCTGAAGGTCGAACTCGTCGGGCGTGATGGCCGCGCCGGAATCCTTGCGCAGCGTCGCGGCGATGAATTCCCGCTTCGCCGCCTCGGACACCTGGCGCTCATCGGAACTGAATTGGTTGGAAAGCGAAGGCAGGTACTCGGCAACCGTGTTGCCGATCGCGCTTCGGGAGCCAATCTTCTGCGCCGTGAACGTCTTGTTCGCCCCGAGCGCGCGGATCAGGAAGGCGTTCGCATTGCCCTGTTCAACACCGCCGCCACCCCCGCCGGAAGCCGCTGCGGTCTTCCCCAGCAGGCCCTGCGCCTGGTAGCTATCCAGCTCGCGCTGCGCTTCCGGCTTCAAGGTCTTGCCCAGAGCCTCGGCACGCGCCTTCGCCGCCTGGAGAAGCTGGATACGCTCCTTGAGTTCCCCCGTCGCCGCCATCAGCTGATCAGCGCGTCAAGCTGGGCGTCGGAGAACTTGCCCGCCCCCTTCTTCCCGCCGCCCTTGCCGCCAGCCGCCGCCTTCTTGTCGGCACGCACGTCGTCACGGACCTGCGCCGCCTCGCTGGCCCGGTTGTGGCGCTTCGTCTCGTCGAACTTCTCCCGCTCAAGCGCGGCGTCGGCTTCCGCCTTCTTCGCCTTCGGCCCCCAGCCGATGCTCTCCATGACGCCCAGCCCGTCCTCGCCAAGGGTGCCGAGGATCACCGAGCCGGCGATCTGCTTGGCCGTGGCAAGATCGCCCTTCTGCACGGCGCTGATCGCCGCGTCCGTGATCTCGGTGGACTCGCCCGCCTCCGCGAGCGCCGCCCGACGTTCCTTAAGGTTCGCAAGCGCCTGATCCTTCAGGCCGGCGTTCAGCAACCCGCCGAGGTTCATCGCCGCCTGTACGTTGCGGGTGCGCTGCGAAGCGGTCTGCGCATCCGAGGCCGCCTTGAGCTGCTGGAACCGATCGGGGAAGCGCAGCATCGCGTCCGACCAATCGGCCGCCGTCAGGTCCTTGCCGCGACTGCCCTGTGCCCAGGACTGCCACGCGGCGTCCTCCGCCGCCTTCCGATCCGCTTCCTGCTGGAGGATCGCCGTGCGCGCCTGCTGGCTTTCGATCTGCGCCTGGTTTTCCTGGCGCTGTAGCTGAAGCTGGCGCCCACGAAGGAGCGGGCTGAGGTCCAGCTGGGTCAGCATCGAATTGTAGTCAATCGGCCCCATCGTCAGAACCCCAAGACTGCGCCAGTCGCTTGCACGATCTGGTTGAAATTGTTGGCGACCTGGTTGCCCTTGGCGATCTGCCCCCCGGCAATCGCGGCACCCTGTTGGCCCAAGAGGTTGCCGATGTTCGAAGCGACGTTGATGCCGTTGTTGCCGACACCCGCCGCCGCGTTCTGGCCGATGCTCGTCACCGATCCGAGCCGCTGGAACTGGTTGCTGATGACACTCGAGAGGAGGTCAGCGCGGAAGCGCGAGAGGCTGTTGTTGGTGGTGCCGCCCCGCAGGCTACCCGTCGCCGCGGCGTTCTGGAGGATCGCCTCCTCGCCCTGCTTGACCGAGGTCGTGTATTCCGGGCTGGCCAGGAGCGTGTTGATCGCCGTGGACTGCGCGTCCGTCCCATTCAGCCCCAGAAGCGCCATCTGCTGCGCGATCGACTTCGACCCAGCGTCCACGAAAGGTTGCTGGATCGTGCGCGCTTCCTCGCGAGCCGCGCGCTGCTCGGCAATGGCCTTGTCCGCCGCGGCGGCCTGCGTGTTTGCGGCCTGCTGAGCGCCCTTTGCGGACTGCTTCGCGCCGGTAATGCCACCGACTACGTCACCGATGAGGTTGCCGACAAAAGACAGCGACGGGCTCCGCAAACATGCTGGAGCGCCGCCAGTCGCGCATATACTTGGCCGTACCCGACGTATAACAGCAGCGACTCAGCGCCGCAAGCGCCATTCCTCGGCTGTCAACCCAAGAAGCAAGAGGTCGAGCGGCTTTCCGTCGCGCCTGACTGCTTCCCGCTTCCGGCCCTCATCCACGAATCCCAAGCGCCGACAGAAGTTGGCAGTCGAGGGCAGCGAAGACAGCACCCATGCCGATGCTCGCTGCACACCGTCGCATAGCACCCGATCGAGGAACATCGCTGCAAGCTCGCGACCATCCTTGATCGACCAGCGGGCAAGCGCGACGTGTACCTCCGCCTCAAAAGCGCTAAACTTGCCCAGGATGAAGATGCCGGCCAGCGAACTTTCGACATAGGCGGCATAGTATTCGATCGCGGGGTTGTCGATGTATCCCGGCACACGGCCGTCGATCCTCAGCCGCTCCGAGATCCATGGATCAGAAAGGATCGCGTTGACGATATCGGGGTCGCGGGTCCGCTCAAGGCCGAAGCGCATGGTTCGCCCTGAGGTCCGTCACTAGTGCCGCCACGATGCCCGTCAGCGCGGCGACCTGATCCATGAGACCTTGCACGTCGGATTGGGTGTAGACCGCGCCTGCTGTTCCGCCGGCATAGGTCGGGACCGCGGTTCGCGACGGCGCGGCGAGGGGCGCGGGAAACGGCGGACCGACATCCTGGGTCACCTTCGTATCAGCAAGATCGTAGGCTGCATCGGCGCGTGCCTTGGCCGTGGCGGCGTCGGAAATGCCCTGTGACGCGTCCATCTGCGCGGCATCTGCCGCGCCTTTGGCGGCATCGGCCGACTGCTGCGCCGCGGCCGTGTCCGCGGGGTTATCCTGATACGCCGCCTGTTGAAGGTCGAGAATGCCGCGAACAGCTTCCGGGCTGGTGCCGAGCCCGGTGCCCGAGATCACCCGCTCATCAAGGTAGGTATATTCTCGCTTCAGCGCCATCAGCTCGCCAGCCCCTCGATCGTCACCTCGAGGCGAGCAAAGGCGATCGGCGACGATGCGACGCTGCGGAAGCGAAAGCCGCGCCAGTTGCGCAGTCGCCCGAGACGGCGCCATGCCGGGCGGGTGCCGCGCTGTCCGAAGCGGCCCGCTTCCACGACGCGTTCCTGCGAATAGGTCAACCCGTCGTCGGTGTAGGACAGGGCGACCGTGGGCACATCGGTTTCTGTCGAGCGGCCCGCCAGCGTCACCAGCTCGAGCGAATGCACCAGCGCAGCGGCGCCTGCGTTGTAGACCAAGGGTGCGTCGAACGAATATGCGCTTGCGGCGGTCGTGGGCGTCTGCCCGGAGGATGATGACGGCAACGCAGCCAGTCGCCCGGAGCCGCGCCAGCAACAGTCTCGACAGCCGCAACCGCAGCGCATTTCGGACGATCAGTACAACATCCTCGTAACGCTGCTGGAACAGACCGGGACCGACGTTGTGCGGTTCAACGGTCACTACGGCGTCGACAAGACGCGCGACCTGCCAGCGGCGGCTTACGATCACGCCTATCGGCTGCTGTCCGATCGCCTGAACCCTCCCGCTGATCGAAAGGCCGCGTGATGGAACTGGTACAGGGAACCGACGAATGGCGCGCCGCTCGTGCTGGCAGCCTCGGAGCGTCGCAAATCCACGAGGCGCTGGCGAAGACCCGCACCGGTTGGGGAGCGTCGCGCGAGAACATCAAGGCTCGCCTCGTTGCCGAGCGGCTGACCGGCGCACCGCAGGACAGCTTCACCAATGACGCGATGCGCTGGGGCGTGGAGCAGGAAGCCGCCGCCAGGGAGGCGTACAGCTTCGTACAGGGCGTTTCCGTGGTCGAAGTGGGTCTGCGCAAGCATCCGACGCTAAACGGCTCCCACGCGAGCCCTGACGGCCTCGTGGGCGATGACGGGCTGGTCGAGATCAAGTGCCCGAACACGGCGACCCACATCCTGACCCTCCGCGGCGGGCCGATCGCCGACAAGTACGTCAAGCAAATGCAGTGGCAGATGCGGGTTTATGACCGGCGCTGGTGCGACTTCGTCTCCTATGACCCTCGGATGCCGGTGGAGATGCAGCTCCACATCGCCCGCGTCGAGCGTGACGACGCCCTGATCGCGGACATGGAGGCCGCGGTCGCCGAGTTCCTGGCGGAGGTCGAAGCCGACGTCGCCGCCCTTACCAACCTCTATCGAAAGGCTGCCTAATGCCGGAACGTCTCGACGCGCTCACGGTGCGCGAAAGCAATGGCAAGAGCTACTGGACGAAGATCGGCGCGGCGTTCCCGAACCGGAACGGTTCCGGCTACATCGTCCGTCTCGACGCCATGCCCGCCAGCGTGGACGGTCAGTTTGCTATCCACCTGCGCGAGCCGAAGCCGCGCGATGATCGCCAGGGCGGCAATGGCGGCGGTCGTCAGCAGCAGCGTGACGACGACTGGGGCGGGGATGCCCCCTTCTGATGCCCGCCGCAGCAGTCCGCCGCTATTGGGATTGGCTCGCGCAGGAATGCCCGGATTGTGTCTGCGGCGCGCCTGCTGAGCATAACCACCACATCATCCACGTGAACCGCCAGCGGATCACCAAGGACGATTGGCTGGTCGTGCGCCTCTGTGCGGCGTGCCACCAGAACGGGCCGCAGGCTGTCCACCGGCTGGGTGGGGAGCGGCAGTATCTGGAAGCCACGGGTTACGACCTAGTCGCCCGCTCCGTCCTCAACCGGCATAATTTCGAGGTGCGGAATGGCTGATATCGACCGCGCCATCGATGAGGCGGAGCGGCTGTTCGAGAGCGCTGCGGAGGCCCGTGCCGAGGCGGAGAACGCTGACGAGCGCCGCAAGCAGATCGAAGCCTTGATGTTCATCAAGCACAAGGATGCGGGCTGTTCTGCCGCGGAGGCCGAACGCCGCGCCAAGGCTGACCCTGAGTACCGTCAAGCTGCCGACGATTGGATGAGTGCCAACATCACCTGGCGCCGCCTCGATGGCAAAGCCCGAGGAAAAGAGCTGCGCTTCGAGGCGTGGCGAAAGCGGTTCGAGCGCGGCCGGTCGTATGAGGCGATGACCAGCGACGTGGAGCGCCAGCCGCTCCTCCGCCTCCTCGATCCGGATCAGGAATACGATGCCGAGTGCGGCACGGGGTGCGCGGGAGAGGCAGCATGACCGCCCACCCCTCGACACCTCAGTCGGAAGGAGCACGCTCGTGACCGGGAAGCTTTTGCCCTGTCCGTTTTGCGAAGGCGAAGGGCTGCCAATCCACTCCGCGATCCATTGCCAGGGCTGCGGAACCGTCGTGCGCGAAAGCGACCCGCAGCGCGCCGCCCTGCTGTGGAACACCCGCTCCCACACCGATCCTATCGGTGAGAAAAAGACGCTGGTCGAGGCGCTGACCGCAATCGTCCAAGTGGTCGCGGACGCTGACAGCGAAGACGCTATCGGCTCGCTCGATATCGACATTCCGAGCGGCGGCTACCCTCGCCAATGGCTTCGCAACGCCGCCCGCTTCACCCTCTCCACGATGAGGAACAACGGTAATGGATAACGATGCCGGGCGCGTGCCGTTGGCACCGGGCTCTCGTGAACCGGACCCGCAAGCGGTTCCGGCCCTGACGGGCTTCGATCCCTCGCGCGAAATCGAGGAACGCTTCTGGTCCATTGTTGACCGCGACGGCCTGTCTGTCGTGCCCAGCGATATGTGGGATGCTTTGGAATTGATCGTTCGCCGCAGCGGTCATTACGATGGGCTTGTTCGCGCGCTGCACGACGCAATTTGTTCGCCGAAAGGCGTCGTTCCGGAGAGCGCCGAACGTTACTATCGCTCCTATCTTTGCATTGGTCGCGGCTGATGTGCGGCAACCCTATTCGCGTTGCCACCGCAGCGCTTAGCGAACGCATTTTTGCAGGTCGGCTCACGAAGGACGGGCGAGCCTTCAAGGAGCCGCGTTACGACGTAACCAGCGACGTGCTAGCGGCCATCCGCGACAAGGTCGGCATCGGCAACGAGATCGACGTGGCGACTGGCGGCGTGGTCGAGTTCCGCATCGCCGTATTGCCGCCTCGCGATAGCGATGGAAGCGGCGAAGCCGGCGAGACCGGAACGGGCTCGACCGTAGGCGACAGCGCGGACCCGAAGGGTATCGCCCAAGGAGGACAGCCATGACCTCCAAGGTAGTGGCGGGTGTCGACCTGCTGGAACTGGCGGACCAACTGGGGCCGAGCGAGATCGATTTCTTGCACGACGTGTGTGACGGCCGAAAGCCTGGTCTCGCCGATCGTCGCGAGGATAGGGCGCGCCAGCGGTGCCGGCGAAAAGGGCTGGTGAAGGTCGTCAAGAACCCGCGGCGCTGGGTGGCCACTCCACTTGGCTTCGCCGTCGCAGCAGCCGCCCTTCGCGCAAGGACCTCCCAACCCACCCCGCCCAAGGAGGGCTCAACCCATGTCTGATGATGTGGAACAGATCGTGGCGCGGCTGACGAAGGCGCAGCGGATGACGTGCCCTACGTGCGAGGGGCGCGGCTTCTGGCAGTCCTTCCCGGGCGGTGAGGAATGGCCCTGCCTATCATGCCGCGTCGATGATGCCCGGGTACTCACCCTCATCTTGGATCGCATCACACCGCAGCAGCGCGAGTTCCTGCTGTTCGGGGCTGACACCCTCGCCGACCAACCCGCCACGCCAGAGCAGTGGGACGGCATTCTCATGTGCGGCTTCTGGGTCGAGGAGGATGACGAGATCGATCTTGGCGACGGCGAGATTTGGCCCGGAACACGGCGTTGGTTCGCGTCTAGCCGGGCGAGCTTTGCGGGCGACCGCGGAGATTGGAAGCTGTCGTTCCGATACAACGGAAACGGCCTCGCCGTCCGCACCGCCCTTCTTTCCAAGGAGGGAGAGAGCGCCGATGCGTGAGACCTTCGAGCGCGAGGGGCCGAAGTGCCCTTGCTGCGGGCGCCAGTACACCGCCGATGAGCCGATCTACTTCGATGAGATGCGGTACACGGAAGAGACCTGCGACGACTGCGGCGCGACCTTCGACGTGAGCGTCCAGACGGACACGACGTGGACCTGCACCGAGCGGAGGCCCGCATGATCGCTGACCAGCCCCCGCCCATCCCACGACAGGCCAAGAGGATTTTGGAGGAGAGGCGATGACGCTGCTGACCCCTCAGGAGGCGGCGGAGCGGCTGCGCCTGTCGGAGCGGACCTTGCGCGACCTCAAGCGCACAGGAGCAATCCGGTACGTGGCGATTAGTCCCGGCCGCATCGCCTACCGCGCAGACGACCTCGCTGAATACATCACCACCCGCGTGCAGTGCGACCAGGCCCCGGAACCTAAGCCTCGCACGAAGCGGCGGGTTTCGGTTCGCGCCGGCACGGCTCATAATATCGTCCCCTTCTCGCAGAGGCGACGGGTGCCATGACGGTCTACAAGCCGAAGAAGAGCAAGCACTACCACTTCGACTTTCAGTTCAAGGGTGTCCGCTACCACGGCTCGACCAACTGCGCATCCAAGCGCGATGCAGAGCGGTACGAGCGCGATCAACGGACTGAGGCGGCGCTCGGGACCAAGGTCAAGCCGTCCCTCACCCTGGACGAGGCCCTTGGGGCGTTCTGGGAGCAGAAAGCCCGCCACGATCGCGATAAGACGATTGAAGGCCAGCTTGCTCGGCTGGGGGACATGCTCGGCAAGAAGAAGCTGCTATCCGATATCACCCAGCACGACATGAACGTGTACGTCGCGACTCGCCGGGGGATGAAGGCGCGGCACAAGGAAACGCTCGTTAGCGCCGCAACCGTCAACCGCGAGATCGAGGCACTGCGTCGGGCCGTCGCCTATCTGTCGGACGGCTATAGCGTGCCCGACATCGACTGGATGAAGCTGAAAATCCCGGAGCCGAAGGGCAGGGTGCGGGAGTTGAGCGATGCCGAGGAAGCCGCGCTGTTCGCCCAGCTCCCCGACGATCTATCGGCCTTGGCGCGGTTTGCGATGCTTTCGGGCCAGCGGCGCACGGCCCTGACGACGCTGACGTGGGCGAACGTTGACCTTGCGAACCGCTACGCCCGGGTGCTGACGAAGGGTAACGTCTGGCACGGCTTCCCGCTCTCGCCCCAGCTGATCGCCATCCTCGCCAACCGGCCAAAGGTCTGCGCGCAGGTGTTTACCTACGAGTGCGAGCGATCGGCACCAGCGAAGAAGGGCCAGGCGCCACGCGTGAAGGGGCATCGCTACCCGTTCTCGGAAGATGGCTGGAAGCGGAAATGGGCGGCGGCATTAAAGCGTGCTGGGATCACCGACTTTCGCTTCCATGACCTGCGCCATACCGCTGCCACTCGCGTCACGCGCAAGAGCGGCATCCAGGCGGCGCAGCGACTGTTGGGCCATGCCGATATCAAGACCACCTCCCGCTACGCGCACGTCACCGATGACGATCTGCTTACAGCGATGATTGCAGCGGAGTCCCGGATTATCCCAGACGACGGCACGGTAGTAGCGCTGAAACCCGCAGAAAAGCGCGGAAAATAGAGGATGCGCCCCCGGCTCCCAAAGCAGGCGCGCTACCAGACTGCGCCACTCCCCGACGCGTGACGGCGGTTAGGGGGTCGGGGCGGCGCGCGCAAGAAAAAGGGGCGCTGCCCGTGCGGGAAGCGCCCCTTCGAATCGAGCCGGAACCGGAAGGATCAGGGGCGTGCCCCGTTCTCCTCCGCCGCATCGCGAACATTGTCGGCGCGGTCCTCGAGGTTGTCGGCCGCGCCCTCCAGCAACGCCGCGGTATCGGCATTGGTGGTGGCGTCGGCCATCGCCGTCAGATTGTCCGCCTTCTGCTCAAGCGCGTCGGCGATCCGGTCGGCATCGTTCTGCACCGACGCCGTCTCGGACGATCGATCGCATCCCGCCAGCGCGAGCAGCGCGAGGGCGGGGAGGACGCGCAGCGTCTTCATCGCGATCGGTTCGTCGGTCCCGAGACGGCGTCCGATGGGATTACTTCAGGTTGTCGGCGGTCGCCTCACCGGCGTCGCGGACGTTGTCGGCCGCGGCGTTGATGTTCTCGGCAGCGGCCTCGGCATTGTCCTCGGCGAACGGATTCGCGGTGGTGTTCGAGGTGTCGGCGACGTTGTCGGCGAGGTCCTCGAGGTTGTCCGCCAGCGCTTCCGAGTTGTTCTCGACCGCGTTCGCCTCGGGCGACTTCGAGCACGCCGCGACCGACATCAGGCCGGCGGCAGCGGCAACGAGCAGGATCTTCTTCATTTTCGAATGCTCCCAAGCATCACAAAACTCGCGGCCGACCCCAGCGCCGTCGCGAACGCTCCGAATACCCTAGCGATTACGTAGGTCAATCGCCAAAATTCATCTCGCGGCAAGGTTCGCGACGAATGGTTACGGCCTCGTGACGGTGCCGATCACCTCCGGCGCGTCCGCGACGATGGCCAGCATCGTCGTCCAGGCGGCGACGTTCTGGCGCAGCTGCTCGGGGTCAACGCGGTCGAGCGTGTCGTCGGGGGTGTGGTGGACGTCGAAGTAGCGCAGCCCCGACTGGTTGAGGTCGATCCCCGCGACGCCGGTCTTGATCGTCTCGGCGATGTCGGCGCCGTCGCCGCCGCCGCCGGTGCCCCGCACGATGCCGAGCGGCGCGAGCGCGCTCGCCAGCCGGTCGCCGACCGCCTTGGCGCTGTCAGGGAGCGTCGCCTCCATGCGCCAGACGCGGTCGGCGCCGAAGTCGCTCTCCGCCGCGATCGCGTGCTTCTCGCTGCCGTGGCGGCGGGCGTAGTCCTGCCCGCCGAAGCCGCCGACCTCCTCGGCGCCGAACCAGACCACGCGGATCGTGCGGCGGGGGCGCTTGCCCGAATCGAGGATGCGCTTCGCCGCGGCGGCGGTGATCGCGACCCCGCTGGCGTCGTCGATCGCGCCGGTGCCCTGGTCCCAGCTGTCGAGGTGGCCGCCGACGAGGACGATGCCGGCATCGGGGTCGGTGCCCGGCACTTCGGCGATGACGTTGCCGCCCTCCTGCTCGCCGATCTGGCGCGGGGTGAGGACGAGGGTCATGCGGATCGGCTTGCCGCGCGTTGCGATGCGCTCGATCAGCTCGGCGTCGGGCACCGACAGCGCGGCCGCGGGAATCGGCGCCACGCCGGCGGGGAAGTTGGTGACGCCGGTGTGCGGCAGGCGGTGCGCGTCGGTGCCGATCGAGCGGATGACGATCGCCGCCGCGCCCTTCTGCGCCGCGATCCCCGGCCCGGCGAAGCGCGCCGCCCCGGCCGAACCGTAGCTGGAGCCGTCCTGCGTCGGCAGCATGGTGTTGCCGACATAGGCGATCTTGCCCTTCAGGCTGCCCTCGGGCGCGCGGGCGAGGTCGCCGAAGGTCGGGAAGACGACGACCTCCGCAGTGAGGCCGCCGGGGCCGGTCGAGGCCGAATTGCCGAGCGCGGCGAGCGCCAGCTTCTGCGGGAAGGGCGCAACGATCTCGGCGCGCTCGTCGCCGCGCACCCAGGTCGGCATGCGGTAGGTCTCGATCCGCACGTTCTTGAACCCTAGCGCCTTCAGCTTGCGCGCCGACCAGTCGCGCGCCCGCGCCTCCGCCTCGGTTCCCGCCAGCCGCGGGCCGACCTCGGTCGTCAGCCCCTCGACGATGTCGTAGGCGACCTCGTCCTTCAGCGCGGCGTCGCGCAGCGCGGCGACGCGCGGATCGACCGCGACGGGAATGACCGGCGCGCCACGACGCTGCGCCGCGGGGTTGGGTTGCTGGGCCGTCGCGGGGGTCGTGACGGCGAGCGCGGCGAGCAGCGGGCTCGCCAGGAAGGCGTGGCGGATCATGCGGGGTCCTCGAGGGGGTTGTGAATGGAAAGGCCGAGGGCACGCGCGGCGCGGCCCTGAATGCGGTCCGTGGTGACGAGGGTCGCCGCGCAGCGGTGGTCGATCGCGAGGTGCAGGGCGTCGGGCAGGCGCAGGCCGAGCGCGAAGTCGCGCATCAGGTCGGTCGCGGCCAAGACGTGGTCGGGGTGCAGCGCGACGCGCTCCCAGCCCATCGCCAGCGCCTCCACCCCCTCGATCGCCATCTGCGCCGTCGCCTCGTCCAGCTCGCGGCTGCGCACCTTCCTTCCGACGACCGCGACGAACTCGCCCAGGCACAGGTCGCTGACGAGCGGCGGCTCCTCGATGCGGTCGAGCCATGCCATCAGCCGATCCGATCCCGCGTCCCCGAACACGATCGACACGAGCACGCTCGCGTCCAGGCAAGCCCTCAAGGAAAGCGATCCTCGTCGCGCGCCTCGCGCAGCGCCGCGCCCCAGTCGATCGCGCGAGCGGCGGGCGGCAGCGCGGCGTGGAGCGCGTGCAGGGCGGCGCGATCCTGCGCGAAGCGGCGACGCGGGGTCATCGCCGCCACCACCTCGCCGTCGCGGGTGAAGACCACCTCGTCGCCGCGCTCGACCGCTTCGACCCAGCGCGCGACGTCGCCTTCCATCGGGATCTCGATCCGGTCCATGCTCCCGTCCTACGCCGCCCCCTTCGCGTTGCCAATCGGGGTGTCGGTCGCTATCTCGCGCGGCCTGATCCCCTGCCTCTCGCGAAAACCAGGAGCCGTCGGCGCATGGCCGTCCAGTACACCTACGTCATGAAGGGTCTGTCGAAGACCTTCCCGGGCGCGAACAAGCCCGTGCTCAACAACATCCACCTGCAGTTTCTGCCCGGCGCGAAGAGCGCGATCATCGGCCCCAACGGCTCGGGCAAGTCGACGCTGAGGAAGATCATGGGCGGGCTCGACCAGGAC
>SXGT01805680.1_pt1 | contig 21029 bp, 16 predicted proteins | sample 3176221 | NCBI WGS metagenome assembly SXGT01 (sample SAMN11356862, study PRJNA531348) | freshwater metagenome | isolation source: freshwater sample F1-120 | place: China: Fuxian Lake, Yuxi | collected 2017-12-25
GCCGTGCTCGGGCTCGCCGATGCGCAACGCTTGGTGGCTGTGCGAGCCCTCCTCTTGCGGATCACGGCGATGCTCACCGCGATGGTGCTGAAGCTCGGCTCGTCTTCGTCGGGCTCGGGCTCGGGCGCGGGCTCGGGCTCGACGTGAGGAAAATGAGGGGATGCCTCAGGGTCAGAACCTGACCGTATACCTGACGTAGGAGCTCGACGTGCCGTCCGTCTCGACGCGGAGGCGCTCGAGCTCCTTGGCGGCGCGGTACGTGCTCGGGCGCAGCACGTAGGGGACGAGCGCGCCCACGAAGGACAGGCTCATCGGCAAGAGCACGCGGAGCGCGCGCTCGTCGGGGCCGTAGTCGGTGCGCGTGTTGGGGGCGCACGTCCCCTGCTCGAGACAGACGATGATGGGCGCCGTGATGGACGCGAGCGCGGCGACCGAGAGGGCGACCGGCCACTCCGATCGCACCGCGCCCTCCACCGTCGGGTGCGAGATCCACGTCGGATCGCACTTGGGGAGCGAGAGGTACACGCCGCCCAGGGCGGCCCCCCACGTCAGACCGACCAGGGACGCACCGACGAGCCGCACGCCGGGCTTCGTGCTCCCGTTGAAGAGCGTGACGTCGGCGCCAATGGATGCGGCGTTCGCGGCGAGGGTGCCGCCGATGTAGAGCCAGTCGGTGCGGTCGGCGCGCTCGCAGAGGCGCTTCTCGACGGCGTTCCTCGCGCCCATGTCCGACTCGACGTACGCGAAGGGGGGGCGCTCCGTGTACGGCGTCGCGTCGGGGGCGTCCACGACCGGGGAGCGTACCACGCGGGCTCGCCCTTGCGGCGGGCCGGAAATGAGGGCAATACGTGGGGGCATGATCACCCACATTTTCCGGGAGTACGACATCCGCGGCGTCGCCGACCGCGACCTCCCCGACTCCACGGTGTTCTCCATCGGGCGCGCGTTCGGCGAGGTCCTCTCCGCGGGGCGCGCCACCACGCGACTCGCGATCGGTCGGGACTGCCGGCTGTCCTCCCCGCGGCTGTTCGAGGCGCTGACGGATGGGCTGCGGAAGAGCGGGTGCGATCTGCTCGACATCGGCGTCGGACCCACGCCCGCGCTCTACTTCGCCGTGCACCACCTCGGGACGGACGGCGGCGTGATGATCACGGGCAGCCACAACGACGGACCCGAGAACGGGTTCAAGATGATGCGGGGGAAGGCGAGCTTCTTCGGCAAGGACATCCAGGATCTGCGCGCGCGCGTGGCGGCGGGGACGTTCGGGCCCGAGAAGACCGGCAAGCTCGAGATCGTCGACGTGCACGGCGCGTACGTCGACCACGCACGCAAGCACTTCGACTTCCGCGGAAAGCCGCTGCCGTTCGTGCTCGACGCGGGGAACGGCGCGGGCGGGCCCCTCGCGCTGGCGGCGATGCGGGCGGTGGGACTCGAGCCGGATCCCCTGTTCTGCGAGATGGACGGGTCGTTCCCGAACCACCACCCCGACCCCACGGTGCCGAAGAACCTCGACACTCTGATCGCGCGCGTGCGAGCGACCGGCGCGCGCGTCGGGCTCGCATTGGACGGCGACGCGGATCGGCTCGGCGCGGTGGACGCGAACGGCGACATCGTGTGGGGCGACCGGCTCCTCATCCTGTTCGCGCGCGCCGTCCTCGCGAAGAACCCCGGGGCGGCGATCCTCGGCGAGGTCAAGTGCTCGCAGACGCTGTACGACGACATCGCGAAGCACGGCGGTCGGCCCATCGTCTGGAAGACCGGGCACTCCCTCATCAAGACCAAGATGAAGGAGGAGAAGGCCCTGCTCGCCGGCGAGATGAGCGGGCACCTGTTCTTCGCGGATCGCTACTTCGGCTTCGACGACGCGGTGTACGCTTCGCTCCGCCTGCTGGAGATCCTGGCGGCGGATTCGCGATCGATCGGCGAGATGCTCGCGGACGTGCCGACCACGTACTCCACGCCGGAGATCCGCGTCGACTGTCCCGACGCCATCAAGTTCGACGTCGTCGCGCGGGTGACGGCGAAGTACAAGGCCGAGAGCCGCAGCGTCCTCGACATCGATGGCGCGCGCGTCACGTTCGGGACGCCCGAGAGCCCGGCATGGGGGCTCGTGCGCGCATCCAACACGGGTCCTATCCTCGTGATGCGCTTCGAGGCGGCGAGCGAGTCCGACCTCGCGCGCATCCGTGCCGACGTCGAGGCGGCGGTCGCCGCGGAGCGCCGCCTCCTTGCAAGCTGAGCCGACGCCGCGCAGGTGGACGGTGGGCGCGATCGTGGCGTGGGCCGCCGACGACTTCCGCGCCCGCGGCATCGACAACCCGCGGCTGGACGCCGAGGTGATCGTCGCCTTCGCCTTGGGGCTCACGCGCATGCAGCTGATCCTCGACCGCGAGCGCGTGCTCGTGGGCGCCGAGCTCGACACCCTCCGGGCGCTCGTCAAGCGGCGGCGGGCGAGGGAGCCCGTCGCGTACCTCCGCGGGTTTCGAGAGTTCTTCGGGCGCGAGTTTCGCGTGGATTCATCGGTGCTCGTGCCGCGACCCGACACCGAGGCGCTCGTCGAGGTGGCGCTCGAGCGGACGCGCTCGTGCTCGATGTACGGCCGCGTGATCGACCTGTGCACAGGCTCGGGGTGCGTGGCGATCACCATCGCGCGCGAGCGTCCCACGATGCAGGTGACGGCGACGGACGTGAGCGCGCGCGCGCTCCTCGTCGCGCAGGAGAACGCGCTCCGCCTCGGCGCGTGCGGCATCGGGTTCCGGGAGGGCGACCTGTTCGCCGGCGCGCCGGGCCCGTACGAGCTCGTGACCGCGAACCCTCCGTACATCCCCAGCGGCGACATCCCCGGGCTGGACGCCGACGTACGCGATTTCGAGCCGCGGATCGCCCTCGACGGCGGAAACGACGGCCTGGCGATCCTGCGCCGGGTCGTGGAGGACGCGCCGGACCACCTGGTCGGGGGCGGCGTCCTCGCCGTGGAGATCGGCGCCGATCAGGGCCACGCCGTACGCGCGATGTTCGAGGCGAGCGGGTTCGCGCGGGTGGAGATCCGGAGGGATCACGGTGGACACGACCGCGTGGTCAGCGGTGTGTACGGCTGATGCGGTTCCTCACGATCGTGATCTTGATGAACGTGCTGTCGCACGGACTCCTCGCGACGTGGCTGTTCACGTTCTTCCCGCGCGCCCGACGCTACAAGCGGCGCATCGCGCTCGTGGTGGTGGCGCTCGCGGTCATGCCATGGATCGCCCGGTTCGAGAACCGCCGGAACTCGAGCCGCCCCCTCGTGGTGCTTCACGCGATCGGGATGACCGAGCAGATGGTCGTCGTGTTCGGCGCGCTCCCGATGGCGGCGTTCATGGGCGCCCGCGCACTGGGGCGCCTCGCGGCCAGACGGCTCCGTGATCGGCGGACAGCACACGGTGGACGGACAGCGGACGCGCAGCGGACGGACAGCGGACAGCGGACACCGGACAGCGGACAGCAGACAGCAGACAGCGGACAGCAGACGGCGGACAGCGGACGGCGGACAGCGGACGGCGGACAGCGGATGGAGGCCGGCGCACTGAGCCGTCGGGACGCCGTGACGCGGCTCGGCGGCGCCCTGTCGTGGGGGATGACCGCCCCCCTCCTGGGCTGGGGCCTCGTCCGAGGGCGGCACGGCTTCGTCGTCGAGGAGGTCGTCGTCCGCCTCCCGAAGCTGCCGCGAACCCTGGACGGCTACACGATCGTGCAGGTCAGTGACGTGCACGCAGGCACCTTCGTGGACGATCGCGAGCTCGCGGAGGGTCTCGCGCTCGCGGCCGGCGTGAGGCCGGACCTGCTCGTGGTGACGGGCGATCTCGTCGACTTCGACGCGGCCTACATGGAGGTCTTCCTGCGCCGGCTCGGAGCGCTCTCCGCGCGCGACGGCAAGCTCTTCATCCTGGGGAATCACGACTACTACGCGGGGGCGAACCACGTCGTCGGCCACCTGCAGCGCGCGGGGCAGGACCTCCTCATGAACGCGTCGCGCGTCGTTCGACCGGGGGACAAGGGCGGGATCGCGATCCTCGGCGTGGACGACCTGTGGGCCAAGCCGGACCTGGACCGCGCCCTCACCGGCGTCCCGGAGGACACGCCGCGAATCCTCCTCGCCCACCAGCCCCTCTTCTTCGACTGGGCCGTCGGCCGCGTGGATCTCCAGCTCTCAGGCCATACCCACGGCGGGCAGGTCAATCCCGGGTTTCGACCCGCCGACTACCTGATGAAGTACGTCTCCGGCCGCTACGAGCGAAACGGGAGCGTTCTCTGGGTGAACCGAGGGTTCGGCGTCGCGGCCGTGCCCGCGCGGATCGGCGCGCCGCCGGAGATCACGAAGATCGTCCTCGTCGCGACCTGACGCTGGCGGTCAGGGGTGCCGCGGGCCGTCATCCTGAGCGTCCCGAATCGCGGTACGATGCTCGCCGTGCAAGAGGGAAACATCGCGCCGGGCACCGTGCTCGCCGGGGCGCTACCGCGTCGTGCGGCGCCTCGGGGCCGGGGGCATGGGCGCGGTGTACGAGGGCCTCCAGGTGGATCTCGGTCGCAGGGTCGCACTCAAAGTGCTGCACCCGTCCATGCTCTTCGATCGCGACGCCGTGATTCGGTTCGAGCGCGAGGCGCGTGCGGCGGCCGAGCTGGGCCACCCGAACATCGTGCAAGTGACCGACTTCCAGTGGCAGAACGGCGCGCCGATCCTCGTGATGGAGTACCTGTCCGGGCGGTCGCTCGGCGACGTGCTGCGGGCGGAGAAGCAGATCGCCCCCGCGCGCGCATGCTTCATCGCCGCGCAGGTGCTGCTCGCGCTCGACGCCGCGCACCGCGCCGGGATCGTCCACCGCGACATCAAGCCGGACACCGTGTTCCTCGTGTCGATGTCGGGCATGGATGACCTCGTGAAGGTCGTCGACTTCGGCGTTGCGAAGCTCGCGAGCGTGCCGGGGGGAGATCCCGCGCTCACGGCCCGTGGGGCGATGATCGGCTCGCCGTCTTTCCTCGCGCCGGAGCAGGCGCGCGGGCTCGACGTGGATCACCGCGCAGACATCTACGGCGTCGGCGTGCTCCTCTACTTCATCCTCTCCGGACGACTGCCCTTCGAGGCGGCGCAGTTGCACCAGCTCGTCTACGCGATCGTCGAGACGCCGCCGCGCCCGCTGCGCACGTTCGTGAGCGTCGAGCCGCGGCTCGAGGCGATCGTCGAGCGCGCGATGGCGAAGGATCCTGGGGCCCGCTTCCAGTCTGCGCGCGACATGCGCGAGGCGCTCCTCCCGCTGTGTGTCGCGTCGAGCGCCGTGTCCTTCACCGGGCCGGTCGTGTCCGGTGCCGCCGCCCCTCCTGCGACCCGGGCAGGCGCGTCGTCCGCAGGACCCGTGATCGCCGTCGTGGTGATCCTCGCGGTGCTGCTCCTGTCCACGGTCGGCGCGGCTCTCGCGTACGTGCTGCTCCGGGCAGGGCGCACGCCCACGAGCGTCCAGCCGACGGCATCGGCCAGCGCGACGACCACGGGCACCGCGCCGCCGTCGTCCTCGCCCGTCGCCCCTCCCGCGCCTTCCTCCGACGGAACGGCGGCGGTGTCCTCCGCGTCGATCGGCGCGGCGTCGGCGTCGGCGCGCCGTGAGGCGCCACGCCCGGCGACCCTCGTCGCGGATGCCGGCCCGGCGCCCCGCGCATCCGGTTCGGCCACGCCGGTGCCCTCCGCCTCGGCGTTCGCGCTCGGTGTGGTCACCCGGGTGAACTGCTACATCGGCGACTACGCCGGCTTCGAGTCCCAGGACGCCAAGAACAAGATGGCCGCCCGGCAGGGCCCGATCACGCGGTGCCTCGCGACGAACCCGGTGCCCGAACGCCAGCAGAACCGCGGCTTCCTCTTCTTCATCACGACCGACGCGGAGGGGCGCGTCACGAAGTACGAGGTCGCGTCCTCGGGCCTCCCCGAGGACGGACCGTTCCAGCGCTGCGTGGAGCCGACGTTGCGCGCCTCGTGGGGCCCGAAGGAGGAGAAGAAGAGCACCACCCACCGGGTATCATGCACGTTTCCCAGCCGCTGATCGACTAGCCTGCACATGGATTCCCATGCCGTGTGACGACCACCCTTTGCTGGCCTCGCCCTGGCGCGGCACGCTCTTCGACTTCAACGGGGTCCTCGTCGACGACGAGCACCTCCACCTCGAGGGGTTCCGCCACGTGGTGGCGCGGTTCGGGATCGAGATCTCGGACGCGGCGTACACGGATCGGTACCTCGGGTTCGACGACGCGGGCGCCCTCCGCGCCATCCTGCGGGACGCCGGCCTGGACGACGGCGACGTGCGCGTCCGGGACCTCATCGAGGAGAAGGCGCGCTACTACATGGCGCGCGCCCCGTCGTCGCTGCGGGTCTTTCCAGCGGCGAGGGACGTGCTCTGCCGCGCCGCCGAGGCAGGTCCCGTGGGCGTCGTGTCGGGCGCCTTGCGCGCGGAGATCGAGCTCGGCCTCGGCGTGATCGGCGCGCGGGATCATGTCGCGTTCATCGTCGCCGCCGAGGACACCGCGCGCTGCAAGCCCGATCCCGAGGGGTACGTCGCGGGTCTCCGCGAGCTGGCGCGCCTGGGCGTGCCGCCCGGGGCGACCTGGGTCATCGAGGACAGCGTGGCCGGCGTCCAGGCCGCGCTCGCTGCGGACATCCGGTGCTGCGCGGTCCTGGGCTCGTACCCACGTGAGGCTCTGACCGCCGCGGGGGCCGATCGCGTGGCCCCCAACCTGGGCGCGCTGCTCGCGGGGGTCGCGCCTTGAGCCTGACCCGGTCGGCGTTCCTCGTCGTCGTCGCCGCCCTGCTCCTCGCGGACACCTCGAGGGCCGATGCCACGCGAGGGCCGGCGGCGCGTGCGGCGGGGCGATCCCTCGACTCCGCCACGGCCTGGCGCGACTCCGGCGCGGGCCCGATCCGCGGCGTGACCGTGGGACCGATCGAGAACGCCTACCACCCCGGGCTCGGATACGGCTCGCCGGCCTACGGGAGGATGATTGTGGAGTGCAGGCAAATGGGCGCGACGTGGGTCGCCGTCACGCCCTTCGGTCGCGTGAACGACCTGTCGGGCCGCGGCGTGGACCTCACCTTCGAGCAGCCCTTCCAGAAGAACCGCGGCGACGTCCTCCGGGCGATCGCGATGGCACGCGCGGAGGGGCTCCGGGTGATGCTCGTGCCCCACCTCTGGACCGAGTCGGGCGGCTGGCGCGCGGAGATCAACCCTGCAACCGACGAGGCGTGGCTCGCGTGGGCCGCGAGTTACCAGCGGTTCGCGCTCGCGTGGGCGGAGGTCGCCGAGGAGGGACACGCCGACGTCTTCTCCGCGGGCGTGGAGCTGAGGAGCTGGGTGACGACGCCGCGCGCGCCGCTGTTCGCCGGCGTGCTGCGCGAGATCAGGAAGCGGTATCGGGGGCTCGTCACGTATTCGGCCAACTGGGACGACGCGGACTACACGTTGATCTGGCCCGACGTGGACCTCGTCGGCATCAACGCCTTCTACCCCCTCGCGGATCGCAGCGGCGCCACCGCGGACGAGCTGCTCGCGGGAGGGCGCCGCGTCCGAGAGCAGGTCCACGCCCTCGGCGCGCGCTGGCAGAAGCCGGTCGTCTTCACGGAGATCGGGTACACGACGCGGCCCGATCCTGCGATCCGTCCCTGGGAGTGGCCCGACGCGATGAAGGCCCCACCGGTCGACGAGCGCGCGCAGGCGGAGGCGTATCGCGCGCTCCTCGCCCCGCTCCTGGACGAGCCCCACTTCGCCGGCTTCTTCGTGTGGAGGGTGTACGCCGATCCCGATGACGTCTCTCAGGAGGCGGAGTGGGGCTTCTCGCCGCGGGGGAAGAAGGCGGAGCTCGTCGTGCGGGACGCCTTCGCGACACGCTGGTGGGGCGACCTTCTGCTCCGCACGCGCCGCCACGCGCGCGTTCCCGGCGTCTATCCGTGACCCTTACGGATCGGAGGGGCAGGAGGCGACGGTGACTCCGGTTCGCGCGCACGCATGACCTCGGTGGCGCGGAGCGACGCCTCCCGGATCGCGGACAGGCTCTCCTGGACTTCGTGGGCGGTCGCGGCGTCGTCCTTCGCCCTGGACGCGTGGTCGAGGATCGCCGTGAGGAGCACCTTCACCGCATCCGGGATCTCCGGCTCGGCCGGCGACGAACGGGCCGGCGGCGCCGCGGCCAGCGGGGGCTCGTCCGTCTGCCACCCCCGGAAGAGGTCCGCGAGCTCGTTGGCCGCGTCCTCCCGCGAGACGGCTCCCCGCGCGGCGAGGAACGCGGCCACCGTCGGATCCTCGTTCCGCGCGAGCCGATCGGAGATGAAGTCGCTGACCAGCTTTCGGCGGCGGCAGTCGAGCCTCCGGATCGGGCCCGTCCGCGGGATCACGCTCGAGCGCCTGTGGGGGGCCCCGTCGCCGGGCGGCGCGAAGCGTGGCTTGACCGGGCGCACGAACGGGATCGACACGCTCCCGGTCGCGTTGAGCTTCTCCACGATGGGTGCGCACTCCGGGCAGAAGATGGGCGATACGTAGAAGCCGCTGCGGATGACTTCGGCGCAGCAACAGAAGCAGATCTCGACGACCGTGTTGAAGTCGTACCGGGGCCAGACCAGAGCCCCGTCCTCGCCGTTCGCGGCGGCGCTGCACGCGCAGAGTTGCTTGCGCTCGACGCGCCCGTCGCGGGGATCGACGAACGGCCCGGCGATCTCCCCGCAGTAGCGGCAGACGCGCATCTCGGCGGCGAGAGTGGACGTAAGCGATCGATCGAACATGACGAGTCCTTACGGAAAGGGGCACGACCAGCTTACCACCGTAGCTCAAACCTACGGGGCTCCCCCCGAGCGGCCCTGCACTCCGCCGAATAGATGCTACACCACCCCACGCAACATGCGAACCCTGGCCATGCTTGGTGCCCTCTCTGCGCCCTGGGTGCTCGTCTTCGCGTGCGCCGACGCAGACCCGCCGCCGGTCGTTGAGCTCGACGCGGGCGACGCCGCCTCGCCCGACCGGGTGGCCCCGAAGCTCACCGTCAGGGACGCGGGCAACGACGCGAACGACGACTGGGGGAAGGTGGCGGATCGGCCGACGGCGCCCCTCGTCTCGCTCGATCTCGGGGAGGTCGCGGCCGGGGCGACCGTCCCGTTCGACGTGCCGGCGAACGCGCTGGGCTTCAACGTCTCCATCCGCGCGAAATCGTCCGATCGCGGGCTATCCGTGAGCGACGTCGTGAGCCCCGACGGCGGCGCGATCCTGAGCGGCGCCGTCCTCTTCAACGGGGATCACCCGACGAGCCGGACGTTCTACGGCGACGTCGCGGCCGCGAGCGTCCCCGGCAGCAACCACCCGGCGAGCATGCCTCGCATGGCCGCGGGTACGTGGTCCGTGGCCTTCACCGGAAGCGGGAGGGGCAGCGTCCGCATCCAGTCCACGCCCGACGGCGCGTTCCACGGCGGGTTCGTCGACATGCACGTGTACCTCCCGAGCGGACTCGTCCTCGACGACGAGACGGTCGAAGCGGGCAACTACGCGGCGATCAAGGGTGCGCGCGAGCGCGTCGACGCGTTCGGCGAGGCGATGCGCGATCTCTACGGCCTGGAGCGCGGCAACGTCGCCTTCCACCTCGTGGATGCCAGCTTCCTGAGCGTCCCGGACACGCGCCTCGCGAGCTTGTTCAAGCTGACCGCGGCGAAGGGCGACGGGCAGGCGCTCCACATCTTCATCGTGGAGCCGTCGAGCAAGCAGGGCTGGTGGGGGATCTCCGGTGGTATTCCGGGCGCGGCGACGATGACGGGCACGAGCCAGTCGGCCATCGCCCTCGCTACCCTCGGCGGACCCGACATCGAGGGGCTCGTCCTGGCGCACGAGATGGGCCACTTCTTCGGCCTCAGCCACACGAGCGAGATCGGCGGCAAGGGCTACGATCCGCTCGAGGACACCCCGAGATGCTCGGATCTCACGGCGACGAAGATGGATCAATGCCCGGACCTCCGCAACGTGATGTTCGCGGTGGGCGCGCTGCGGGACGTCACGACGTCGCCCCTGCAGCGGCGCGTCGTGCAGGGGTCGCCGATCTACCGCGCGTTCCTGAGCGGTGAGGCGCCCCGACCCAAGGCGGCGCGCGCCGGCGACGTGGGCGCGCTGTTCGGTCACCCGGGCGTGCCGCTCGCGGGCTCCGAGCTCGTGGTGCTGTCGTCCCTCTGCGGTCACCCGGATCACGAGGCCGCCGTGGCGCACCTCGCGCGCGCAACGCCGCGGATCGATCTCGAGCGCGTGGCCGCCGCGCCGGGCGCGCACCGCGTCGTGCGAGATCGCGCCCGCTCGCTGGCCGCCCTCAGCCTCCCGTGACGCTCTCGCAGAGCCGCGCGCCCTCGCCGGAGAGGTGGCCCTGATCGGCGTCGACCGGGCAGTATCCCCCCGCGCGGATCTGCTCGATGTACTCGACGACCGTGGCGTGCGACCACTCCCGCGCGCCGTCGAACCGGGCGCGGATCACACCCTTCTTGTCGATGATCCACGTCTCCGGGAAGAGCGTCGTCCCGTACTTTCCGCCGACGATCTTCGAGTCGGGATCCATCAGGACGGGGAAGGGCGCCTCCTCCTTCAGAACGGAGCGCAGCGTGTCGACCACCTCCTTCTCGTCGTCGTCCGTCGAGACGGTGATCACGGCGACGTCCTTCATCGGACGAAGGATCTTGGCCAGGTCGGCCACGTCCGGCATTTCCTCGAGACAAGGGCCGCACGTCCGCGTCCAGAAGTTGAGCACGACGACCTTGCCCCGGTAGTCGTCGAGCGACACCTCGTGCCCGCGCAGATCGTGCAGCTTGAAGCTCGGTGCGACCTTCTTGTAGCCGGCGTAGCTCGGCCTGAGGAGGCACGTGGGCGCGCACCGGCGGCGCAGCTCGCCCTCCCGCGTGACGGAGACGAAGCTGAACACGGTCGCCGCGGCGGCTATGACGAACGCCGCGTACGCCGCGTATCGTGGAAGCTCGCTCCTCGGCTCGGTCCGGCGCATCGGGCGTGACAGTAGCATCGTTGCGGGCGCCGAGCCCCGCCATGATCGTCAGTCGGGTGTGCCGAACGGATCGGCGCCTGGCTTGGGCTTGCCGGAGGGTTTCGTCGCGGGGCCCGCAGGCGGCGTTGGCCCGCGTGCCCCGCGTGACGCGTCCGCCGACGCGCCGGCATCGGGCGCCGAAGCGAGCGCGCCGTTGGTGGAGGAGACCGCCGCGTCCCCGCCGGCGGCCGCGCCGACGACCGCCGCGTCCCCCGCCTCCGCGGCGGTCGGAGGAGCGTCTCGGTCCGGCGGGCCGTGGGCGTTCGCATACGAGGCGCTCGCCGCGTTCGAGCTCGCAGGCGGCTGAGCCTCGACCGTCGCGACGATCGTCGATGGTGACGCCGCGGTGCTCCGGTGCGACCTCCACGCGACGGCCGCGCCGACGGCGCCGAGCGAGACCAGCAGCGTCGCGACGACGCCGATCCAGACGGCCGCGGGCATTGGTCGCGGCTGGACCGACGGCACGCTGCCGACGGCGGGCTGCATCGTCGTCGCGCCGAGGACCGGGTTGGCGCCCGGCGCGCGCACGACGATCTGCGGCGCGGGCAGGCGGATCGTGCGGTCGGAGACGGCGATGTGGGGGTTCGATGGGAGGGTCCCCGTGGCCGCCGCTGGATCACGGAAGGGCTGCAGCAGCCGCCCGAGCTCGTCCATGCTCTGCACGCGCTGCTCGCGCTCGCGCGCGATGGCACGCATCACGACGTTCTCGAACGACGGGTTGACGCCGGGCAGCGCCATGTGGAGGGGAGCGGGCTGCCCCATGAGCACCTGCGCGAACAGCTCGGGCGCCGACGACGCGCGGTACGGGTGCATCCCACTCACGAGCTGGTAGAGCACGATCCCCACCGAGTAGATGTCCGTTCGCGCGTCGACGTGCTTGGCGCTCCTGATCTGCTCGGGCGACATGTACAGCGGCGACCCCATCACCATCTGCGTGTTGGTGACGCTGAGCGAGGCCGAGTCGGCGTCGGTCAGCTTCGAGATCCCGAAGTCGAGCACCTTGACGAGGGGCGATCCGTCCGGCTTCTTCGTCAGGAAGATGTTCTGCGGCTTGAGGTCGCGGTGGACGATGCCCTGCTCGTGCGCCTCGCGGAGGGCCGCGCACGTCTGCAGGATGTACTCCACGGCTTCCGCCACCGGGAGGCGGCCCCTCGTCTTCGTGAGGGCGTCGAGATCCTCGCCGTCGAGGAACTCCATCACGATGTAGGGCGATCCCGTTTCGAGGGTACCGAAGTCCATCACGCGCGCGACGTTCTCGCCGCGCAGACGCCCGGCGGCCTGCGCCTCGCGGAGGAACCGCTCGCGGGCCATCGTGTTCTCCAGCGCCGACGGCAGCATGAACTTCATCGCCACCAGCGATCCCAGCTGGAGGTGACGGGCGAGCACCACCATCCCCATCCCGCCCTGACCGAGCACCCGCTCGACCTTGTACGTCCCGGCGAGGATGTCGCCGGCCTTGACGGGCGCGATCACCTTGCAAGGGTACCCGACTTCGCCCGGCCGGGAAAACTGGGCGACCCACCGCCGCCCGACCGCGGAACAGGTGATCAGGGGGCGAGACAGGCGAGGAGCACCGAGAGCACCGCCAGGAGCGCGCCACCACCGATTCCAACCAGCACCACGACGAAGGCGAACGCGACCGGCACGATCGCGCACTCACGCTCGGCCTGTCGCAGGTAGCCGACGCCAGCGCCCACGGCGCCCGAGGCGATCGCCGCTGCCGTGACGAAGAGGAACGTGGGCGGGGCGGGGCTGGCGGCCGCGAGGGCGGCGGTGAGCAACGCGACGAGCGAGAGGACGAGCGCCAGCCCACCAAAGCGACCCGGCGCGAGCGCTGGCGGCGGCTCGGACGCGACCGGCAGGGAAGCGTACGGGTTCCGGAGAGCCTCCCGGGGCGAGCTGGGGATCGAGCCGACGGCCATGGCGCGGGCGAGGGGCCCACCACGGGAGAACGGTCACGCCCGGGCGAGGTTGAACGCCGCTACTTCATCGAGACGTCTACGCGCCAGGCCCCGGCCTGCCCGCCCTTGGGTCGGACCTCGATCGTGTACTTCTCGCCGGGCTCGAACGGGAGCTTGGTTCCCGCGATCGGGACATGCTGGCCCTTCACGTTGATGAACACGTCGGTGCTCTTCGCGAGGTGGAGGTTGAAGTTGAACGAGGTCGCGGTGAGCGGCAGGGTGAAACTGCCGTAGTCCACGTCCGTTGCGCTGCTCAGGACGCCGCAGAACGAGCTCCCGGAGATCGGCGTTGCGGTCACCGGCGTGTCGTTCGACTCGAGCTCGGCGGTGGAGCCGACCACGCAGTAGGGGTTTGAGGTCGCCCCGCCCTCCTTCGAGGCGCCGCCGCCGTCGCCGCCGCCCGTTCCGCCGCCGTCGCCGCCGCCCGTTCCGCCGCCGCCCTCCTTGACTCCCGCATCGGAGAGGTCGGCGATCGGCGTGCCGGGTGGCGGCGAGCTCGGACCGCTGCCGCCGATCTGGGGGGCGGGTGCGCCCGGGGCAGCCTCCTCCGTCGCGGCGCCTCCCTCGGGCGCGCTGCTCGCACAGCCGTAGACGGTTCCCAGCGTGAGAAGAGCGGTGGACAGCGTGAGGGCGGTGGTGACGCGCATGCGGTGCGTCGGAGCAGAACGCGTGCCAGATCTATCGCTTCAGCTGGGCCGGAAAATCCCGCAGCCGCGCGATTTCCGGGCGCGTCGAGGGCGGCAGGCGGCGCTCGCATGGCCAGGTGCGACATCGACGCAGGTGCGTCCAGGAACCCGCGATCGGACCGCCGGAGATCCAGGGGACGACCCCGCGGACGCGTCAGCTGGCGTGCGCCTCGGGGAGAGCGACGAAGACCTCGACCTTCGGCTTCGCGTCGGCCCCGACACGGAAGGACATGTCGATGTTGCGCCGCACCGGCAAGCAGACCTTGTGTGTCGCCGCGTCGCACACGACGATCTCGACGCGGCCGACGAGGTGGGCCCGAACGGCGCCCTTCGTCGGGGTCACGGCCACGTCGAAGCCACGCTGCGCGTCGACCCCCGAGCCCTTGAGGTCCGCGGGTGCCTCCGCGAGGCCCTCGCTCGTGGTCCATCGCACGCGGAAGGGGGCCTCCTCGTTCACGCCCGTGCCCTTCGCGATCCGCCACGAGACGCGGACGCTCGTCGGCTTGCCCGCGAGCACGTCGACCTCGGGTACGACCACGCTCTCGACGACCACGACGTCCCTCCCGCCGCGTGATCCGCTCGCGGGGCCCGCCGTGGCAGGCCCGTCCCGGGACGACGCAGGCGCCGCGTCCGCGCGCCTCCCCTCGCCATCACCGTCACGCCGAGCGCACCCCGCGCCGAGGAGCAGCGCCGCGGCGACGAGGGCGACTTTCATTCGAAGCCACAACACGTCCGACGCAGACGCATTCCCGAGCGCCCCCCTCATGTGCCGAGCGGTATGGGCGGGAAGGAAGTGCGGCTTCCGCGCCCTGGCTCGGCGCCGCCAGGATCCTCGTCCTCGGACGGATCGCCGAAGAACGTCATGAGCTGATCGCGTCGCGCGTGCGCGTCCGCACGGCCCATCTCGATGAGCTGCCGGCAGAACGTCCCGTCGAAGAGCAGGTAGCTCGCGAGGTCGGCCTCGTCGCCGGCGCCGGTGTCCAGGAGCGAGAGCACACGCTTCGTGATCAGCGGGTTCCCGAGGAACCGGCCGTGGTGGACGTGGTCGCTCGCGAGTCGCCCGATGTCCTGGCTCGGGCGGATCGCGAAGGACTCGACGTAGCGGTAGCTCGGCCACCCGCGGAGGTTCGCCTCGCGCGAGAGCGCGTCCGTGAAGCCTGGGCCGAACGCGCTGGTGCCGTCCTGGATGACGTGATTCAGCCGATCGAGCAGATCGATGTCGACGTCGACGTGGTCGAGCAGGAACGCGTTCAGCACCTTGCCCATCAGGAACGCCGCGCCGGGCTGGCGCGACTTCTCGCCGACGCTCTCGGAGGCCTTCACGCCCTTCACGTCGCGAGAGAGGCCGATCGCGAAGATATGGGTCGCGCCGAGCCGGAGGGCCGGGGCGATGGGCGTGTTCTGGCGTAGCCCACCGTCGAGGTAGAGCTCGTCCTCGATGTGGACCGGCGGGAACAAGAGGGGGATCGCGGCGCTCGCGAGCGCGTGGTGCGGGCCGATGTGGTCCTGCCGGAAGAGCGTGCGCGGGGGCGCCGTCTTGGGGATCATCGTGTCGGGCGACGTCTGCATGAACACGACCGTGCGGCCGGTCGACACCTCGGTCGTGGACACGGTGAGCGCGCGCAGGCGTCGCCTGCGTAGGGCGCGCGCGAGAGAACGCCAGCTGATCTCGCGCTGCACGAGATCGGCCATGGGCTTCACGTCGAACACGCCGGTTCCGTTCGGCGCGCCGCCCATGAGGACGCGTGGCAGCCCCACGACCTGGCGTACCCCGAACCCGAGCACGCGCGAAAGCTCGAGCTCGCTCCACAGCTGCACGAGGCGACGCATGCCGAGGGTCGGATCCTCGAGGTGCGCCGCCAGGTAACACGCGTTGATCGCGCCGACGCTGGTGCCGCAGAGGATGTCGATCCGGGGCGGTCGCCTGCGCAGGCGTGCGAGCTCGTCGAACACGTACCAGAGGACCCCGACCTCGTACGCGCCGCGCGCGCCGCCGCCCGAGAGGATCATCGCAACCCTGCGCGGCGTCGCCTCGCTCATGGTCCTCCCTCTCCTGCGCGGGTGTCGTCGATGATGGGGATGGGCGTGTTGTCGAACAGGCTGGCGACGAACGGGCGCTTGAGGAAGAGGCGCCGCAGCCTGGCGTCGCGGATCGTGTTCATGAGGGCGATCGCGTGGTCCACCGCGCGCTGCCGCGCCTGCGGAGCCTGGGGCGAGGCCGCGCGCTTGAGCGCGTCGGCGCAGAGAATGCGGATCTCAAGGCCGTACTCGCAGCCCTGGAGGTTCTCGACGGCGCCGAGGGCGGTGGTGGCGAGGAGCGTGGCGGCGTGGACCTCCCCGGAGTCGACGCGGGCCGCGGCCTCGATCGCGAAGGCGTAGAAGTGGTACGCGACGAGCGCCTGCGTCTCGGCGGTGCGGCGGGCGAGGAGGGCCTTCTCCACGGCCATCTTCGCGTCGCGGTGCTCCCGCGCGACGGCCGCCTCGATGAGCGCGAGGTGGGTCTTGTCGTACGCGTAGGGGGCGCGCGCGATGATGTCGGCGGCCTGGTGCAGGAACTCCTGCGCGGCGGCGAGATCGCCGAGCTCCGCGGTGACCTCGGCGCTGACGATCATGGTGTCGGCGTAGCTGTCGTGGTCACCGTATCGCTCGTGCGTCTCCCGTGCGCGCTTGAGGTACGCGAGGGCGCGCTCCGTGTCGCCCAGGCGTGCGTACGAGTGTCCGATGTTGGTGAGCGTCTTCGCGAGCTGGAACCGGCCGCCGATGGAGAGGTCGATCTGGATCGACTCGAGCGCGAGGGCGATGGCGTCCTCGTACCGTCCCTGCACGAACATCGCGTAGGCGAGCGCGTTCTTCGCGCGGGCCTCGTAGCGCCGCGCGCCGACGCGGCGAAAGACCGCGATGGCGTCCACGTAGCTGTCGACCGCCTCGCGCACGCGGCCGACGCGCCGGAGGAGAACGCCGCGGGTGCGGAGGACCTCGGCGCGTAGGCGCTTGGGGATGGCGGGGTTGACCTTCGGGTTGCACGCCGCGAGCGCGCGATCGGTCGCGGCAAGGGCTCCGTGCACGTCGCCGAGCTCGCGCAGGAGATCGCCCTGGAGGATCTCCGCCTCGATCTCGAGCTGCGCCTCCTGCGCCGCGTGCGAGAGCTGGGCGGCCTTGCGGGCGACGGGGAGGCCCTTCGAGATGCGGCCCTCGTCCATGTGGAATCGACCCGTGCGAACGAGCGCGAGGCCGGCCGCGTGGGGCGTCCCGATGAGCTTGGCGGAGCGCCGGAGCGCCGCGAGGTGTCGCACGCGCTCGGGGCGGCGGCCCAGCATCCGGAAGATGGCCTCGAGCGCCTCGTGCGCGGCGAGGCGCTCGGGGTCACGCGGGGGGAGGAAGTTCGCCGCCTTCTGGTAGTACCGCACGGCGAGCTGCGACTGGTAGCCCGCCCGCGCGGCGTTGGCGGCCTCCATGTAGTGGCGCGCCGCCTCGGCGTGTGCGTCTCCCTTGGCGAGGTGGCGCGCGACGATGGCCGCGGAGAGGCCGCGCGCGAGGGACGTCGTCGCCAGGTGCTCGCCGAGCTCGCGGTGCATGCGCACGCGGGGGAGCGCGTCGAGCGTTCCGTAGGCCACGTCGCGCGTGAGCGGGTGCCGGAAGTCGATCTCGTTGCCCCGACGATCGCACAGGCCGCGCGCGCAAAGGCCCGTCACCGCCTCGTCGGTCGCGCCGCGCGAGAGCGTCAGGATGTCCTGGACGGTGAGCGGTCCGCCGGCGATGGCGAGCCAATCGAGGACGATGCGCTCGGGCCCCGGGAGCTCCTGGATGCGATCGGCGAGCACCTGCTCCAGCGTGGAGGGCAGCTCGTGAAAGCCCGTCTCGGCGCGCGCAGCGCGGACGAGCCTGTCGCCCTGGATCTCGAGGGCGCCGCGCTCGAGCAGCGCGTCGACGATCTCCACCAGGTACAGCGGGTTCCCGCCGACGCGCGGCGACAGCTCCGCGCACACCGTGTGGGCGCCCTCGCGGACGCCGAGGCGCGTCTCGAGCAGACGCACCTGCTCGTCCATCGACAGGCCGGAGAGGGCGATGCGCACCTTGTTCTCGAGGATCACCGCGAGTCGATCGTCCGGACGCGCCACGAGGACGACGAGGATGGGAAGCGGATCGGCATCGCGGGTGAGCTCCGCGACGAGATCGAGGCTCGCCTTGTCGGCCCACTGCAGACCGTCCACCACGAGCACGATCGGCTGCATGAGGGCCATGGCGGCGAGCAGCTGCCGGACGCCGCTCACGACGAGCTTGCGCTGGTAGTGCGCGTCCTCGTCCTCGCTGTGGGACACGCGCCGGTTCGTGGCCAGCTCGGCGAGGCGCGACACGACCGGGTTCGACGCGTCGCCCCGCGCGGCGCCCCCGCCGATGACGGCGATGCGAGCGGCGACCTCGCCGAAGGGCTCGTCGGCGTTGGCGAGGACGGCGTCGCGTACGAGCTCGGCGACCGTGCTGTAGGAGATCTCCTGCTGCACCGGGAGGCACTCGGCCCGGATGACGCGAGCGTTGGGCGGCAGCTCGCCGACGAAGGCCGACACGAGGGCCGTCTTCCCGATGCCGAGCTCGCCCGTCACGGCGCGTGTGGTGAGCTGCCCGTCCCCGCCTGGGCCGTGCACGGCGGCGTGGAACGCGGCGAACAGCTCGGCCTTCTCCGCGTCGCGCGCGACGAGATCGTTCGGGAGGACGGCGAGCTCCGCCTCCTTCTCCTCGCGCGACATGGCGCGCTCGAGCGCGTAGATGCGCATCTGCGGCGGGACGTTCGCGACCGTGGCGGCGTGGAGGTCGAGGGTGGGTGCGTCGCCCCACCGGAAGTCGCGCCGCACGAGGCGGTACACGCCGCCCGCGACCCAGCTCCGGCCGACGGGCGTGGCGCGCGCGAGCGTGTCGGCGAGGAACGTCACAGGTTCGTGGAGCGTGTACCGCACCAGGTTGCCTTCGAGATCGCGCGTTCCCGAGGCGATGCCGCGCACGATCGACAGCGACACGCCGACCTGCACAGGCAGGTCGTCGCTGATGCCGAGGATCGCCTCCTGGGTCTCCAGCGCGAGCGACGAGCCGTCGTGGGCTGCGCGTGCGGGCTTCGGGCCCAGGCCGGCGATCGCCCGGGCCTCGAGATCGTTCGACCAGACCCAGCGCACGCTCCTCTTGTAGGCCATCTCCCCGAGCATCGTGCGCACCCGCTCGAGCGCACGCTCGAGCGCCCTCCGCGCGTCCGGCGTCACCTCGCCCAGCTCGACGAGGCGGAGCGTGACGACCGCGACGTGCCGCACCTCGCGCGCCTCGATCGCGGCGCTCGACTCCACGCGGGAGCCACGGCGCGAGCGGGACAGGGATCCCGGCCCCTCGCCGTCCAGGTCCGCTCCCCCGATGCGCTCCGACGCGCTGAGCGCGGACGGCGCAGCGGCCTGCGTCCTGAACTCGGGCGCGGGCGGCTCCGAAGCGGGCTTGGCCCGCGGCTCGCGTGATACGATCTGCGCCAGCGTGGCCTCGAGGACGGACGCGTCGACGAACTCCTGCTTGTGGAGGATCGCGCGCGCGATGGCCGCGGAGAGCTCCCGGGCCGACTCGTAGCGGTCCTCCGGCCTCGGACCGAGGAGCTTCATCACGATCGCCTCCAGCTCCGTCGGCACGTCGCGGCGCTGCGCGCTCGGCGGCTCGACGATGCCCGACCGGACGACGTCGAGGAGCGCTTCGCCCCCGAGCCCTCCATGGAGCGGCGCCCCGACCAGGCACTCCCAGAAGATGACGCCGAGCGAGTAGAGATCGCTTCGTCGCGTGACCGTCTCGACGCGCGCCTGCTCGGGCGACATGTAGCCGTACTTGCCCTTGAGGACGCCCACCTCCTCGTCGAAGAGGCGGGCGCTCGCGATGCCGAAGTCCGCGATCTTCACCACGCCTTCGTACGAGAGCAGGATGTTCTGCGGCGACACGTCGCGGTGGACGATCTCGAGCGGCGCGCCGCCGTCGTCCTTCTTCTCGTGAGCGTAGTGGAGGCCCTTCGCGGCCTCGAGGAGGATCCACGCGCTCACCCACGGCGGGATGACCGTGCCGCGCGCCTTCGCTTCGGCCATCAGGTGCCCGAGGTCGCACCCTTCGACGTACTCCATCGAGAGGACGTGGCCCTGCTCGCCCGCGTCGAAGAAGTCGTACACCTGCACGACGTTCGGGTGGTTGAGGCGCGTCGCGAGCTGGGCCTCCTCGATGAACATGGTCTTGAAGCGCCGCGAGGTCACGAACCCCGGCAGGATGCGCTTCACGACCAGGGTCTTGTACGTGCCCTCCGCGCCTCGCTTCTTCGCGAGGAAGACCTCGGCCATGCCGCCAGCCCCGAGGAGGCGCTCGATCTCGAAGTGCGCGAGGTGGGTCGGGAGCGGGGAGACGGGGCTCGTCATGAAGTGGCGCGCGAGGGGGGCCTCTCGGCGCCATCGCACATCCGAAGGCGGGGAGCGCGAAAGGGCTTCTCGGCCCCTCGCATCCAGGGAGGCCCGCGAGAGTGTATCGCCAAACGCGGGAAAGTCGTGGTACTTTGGTGAACCCATGTCGGACGTCGCGCCCACGGCCCAGGGGACGCTCGAGAGAACGCCGCTCGCGCACCTGCTCGTGTACATCCTGGACAAGGGGTTGACGGGCACGCTTCAGCTCGAGTCCGAGTCGAGCCACGCGTCCATGCTCGTGCAGAACGGGGGCGTCCTGAAGGTGCGCACGAGCGATGGCGTCGCCTACCTCGGCGACGTGCTCCTCGGTCTCGGCGTCATCACACCCGAGGCCCACGCCGAGGCCGTCACGCGCACGACCTCGGGCGGCGGGCTCATCGGCGCGATCCTGCTCGAGATGGGCGCGGTGACGCCGGAGAACCTCCTGTTCGGGCTGCACGTGCAGGTCGAGCAGAAGCTGCAGCACCTGTTCGACATGCCTCCGTCGACGGGCTTCGCCTACTACGACGCGATGAACGGGCTCGTCGGCTTCGGCGGCGACGAGCCCGTGATGGTGGATCCGTATCGCGTCATGTGGTGGGGCATCTGCAGGAACCCGCAGTGGGAGCAGTGCGCGGCCGCCGTCGGACGCATCGGCGATGCCGCTCTCGCGCTCGCGGCGCACGCGCGGCCCGAGCGGCTGTTCTTCGGCGGGCCCGAGGCTGCGGCCGTCGACCTCATGCGCGCGCGTCCACTCCGGCCGAGCGATCTGGTGGAGGCTCAGATCCTTCCGGAGAGCGCCGTGCAGCTGTTCTTCTACTGCCTGCTCATCACCAAGCAGGTCGACGTGGTCCAGCTCGCGGCCGCGCCGCCGC
>SXGT01388417.1_pt1 | contig 21026 bp, 15 predicted proteins | sample 3176221 | NCBI WGS metagenome assembly SXGT01 (sample SAMN11356862, study PRJNA531348) | freshwater metagenome | isolation source: freshwater sample F1-120 | place: China: Fuxian Lake, Yuxi | collected 2017-12-25
AACGAGATCTACGGCACCACGGCCAATCCCTGGGACCTGGCGCGCGGACCGGGTGGCTCGTCGGGCGGCTCGGCGGCGGCGCTCGCCGCCGGGTTCACCGCGCTCGAGAGTGGCTCGGACATCGGCGGCTCGATCCGCAACCCCGCGCACTTCTGTGGCGTGTTCGGCCACAAGCCCACCTGGGACATCGTGCCGACCCAGGGGCATGCGCTGCCGGGGATGCTCGCGCCGCCGGACATTGCCGTGATGGGGCCGCTCGCGCGCAGCGCGGAAGACCTCGCGCTGGCACTCGAGATCGTTGCCGGGGCGCATTCGCTCAATGCCCGTGGCTGGCAGCTCGCCTTGCCCCGGCCCAGGAAGACGCGCCTCGCGGACTACCGCATCGCGATCTGGCCGACCGACGAGCGCGCGCCCGTCTGCACCGAAGTTGCAGATCGCACACAGCAACTGGCGGACCAGCTGGCCCGCTGCGGTGCAACAGTGTCGGACACTGCGCGCCCGGCCATCGACATCAGTGCCAGCCACGAGACCTACCTGTACATGCTCAACGGCGTCATGGCCGCCGGCATGCCCGACGCGCAGTTCGAGGCCACATCGGCCATGGTCGCCGGGCTCGAGCGGACGGACCGCACCGACGTCGCCACGATGGCGCGCGCATCGGTTCAGCACCATCGCGACTGGTTGCGCCACAACAACCGGCGCGAGGCGCTGCGCCATGCCTGGCGGTCGTTCTTCGACGACTGGGACATCCTGATCTGCCCGCAGACGGCCACGCCGGCCTTCGCGCACGATCACTCGCCCTTCGACACGCGGACGCTGCGCGTCGACAACGAGACCCAGGCCTATTTCCGGCAGATCTTCTGGGCGGGGCTGATCACGGTTGCCTACCTGCCCAGCACGGTCTTCCCGACCGGCCCGTCACGCGAGGGCCTGCCCATCGGCCTGCAGGCAGTCGGCGGCGAGTACGACGACTACATCTGCATCGAGTTCGCGCGGCTCGTTACCGCCGAGTTCGGCGGCTTCGTCGCGCCACCCGGTTACTGAGGCTGGCACGCGTTTCCGGCCGCGTGGGGCGGTCGAGCCAGGACACACCACGAGTAACCCGTCGGCGTCCTTCGGCGTCCGGCGACGTCCGGCGACGTCCGGCGACGTCCGGCATCCGATCCTGTTAGCGTGCACGGGTTCACCGGCACCCGAGCGGTGCAAGGCCCGACCGCAAACGCGAGGAGTCAGGCGATGACTGGATCGACAGGATTGCCGGACATGCCTGCGCGCGTGATGCGGCTGGCGCGATCGCCAACGCTTGGAGAGGCCCGCGCCAACGATCTTCGGCGAGTGGCCGCATGGCTGTGCATCACGCTCGCCCTCTCGGTTGCCGGCGCAGGGCATGCGGATCCCGTGCTCGAGGACGAGGTGCTGGCTTCCAGGCCTGGTGCCACCACTGCGGCAAGCGCAGGTCCCGCAGGTGCCACCGCAGCACCGGACACAGTCATGGACCTGCCTGCGTCGACCGCGGCTACGTCCTCCGGTGCCATGCCTCCCTCTGCCGGACGCGCGCCTGCAGCGTCGCCGATCTCCTACACCGGGCTCCGTCGACTGCTGGAGGATGGTGATGGTGGCACGGGCACCTTCGACTACACGGCGCTGCCGCAGGACCTCGAAGACGACGCGCGCTGGGAACCTGAGTCAGGACGGCGTGAGCGTGGCATGAGTGCAACGATCTCGGTGGCCGCCGGCACGGGCGGCATGCTGCAGACGAGCGCATCGGTCACCGTTCCGCTGCTGGATGACCGGATGACAATCCGGGTCAGCGGCAGCAAGGGGCGTGGGGACGGTTACATCCGCGACTTCTCCGGCGACGGCCTGTTCGGTGGCGGCAGCCGTGGTGACTACTCCGCACGCGATCTCGACCGCTCACGCCTCGGCGTCGATCTGCGCTGGTCTCCGGAGGCGGCAGGCCGATTGGGCGGGCGCTTCGAACAACCGGACACGCGCGCGTCTCGTCGACGGCCATAGCAGGCACATGTCACTGCGGCATGCACGGCGATCTCGCGCCACCGAAGCCGCCGTTGTCTCGTCGCAGAGTTCGCAGGCCCGTCAGTCCGCGCACAGTGTCGTGCTGATGTAGTCGAAGCTCTGGCGCAGTGAATCAAACGGATCGCCCGGGCAGACGTCCTGCTCCACGGCGTACCAGCGACAGCCCGCGGCATCCGCTGCAGCGACGATGCGTGGCCAGTCGAGGTTGCCATTCCCGATCTCGGCGAACACCGGCTTGAACGCCGCGTCGAGCGCGTAGTCCTTCATGTGCAGGATCGGCAGCCGCCCGTGCAGGCGCTGGCACCAGTCGACGGGATCGCCACCGCCGAACTGCACCCAGTAGGTGTCGGGCTCGGCCTGCAGGTAGCGTGGATCGGCCTGGGCGAAGATCGCCTCGAGCACCGTTCGTCCATCCTGGCGACGAAACTCCAGGTGGTGGTTGTGGTAGCAGAGTGTCTGCCCGGCGGCGTGCAGCACGCGCCCGGCGGCCTCCAGTCGCGCCGCGAACGCGGTCACGGCCGCTGGGGTGCCGAGGTCGACGCCGGCCGGAAAGGGATAGGCCGTGATCCGGCAATCCAGCGCCCGCAGGCGCGCGACGACGCGTTCAGGCGAGTCCAGGATCTCCGCACCGCGCTCGTGGGTCGCGCAGCAGGTCAGGTCCGCGTCCCTCAACATCCGCGCGAGCTCGTCGTCGGCGATCGGGCCGAGCCCGCTTACCTGCACCGCGCGGTAACCGATCTCGCGCACCCGGGCAAGACTGTTGGCGATGTCGGCTGGCGTCTGCAGGTACTCGCGCAACGTGTACAGCTGTACTGCGACCTGTTCGATCTTCATGGGCGCTGCATCGTCCTGCCGTCCCCTGATGAGTTGTGCGGGTGCCGCGGCAGGTGCCACGCGTTGCTGCATGGCATCATGTGCCGCGGAAGGAACCGCCGAGATCCGCGGCGTCGGCAAGCGGCGATGTCTCATCGCGCAGCCGTGAGCCTGCAACGAGGCGCTTCAGGTGTCGAGCATAGACCGCGGCATCGAGGGGCAGGGCGATGGTGCGCGCCGTGGCGGCCGACAGCAGCATCGCGTTGGCGAGTTCGACGGAGTGCAGTCCTTCCGCGGCCGGCGCGATCAACGGAGCACCACGCGTGATCGCGTCGACGAAGTTCTGCAGCACGGCCAGGTGCTGCCCGCCCTGGTCGGAAAAGGTGACCGCCTTCCTGGTGGTTGCCGGTGCGGCGAAGCGTGCACGCGTGGTCCGGCTGAACTGACTCGTCGGCACGGCGTTGCGCGTGAACACCAGCCTGTCGCCTTCGTAGACGAGGCGGCCGAGATCGCCCGTGATTTCGAGCCGGTTCGTGCCCGGTGCCTCGCCGGTGGAGGTCACGAACACCCCGGTCGCGCCGTTGGCGAACTCGAGGTAGGCCGTGACCTCGTCCTCGACCTCGATGGCGTGGTACTTGCCGAAGCCCGCGAACGCCCGCACCTGGGATGGCATGCCGAAGAGCCACTGCAGCAGGTCGAGGTTGTGCGGGCACTGGTTCATGAGCACCCCGCCGCCTTCCCCGGCCCAGGTGGCACGCCAGCCGCCGGAGCGGTAGTAAGCCTCGGGCCTGAACCAGTTCGTGATGATCCAGTTCACCCGCTGCAGTGCGCCGAGTTCACCGCGCTGCAGCAGTGTGCGGATGCGGCGGTAGCTGGGATCCGTGCGCTGGTTGAACATCGCGGCGAACACCTGTTCGCTGCGTGTGTGCGCGGCGATGAGCTTCAGGCAGTCGGCCTTGTGCACCGAGATGGGCTTCTCCACCAGCACGTGCAGCCCACGTTCGAGCGCTGCGATGCCGAGCGTCGTATGCGCGTAGTGCGGCGTGGCGACGATAACCGCGTCGATGCAGTCGCTGGCGAGCAGCACCTCGGCGTCGTCGAACCGCTGCACGCCGTCAGCCCCGGCCCACGCGTCGAGGCGTGGGGCTGCCACGTCGCAGACGGCAGCGAGCACACCGTTGCGCACCTTGCCCAGCTGCAGCATGCGCGCGTGCTGGCCGCCCATGCCGAGGCCAATCACGCCAATCCGCACTGCCGGCTTGCCCCGTCGTTTCCTCGCCATGTCGGTCATTGCTCCCTTGTCGTCGCGGCATCGCTCCGATGCGTATCCGCGAACACCTGCGCGCGCATGGAAAGCTCGGCGGCGGCGAATGCATGTGCCTGGGACATGGCGCGTTCCGTGCCATCAAGGCAATCGCGGATCAGGCGCCCGAAGAACGGCAGTGCTTCCGTGCCGTCGAAGCGGATCAGGCGTTCCTCGCGGTTGTTCACCAGCACGATGCAGGGGCCACCCTCGGGGCGACCGGCGTCGACGTTCCGTCGCACCTCGATGTAGCCGTCCGTACCGAGGATGAAGGTGCGCCCGTCACCCCAGGTACGTGATGCGGCGGGGTTGAACCAGTCCACCCGGCAATAGGCCGAGGTGCCGTCGTCCAGCGTCACGCTGGCCTCCCCGAAGTCCTCGAGGCCCGGCGTGCCGGGATTCGCAAGATTGGCTACGCGCGCATGCTCGATGCGGCCACCGGCGCTGCCGCTGATGTACAGGAACTGCTCGAACTGGTGGCGGCCGATGTCGGTGAGGATGCCGCCGTACTGCGACTTGTCGAAGAACCAAGCGGGCCGGCGATAGTTGCCCAGGTTGTGCGGCGCCATGATGAGCACCTGCACCACGCGCCCGATCGCACCGTGGCGCGCAAGCTCGGCCGCGTACCAGGAAGGACGGTTGTGCACGCGCTCTGCGTAGTAGACGAAGTAGCGCCTCCGCGTCGCGACCACGGCGGCACGAACGCGCTCGAGTTGTGCCAGGTCGGTGAAGGGAGACTTGTCGGTGAAGTAGTCCTTGCCGGCCGCCATCACCTGCAGGCCGATGTCGGCCCGCCGTGCGGGCACCGCCGCTGCGGCGACCAGGGAGATGGTCGCGTCAGCCAGCAGATCGTCGAATTGCGCGTAGGCAGGCACGGGACCAAAGCGCTTGCGGAATGCCTCCACGCGCTCGGGACGCGGATCGAACACGCCCGCAAGGGTGGCGCCGGCTTCGATGAGCGCCGCGGTCTGGTCATGCACGTGACCATGGTCGAGCCAGGCCGCTGCGAAGTGGAACTCGCCGGCTGCGACCGCGGGCTTCTGTCTTTCGGCGAGCGCAAACGGGAAGTCACCAGCTGGCAGCGCGCTGTCGGCGGCGAACGGGTGTGTACTCATGGCGATCTCCAGGGTCGAGGGCGTCGCGAACGAGGGGCATGCGCGGGAAGGAGAGCGCCGGCAGTGCGATGGCGCAGGGTGCCTATGACAGCGCACCCGCCGCCCGCAGCGCGACGATGCGTGCATCGTCATAGCCGGCAACCTCGCGCAGAGCGCGCTCGGTGTCCGCACCGATGCAAGGCGCCGGCATGCGCACGCCGTTCGGGCGTGCGCGCAGGCGCCAGGGGATGCCCACGTGCGGGCGAGCACCCACGATGGGATGGGGAAGGCGCTCGATCACGCCGCGCGCGTTCAGGTGCGGGTCGTCCATCACGTCGCGGCTGGACAGGCTCGGGAACGCCGGTACCTGCACTGCCTGCAGGCGGCGCGTGACGAGCCAGCGATCCTGGGCCGCCGTCCACGCGCCGAGCAGCGCATCCAGGGTGTCCTCGTTGGCCTTGCGCGCGGCCAGCGTCGCGAATCGCCCATCAGTGCACAGTGCGGGATCGACGGTCGCCGCCAGCCGCTGCCAGTCAGCGTCGTCACGGCAGGCGATCGTCACCCATGCCTCGTCGCCAAGGCATCGGTAGCAGCCATGGGGTGCCATCGCCAGGTCGCGATTGCCCTGGCGTTGCGGCTGCGTGCCATCCTGCACGTGCTGCATCCAGGCCTCGATGCCCAGCACGGCGCTCGCTTCCCAGAGGCTCACGTCGACGTGGTCACCGGTGCCGGTGTGATCGCGACGCAGCAGCGCCGCAACGACGCCCATTGCGGCGGTGATGCCTGCCGTGGGGTCGGGCATCGAAAGCCCGAGCTCTTCCGGGCCGCCACCCACATAGCCGGTGACCGAGCACAGGCCGGTCAATGCAGCAGCGGAAGGGCCATAGCCCATGTAGCTGCGCCAGGGACCCGTCTGGCCATAGCCGCTGATGCTTGCGAGCACGATGCGTGGGTTGATGCCCCGCAGTTCCTCGTAGCCGAGACCGAGCCGGTCGAGCACACCGGTGCCGAAGTTCTGCACCACCACGTCGCTGTTGGCGACGAAGTCACGCACTACCTGCCGGCCCGCTGCGGTAGCGAGCGCCACGCTGACGCTGCGCTTGCCCTGGTTCCACTGGTTGAACATGCCGGAGTTGTCCAGCGTGGGTTCGAGTTCATCGGGAACGATCGGCAGGCGGCGGTAGAGATCCGGCCGGGTAGCGGACTCGAGGCGGATGACATCGGCACCGAGGTGAGCAAGGTTCATTGCGCAGAACGGACCGGCCCAGGCCCAGCTGAGGTCGACCACGCGTATGCCGGCGAGCGGCAGTGCCGCAGTTGCGCCTGCGCTTCTGATAGTGCCTGGCGGTGCACGCGACGTGGGTGTTACCGGTGCTGCAGGCGTGGCCATGGGGATGACGTCGTGCACCGAGTCGACGTGGCGCAATGGCATGCCGAGAGCGGCACGACCGGCGTTGCCAAGCACCGGGCTGCGCATCAGTTCGACTTGCGTCGTACCGGCCGGCAAGCCCGCCGGCAAGCCCGCCGGCAAGCCGAAGAAGCCACGCGCACGCAGATGTTCCGCGGCCTGCAGGCGCGCGTAGTCCATCACCGGCGCAATGCAGATGCGATGCGCCTGGGCTGCGTGGTACAGCGGTAGCACTTCCCAGGGCGCGATGAACTCCTGCACGAGGGCGTGCAGCACGTCCTGGTTCGCCGCCCGGCTAGGGATGTCGGCGAAGATCTCGAGGCCCGCCCATTCCGGCTCGCCCATGAACGCGACGAGCCGCTCCCACTGATCCTGCTCGATGCAGACCAGGAACACGGGGCCGTCGCTGGCTTCGAAGATCCGCCACGGCAGCAGCGAACGCGGATGGTGACGATAGGGCACGAGATTGCGATAGCCGGCCATCGGCACCGCGGACTCGAGCACGGATGCCACGTAGGCCTGTTGCGAGAGGTCGATCACCTCGCCGCAGCCGGTGCGCCGCGCATCGCGCAGCATCGCGATTGCGGCGGTCACGCCCGAGGTGGCCGAGAGCATCGCGCACTGCTGGCCGAAGACCTTCAGGGGTGGCAGCGTGGCGTCCTGGTGCGTCGCTGGGCAGAGACTTGCCCAGCCGCCCCCGTGTGCGATCGTCAGTTCGGTAGCCTGGTAGTGTGCGCGTGGCCCGTCGAGGCCGAAGGGCGTGATGGAGAGCACCACGAGCGCGGGATGTGCGGCATGCAGCGTGGCGGCGTCGAGGCTGACGGCCGCTGCGGACTGCGCATCCAGGTCGAGCAGCACGACCTCGGCCCAGTCGAGCAAGGCGGCGAGCGCAGCGCGACTCTCGGGGCGCGCCACATCGAGCTGCAGCGCGCGCTTGCCCAGGTTCAGGGCCATGCCGAGGCCGTCTGCCGCCTGCAGAGGCGCGGCATCGACCACGAGCACGTCCGCGCCAGCATCCACCCACAGGCGACCGGCCCAGGCGACCGCCATGCCGCGGCCATCCTGGACCCTGCCGCCGAGCTGCAGCACGCGCGGTGCCATCACGCGCGGTGCCATCACGCGCGGTGCAATGAAGTCGGACTGTTCGGGCACGCGTGGTACTCCTCGCTGCGTTGTCGACCTGCTGGTCAGGCGAACTGCGGGCCGGTCGTCGGCGTCGTCAGCGCGCGGGTTGCCGGCCATGCAATGCGGCGGCCAGTACGCTTCAAGCGGTCAGCTGATTCGTGAATGGCCGCAGGTCCGGGTAGCCGGTGGTTGCCCAGGCACCATCGACGAACAGGTTGGTGCCCGAGATGTAGCCGGCATCGGCACTGGCAAGGAACAGTGCTGCGGCGGCCATGTCAGCAGGCGTACCCCAACGCTTCATCGGGATGCGATCCATGAAGGCATCCTCGACACCATCGATGGCGCGAAAGCCCCCGGTGAGCGGCGTGTCGGTGAGCCCGGGCGAGACCGTGTTCACGCGGATGCGCCGTGGCGCGAGCTCGAGTGCGGCATTGCGCGAGAGCATCTCCACGCCGGCCTTCGCGCAGCAGTAGGCAACGCCGCCGTACATCGGCACCTGGGAATTCAGCGATGCGATGTTGACGATGGCGCCGCCGCGATCCGCCGCGATCATCGCTCGCGCCTCGTGCTTCACGCTGAAAAACACGCCCTTCAGGCAGATGTCGATCACCGTGTCCCAGTCCTCCTCGCGCAGCTCGGTGATCGGACCGAAGCCGCCGAGGCCCGCGACATTGAAGCCGAGGTCGAGCCCGCCGAACCGGCTCGTGGCCAGCGCGACCATCGCCTCGACGGCGCGCTCGTCGCGTACGTCGGCGACAGTCGTGGCGATCGAGGTGCCGTGGCGCGCAGCCAGCTCGGCGAGCGCGGCCTCGTTGACGTCTGCCACGACCACGTGCGCACCCTCGCCAACCAGGCGCTCGACGATCGCAAGGCCGATGCCCGAGGCGCCGCCCGTGACCACGCCAACCTTGCCTTCGAATCGTGCGCTCACCATGGTCCCTGCACCTGTCGTGTGGTCTCTCCGGGGGAAGGATGATGGCACGCGCGGGTGGCTGCCGGACCCCATGCGATGCATGGCGGATGTGTACGCCAGCGGGTCGAGGGCGCCCCCCGTCACGCACTGTCGACGGGCCGCTTCTTGTCGCGCCGCAGGCTGCTGCCAGGGTCGCGCGGCAGGTGCCGCAGCAATCGGGCGAGCAAGGTGCGCGTGGCAGCTGGTTCGATGATGTCGTCGAACGCGTTCGCATCGCGCACCAGCGCGTAGCCGTCGGCGCGATCGAGCTCGACGGTCGGCCAGGCGACGGCAAGTGCGGGCACGCTGGCACCCGTCGAGTAGCCTGTCATCAGCGCGGGTGCAATGCCTCGACCCTTGCGCAACTGCACTGACAGCACGGGCACGCCACGCGTCTGGTGTGCCACCAGCGCCCGCGCGTGTCCGCGCGAGGTGCCCGGCGTCCATGTCACCGTGCCGTCGCGGGCGATCCAGCGCGAGCGCGTGCCGGCAGTGTCCACCAGCACGAGCAGCGGCAGTTCCCAGGCGTCGCACAGCTCGACATGGCGCGCGATCTTCTGTGCACCGAGCTCGTCGATGATGCCGTCATCGACAAGCGGATTGCTGGCGATTACGCCGACGGCGTGGCCGTCGATGCGTGCGAAACCGACCACGAGCGCGGGCGCGAACTGCGCGCGCATCTCGAGGAAGCTGGCGTCGTCGACGAGGGCGTCCAGGACCGTGCGCACATCGTAGGGTCCGCTGTCGGGCACGAGGTCTGCGATCTGCGCGGCCGTCGGGTGTGCACGCGCGGTGACGCCGGTGCCCGAGGAGGGCCATGCGGGATCCTGCACGTGCCAGAAGCGCAGGCAGCGCCTCGCGATTGCGATTGCGGCGGGTTCGTCGTCCACCAGCAGCTCGATGCCGCCGTTGGCGGCCTGCATCTCCGCACTCGACAGCTCCTGCGGCGTCAGCTTGCGCCCGAGTGCGGCCTCGACCATCGGTGGCCCGCCCATGCCGATCGCGGAGCCACGCGTTGCGATGACGATGTCGGAGAAGCCGGCAATGCTCGCATGGCCCGCGAAGGACGGGCCGGAGACGATGGCGATGGTGGGTACGTAGCCCGACAGTTCGGCCATGCCATCGAACACGGTGTAGGGGCCGATCGCTCCCGAGAGTTCGATGTGACGCTGGCCGGCGCGCGGATGCTGTGCGCGGCTGCCGCCGCCATCGACGAACAGAACCAGCGGCCAGCGCTGCTGCCGTGCAAGCGCGAACAGCCGGCCGAGACGCGCCGCGCCATAGCCGCCACCGCGATCCGTGTAGTCCGTGGAGGAGACGATCGCTGGCTGGCCGTCGATGCTGCAGAAGGCGTCCACACCACCGGTCTCTGCAACCCAGGTCACGGGCGCCGCGGCGACGTCGCTGGTGGCGTTGGCACGGGTGGAGTCGGTACTGCTGGCGTCGGCACCGTTGGCGTCCGCAACTGGCGCGTCTGAGGCAGCGCGCGTGTCTGCCGCCGCAATGGTTCCGTACGCCACAGCGCTGTCGTCGTCCATCAGCAGTGCGAGGCGTTCGCGCGCGCTCAGCCTGCCGCCCGCATGCAGCCTGCCGACGATGTCCGGCCGCGCCGTGTCGCTGCGCTCGCTGCGGACGGCGCGCAGGCCGTCGATGTGTCGCTGGTGCATGGCTGGTGTCGTTCTTGCTGTCTGGATGCGGTGGCTGATAGCAGTGTTCGGCTGTCTCGGCTCGCGGCTGTGCACCTGCTCAGCGTGGATCGATCGCGCGCCTGCGGCGGGCGGGGCGTGTGCGTGGAATCCGGGCGAGCATCGTCCCGATCACTGCGCGCGTGTCGAGCGGATCCACGATGTCGTCGAACTGGAAGCCGCGCCCGGCACGCAGCCCCGAGGTACTGTCGCGCATGCGATCGGCGTAGGCATTGCGGATTGCCAGTGCCTCGGCTGCCGTCGGCGCCGCGGCAATCTCCTTGCGCAGCACCAGGTAGGCGGCGCCCTCGAGCGACATGCCGCCGGACTCGACGGACGGCCACGCGAGCTTCAGCAGCGGCGCGTTGCGACTCACGCCCCAGCCCGACATGGCATAGGGCCCGAGGCCGTAGGCCTTGCGCACCTGCACCGAACACAGTGGCACATCGCGATGGTGCAGGGCGGCAAGTGGCCTTGCGTGGTGGCGCGCCATGCCGGCAGCCTCGGACTGCGGCCCGACCATGTAGCCCGGGTTGTCGACGAACGAGACCAGCGGGAAGCCGTAGGCATCGCAGAGTTCGATGAAGCGCGACAGCTTGTCGGCGGCGTCGGGATCGATCGACCCGGCGAGCGGCGACTTCGGCTGGTTGGCGAAGATCCCGACCGTGCGACCCTCGAGGCGAGCGAGTGCCGTCAGCATCGAGCGGCCATGCACGGGTGCGAGTTCGAGCACGCTGTCGGCATCAGCGAATGCCGCCACGAGCCTGCGCATGTCGTAGGGGCTGCGGCGGTTGTCGGGCACGATGTCCGCGATGCTCGCGTGGGTTGACGATTCGGGCCCATCCGCGCGATCGGGTGCATGAAAGCCGAGCAGGCGCCGGATGGCGATGATCGCGTCGGCATCCCCGGCTACCACGAGGTCGACGTCGCCGCGCTTGGCGTGCTCGTCCGCACTGCGGGTCTCGATCGCGCCATCCTCGCTTCGGCCACCGATGCGCGCCGCTGCGGTGGCAATCACCACATCGCACAGGAAGGCCGCACCGGCCTCGCCATCGAGCACCTGACCGACGAGGCAGGCGATGGTGGGCACCCAGCCATTCAGTTCCGCGAGCCCGTCGTAGAGGCCCCAGCGCCCAAGCGGCGCAACCATGATCGGGGGCGGTGGTCGCGGTTCGTCCGGCCGTGCGCCGTCGCCATCGAGGAACAGTACCAGTGGCCAGCGTTCGCGCTGGGCTACCTGCAGCAGTCGTCCGAGCTTGCGCTGGTTGCGTGCGCTCTGGGTGCCATCGAGTACCCGCCGGTCACTCGATGCGACGACGATCGGCATCCCGGCGACCTCGGCCGCGCCACACACGAGGCCGTCGGCCGCGTGCGGATCCCCGGGTGCGGATGTGCGACCTGCCAGCGCGCCGTACTCCACGAAGCTGCCTGCATCCACCAGAGCCCGCACGCGTGCGCGTGCATCGAGCATCGGAACCTCGAGCGCGGCCCGTTCCACGACAGTCGAGCCCTGCGGAGCGCGCGCGGCAAGTTGTGCGGCGCGAATCTCGGCTCGCAGTGATTCGTCCATCGTGGTCGGCCTGTTGCAGCGGGAGTCGGCGAGACGTCGCGTCACTGTAGGGCCGGCGAAGCACACAGTGAAGCCACTGCCGGGCAGCACACTGATTCCGGGCACAGGGATTCCGGGCGCAAGTATTGAAATCAGCGCCACGCACGTCATCTATGCGGAGCAGGCGACGGCATGCCGGCGCGGTGACGGCCACTACTGCCGGTGGTCCGGTGCGGGTGTGGCTTCGGAAATCGTCTCGCAAGCCAGTACCGCCCGCGTGTGCGCGGGGTTGATGGAACTCGTCCGGGGAGCGCAGTGATGTCGGTCGTGAGGTCGATGCCGGCACAACGCTCGCTGCGCTGCGCGGACTGCGGGCTCGCGAACGTCTGCCTTCCCGCGGCCCTGGGCGCGCAGGAACTTGCCGAGGTCGAGCCGTTGATCGAGCGGCCAGGACCCTGTGCGCGCGGTGCGAACGTCTATGTTGCCGGTGCACCGTTCAGCGCGCTGTACATCGTGCGCAGCGGTGCCGTGCGCAGCTACCTGACCCAGCACGACGGCGACGCGCGAATCGTCGGCTTCCAGTTGCCTGGCGAGTTCCTGGGCCTGGAAGGACCCAGCCATCCGGCGCGTGAAACCACCGCCGAGGCGCTGGAGACGACTTCCGTGTGCCGTATTCCCTACGCGCGCCTGCAGCCACTCGTGCCGCTGATGCCAAGGCTGCAGGTGCACCTGCTGCGCGCGATGAGCCAGGAAATCCTGGACGATCGGCACCTGCACCTGCTGCTGGGTCGTCGCACGGCCGAGGCCCGCGTCGCCTCGTTCCTGCTCTGGATGTCACGTCGCAACCAGCGGCGCCGGCTGTCGCCGGCACACCTGCACCTGCCGATGCCACGTGCGGACATCGCCAACTACCTAGGCCTCGTCATCGAGACGGCGAGCCGCGTGTTCACGCGGCTGCATCGAACGGGCGTGATCGAGCTGGATCGGCGCGACGTGCGTATCCTCGACCTGCCGGAGCTGCGGATGCGCGCTGGCGAGGGCGACGAAGTGCCTGCAGTCGCGGGCGCCTGATGCGAATTCTCCAACACTGCGCAGCAGCAGTCGCCGGCGCGTGCAGGCATTCGCAGCGGCGTCATTGCAGGCATGCGATCCGGCAATCCCCGCCGGCCATCCCGGGCTGGCCTCTTCCTGATGGAGTGCGACGATGACGAACTACCGACAAATGCTGGTGGCGATCGATCTCAGCGAGGAGACCGACCAGGTGCTCGCGCGTGCCCGAGACGAGGCCCAGCGCCATGGTGCGACGCTCTCGCTCGTGCATGTGATGAAGCCCTTCATCCACGTGTATGGCGGCTTCGGCGGCATCGGCCCCGGTGACTATGGCGGCCGTCTTGCGAGTCTCGAGGTCGAACTGCAGAACGACGCCCGCCAGCGCGTGGCGGCCATCGCGGCCGCGAACAGCATCCCGCCTGCCCGCACCCACGTGCTGCTCGGCAACCCGGCGGCCGAGATCCGTGCGCTGTGCGCCGGTGACAACGGTGCCGAAGGCAAGGCGGACCTGCTGGTGATCGGTACGCACGGGCGACATGGCCTCGGCCTGCTGCTTGGCTCCACGGCCAACGCGGTGCTGCATGGCATCGACATCGACGTGCTGGTGGTGCGCATCCGCTTCGACTGACGATGCGATTCTGGCGCGCCCCGATCAGGGTGCCGTCAGCGCGTCGTGCACGAGCTTGCTGCCGATGAGCAGGAGCGAGCCGTGCACGATGCGGTAGAACCAGCGGTCATCGATGCGTGTGTGCAGCCAGCGCCCGAGGGCGATGCCCACCGGTGCAAGCGGTGCCAGCAGTGCCGAAGTCGCGAGGTTGCTGGGGTCGAACTGCCCGAGCCAGACGAAGGGCGGCAGCTTCAGCCAGTTGACGACGAAGAAGAACGCGACCGAGGTCGCCTGGAAGCTGGTCTTCGAGAGTTGAAGCGGCAGCAGGTACACCTGCAGCGGCGGCCCACCGGCATGCACGCTGAAGCTCGTGAAGCCAGAGGCGCTACCCCAGAAGAGCGCACGCCGCCAGTTCGCGGGCTGGGCCGACGTCGCGGACGTGGCTGACGCGGGCGACGCGCGCGCAAAGTGCAGGAGGCCGAAGCCGATGGCAAGCAGCCCGACCATCAGTCGCAGCATGTCCGGCGACAGCAGCCGGAACGTGGCGAAGCCGAGCAGCGTGCCGATGACGGCACCGGGCAGCAGCAGCTTCAGGTTCGCAAGGTCCCACTGCCGCCAGTAGGCGCGCAACGCGAACAGGTCCATCAGCATCAGAATCGGCAGCATGATGGCGGCCGCGCGCACCGGGTCGACCACGAGTGCCATGAGCGGCACGCCGACGATGCCGATGCCGCCACCGAATCCGCCCTTGGCGATGCCGACGATGAGCACCGCGAGGCAGGCGACGACAAGGAACTGCAGGTCCAGCATGACTGACCGGCTGGCGGGCGAGGGCGCGACCATCGCCCAATGCGGGGTTGCGGGCAACCGGCGCCTCAGAGCCTGTGAAAACATCGGGCGCCGTCGCGAGCCGTCCGATCAGCCGGCGAGACACGGCGTCTGTGGCGGAATCCAGGGAGCTTGCCGAGGCAAGTGACCGCAGATTTCGCCACAGACAACGCAGTCGCAGCCGTTGATCGGGCGGCGCAGCAGGCGAACGATGTTTTCACAGGCTCTCAGCTGCCATCACGCGCGCATGATGTTTTGCATCTGCACGCTGCATTGCGCTGGCGAAGCCGGACGAACCTGACGTTACACTGCCGCCGCCTCGTCATCCGGCGAACGGCCGCGTCAACTTCCCGGCTGCGAGTGCTGCACTTGCTCTACTGGCTCGGTACCCACCTCGAACCCTTCTTCGGGCCCTTTCGCCTGCTGACCTCGCACCTGTTCCTGGGCGGGCTCAGCGTGGTGTTGTCCTGGCTCGGCACCTTCGTGCTGCTGCCACGCCTGATGGACCGCGTGGGCCGCGACCGCGGTCGCGAGTTCGCCGTCCAGGCCGAGGCATCCAGGGGCAAGCCCACGGGCACCGGCGTGATCTTCATCAGCGTGTTCGTGATCGTGCAGCTGTTGTGCCTGCCATTCACCTGGCAGTCCACCGCGATCCTGCTGCTCACTCTCGGCGCGATGATCTTCGGCTACCTCGACGACAAGGCGATGATTCCCTGGGGCGAGTACAAGAAGGGCCTGCTCGATCTCGTGCTCGCCATCGCCGCCTGCCTCGTGCTGAGCGGCTTCCAGGACGTGTCCATCTGGCTGCCCTTCTACAAGGCCCAGGTCGTCGTGCCGCTGTGGCTGTACGTCGCCGGCGGTTCGGTGCTGATCTGGGTGGCGATCAACGCCACGAACTGCACGGACGGGGTGGATGGCCTGTCGGGCACGCTCACGGCCATTGCCTTCACGGCGCTCGGCACGCTGATGTACTTCATCCTCGGGCACAAGGAGATCGCGGACTACCTGCTGCTGCCTCATGTGCGCGACGGTGCCGTGTGGGGAATGATCGCGTTCGCGCTGGTGGGCACGCTCATGGCCTACCTCTGGTACAACGCCCACCCGAGCATCCTGCTGATGGGCGATGCCGGCTCGCGCGCACTGGGCTTCCTGCTCGGGGTGTTCGTGATCAAGACCGGCAACCCCTTCATGATCCTGGTGGTGTCCGGGGTGTTGCTGGTGAATGGCGGTACGGGCCTGGTGAAGGTCGCACTGCTGCGCTTTGCGAAGATCCGCATCCTGCACAGCATCCGCTTCCCGCTGCACGATCACGTGCGGCACACGGGCAACTGGTCGAACCCGCAGGTGCTGGTGCGCTTCACCGTGCTGCAGGTGATGCTGGCGATGGTGCTGCTGCTGCTGCTGATCAAGATCCGCTGAGGCGGATCGCGCCGGGAGACGAACGCCGATGGCTGCCTATCCAATCGACCAGCTGGTGATCGGCGGCTACGTGGCCCCGGGCTACGAGGACGTTCGCGAGGTGTTCCTGCGCAACTTCGTGGACGGCATCGAGGTCGGCGCGTCCTTCGCGGCAGTGCGTGACGGCAAGGTCCTGGTGGACCTGTGGGGCGGCTTCCGCGAGCGTGCCTGCAGCAGCCGCTGGCACGGCGACACCCTGGTGAACCTGTACTCGACGACCAAGGGCATCGCCTCGATTGCGGTGGCGGTGGCGGTCGACCAGGGCAAGCTCGACTACGACGCGCCCATCGCCGACTACTGGCCCGAGTTCGCGGCCCACGGCAAGGGTGCGCTCACCGTCGGCGCCGTGCTCGCACACAAGGCTGGCCTGTGCGGGCCGCGCGAGCGCATGCAGGCTGTGGATCTCTACGACTTCGATCGGGTCGCAGCGATGCTGGCCGCCATGGAACCCTGGTGGACGCCCGGCACGGCCGGCGGCTATCACGCGATCACCTGGGGCTTCCTGCCCGGCGAGCTCGTGCGGCGTACCTGCGGCGTCACCCTGGGCCAGCTGTTCAACGAGGCCGTGGCCGCGAAGGCCGATGCGGCGGACGACATCTACATCGGCATGCCTGCCGACCAGACGCATCGCGTGGCCGAGATGATCGGGCCCAACCACGCGCGCATCCAGCCCGCACCGGGCCCGGCGCCCGTGATGCCGAGACTCTTTCCCGTGGCGCTGCAGAATCCGGTGGTGCGCCCCTACCAGGACGTCAGCACCGACGCCTGGCGCACGGCCGAGATCGCTGCCGCCAACGGGCAGGGCAATGCCCGGGGGCTTGCAAAGGTGTATGGGGCGCTCGCCCGTGCTGGTGGCGGCATCGTCTCGCCCGCCACGCTCGCACGTGCCACGCGTCTCGAGATCGACGGCGAGCCGGACCTCGTGCTCGGCTATCGCGTGCAACGCTCGCGCGGCTTCATGCACAACTTCGCCGAGCCGGGCATGCCACGCGGCTGGGGGCCGAATCCCGAGGCCTTTGGTCACAACGGTGCCGGTGGCTCGATCGGCTTCTGCGACCCGGCGGCGCGCCTGGGCTGTGGCTACGCCATGAACCAGATGCAGCCCGGCGTTGAGTCGCTCACCCGCGGCGGTCAGCTGGTGAACGCGCTCTACGACTGCCTCGAGCGGCACTGAGCACGGCGACGCCACCACGCGGCAGCGTTAGCCGCGTGGCCCTTCCTCCTCGGCGACGGACAGGGGCGCCTTCGGTCCCAGATGCCCCATGTCCACGGCGAGGCGGTTGAAGCCGCGCCAGGACGTCGCCATCAGCGCCGCGGAGACCAGGAACAGCCAGATGTCTATGCCGCCGAAAGCTGGCCAGAAGGGCCCGGCTGGCCAACCGTGATACAGCGCCGTGCCGATGAAGGGCGCAGTAGCGCCACGCACACCGGTCAGCGTGACGTGCACGCTCATGTACGCACCTACCTGCTCCTTCGGTGCGAAATCGTTGTGCCCGAGCTCCCAGGCGAGGCTTCCGCCGCCGTTCGAGATGCCGTTGATCACCCGACCGAGGCCGATGATCCACAGCGAGCCGGTGGCGGCACCGAGAAAGATCACGCTCGGTTCGAGCACCCACAGGATCGACTGCCGCGCGCGGAAGCGCGTGACGTGCACCCGGTCGAGATAGCGGGCCCAGAACGGCATGGAAGCCAGCGACAACGCCAGCGGCACGATGTTCAGCAGCAGGAAGCTCACGAGGAAGCTCGCCTGCATCTCGCGCGAGATGTACAGGATCAGCGCCGGGATCGTCATCATCGCTGCCGCCCCCGAGGTGAACTGGTACAGCTGGTAGCGGCGGTAGAGCGCGTTGCCGCGCAGGATGGCGAAGAAGCCGATGGGCTGTGCCGCCTCGCCACCGCGGCGATTCGTGCGCTCCACCACGAGGTGACGCGCCTCGCGCGGGATCACCACGCGCGAGAAGGCGAAGGCACCGCAAGCGCCGACGAGCACGCCGGCGAGGTAGACCCAGCGGAAGTTGTCGGGGTCTGCATCGAGCGCACGCCCGGCCGCAAGCGAAGCGACGATCGAGAACAGCGACGAGATCATCTGCAGCCGCGCGGTCGTGCGTGCGCGCAGCTCGCGGCCATAGTTCAGGCTCCACACGACGCTGCGCACAGTCGTCACGCCGGACATCAGCAGCCGTGCACACACCATCGCGGCGGCAAGCAGCAGCGCGCCCGTGGGGCCGCCCGGCAGCAGCGCCACCGCGCCGATGCACGCAAGCACGCCGCACTGCAGCGCGACCACGACCGGCACCTTCGGACGCGCGAGGGCCACGCGGCTCCACACGAAGCTCATGAGGTTGCCGAACATCGGCGCGGCGGTGATCAGCGCCAGCAGCCACGGCGGCACGTGGTACAGCTTGTCGGCGATCACGCCGATGATCCCGCCTTCCATCAGCGCAAAGGCTGGCGGCAGGGCGAGCTGGGCCATCTGTTCGCGGCGAAAGCTGCGGCGAACGGGCTCGGGCAGGGGAGGCAGCGCGAACAGGCGGCCGAGAAATCCCTGTGCCATCTAGCTGCCGGCGGGCCGGTTGCCGGCTGCCAGCCGCGCGGCGTCGCCGACGAAGCGCGCATCGCCATGGCCCTTGTCGATGCGCCGCAGGTCCGGGAACTGCCAGTTCAGCCACAGCACGCTTGTGAGCAGCAGCACGGCGGCGATCAGCAGCGCCGGCCCGATGCCGGTGAACTCCGCGAGGGTGCTGATCGGGATGATGCCCAGCGGCATGAGGCCGTGAGTCATCATCATGATGCTCATCACCCGGCCGCGCACGCTCTGCTCGATCGACAGCTGCACGGTGGTGCCGCTGAGGTTGCCGAACATCGAGCTGCACAGCCCGATGAGGGCGCAGAAGAAGAGTGCGGCGGGCAGCCAGCTCGACACCGCGAACAACCCGAGCGCGACCGCCCATGCAACGGCGGTGATCAGCATCGTGCGACCCTTGCGGCCAATGTCGCCGAGGCGCGCGAGCAGCAGCGAGGCGCACAGTGCGCCTGCGCCCATCGCCGTCATGAGGTAGCTGAGCTCGCGCGGCCCGCCGAGCACGACGTCGTGGTTGAAGGCCGGCATCAGCGAACTCGCCGTGAAGCCGAACATCATCGGCACGAAGCCGAGGATCAGCAGGCCCAGGATGAGCTTCTCGTCGCGCACGTAACGCAGGCCCTCGAGTGCGTCCTGCAACGGCGCCGTCTTGCGCCCGTGGCTCGGGGCGCCGCGGAAGTGCACGGCTGTCGTCGACAGCACGGAGGTGAGGTACAAGCCACAGATGACGAAGTAGATCACCGACACGCCGAACCACTTGGCATCGCCCGTTAGGTGCTCGGCGGCGAAGAAGGCGATGATCTGGCCGGCGAAGATCGGCCCGAAGATGCGGCTGAGGTTGAACACCATGCTCTGCAGCGCCATGGCGTTGGCGAGCGAGCCCTGGCCTACGATCTCCGGGATGACGGCTGACCGCGCAGGCATGGAGAACGACAGCACGGTGCCGTTGAACACGCCGAAGGCAATGAAATGCCAGACGGCGACGTTGCCGGTGTAGATGATCAGCGCCATGGCCAGCGTTGCCGCGGCATTGAGCGACTGGGCAACCACCATCACGGTCTTCTTCTCGACCCGGTCCGCCACCACGCCGCCGACCAGCGAGAACAGGAACTGCGGCAGCATGAACGACAGCATCACCCAGGACAGCCACATCGCCGACTGCGTCATGTCGTAGACGATCCAGCCCCGGGCCATCATCTGCATCTGCATGGCGAAGTTGGCGGCGAGGTTGCTCACCCAGAGGAAGCGGAAGTCGCGGAAGCGCAGCGCCTCGAACATCGAAGGCGAGTGGGCCGGCAGCAGGGTGCCCGCGGGCAGGTTCTCGGCATTGCCCGCAGACCGCATGGGCGGGGCGGGCGATGGCTCGCGGCCGTCGTCCGCCGGGCCGGCGCCCGCAGTCACGCCATCCGACGTGGCAACGCCTGGATCGGGGCTGCCGTCGGACGTCGCGATGTCTGGCCGACGCGGAACGTCCATGGGGTCGAAGCGGCGAGAAGAGCCCGGGATTCTAGACGACGGATCCCCTTCTCATGCCCTTTCTTGCGCAGATCACGCGCCGCGAACGAGCAACGCGCGCCCGATTCGAGCCCCCATGGCCGGCGCACCGGGAATCCCGAGGCGCGGCGACCGGGCAGCAGACGCCCTGAGTGCGGATCACCGCGTATGATCCGGCGCCTCGTGAGCCCACAGGAATCCGCATCATGACGAGCTCCCTCCCCCGTGGCCGTCCACGCCTGCACACCCTGCTGGCGGGGTTGCTGATTGCATCGCCCCTGTTCTCCGCCCCCGTGTTCGGCGACGCGGTTGCCGCTGCTGCCGCGCCGTCTGCAGCGGCAGCGACGGACGCAGCGCCGGCGGCAGTCCATGGCCTCGACGCCGTACTCGCGCACGCCCGCCGCAGCGCAGCCAACCGAGCCCGCGACGCGGCACGCCATCCCGCGGAGACCCTGGCCTTCTTCGGCCTGCGTGCCGATGCCTCGGTGGTCGAGGTCTATCCTGGCGGCGGCTGGTACAGCGAGATCCTCGCCCCCTACCTGAAGGCATCCGGCCGCTACTACGCGGCAATGCCCTATGTCGCCCCCGGTGCGACGGGCTACTTCGCCAACGCGGGCAAGGCCTATCGCGACCGGCTCGCGGCTGATGCCGAGGCGTTCTCGGCAGTGGAGATCACGGCGCTGTCGCCGCCGGAACACACGGCCCTGGCGCCTGCCGGCAGCGCCGATCTCGTGCTGACCTTCCGCAATGTGCACAACTTGATGGGCGCGAAGAACGCCGAGGGAATGTTCGCGGCCTTCTTCACGGCCCTGAAGCCAGGCGGCGTGCTTGGCGTCGTCGAGCACCGCGCGAATCCCGGCACCTCGATCGAAAAGATGATCGAGAGCGGCTACGTCACCGAGCAGCAGGTGATCGACTACGCCACGGCGGCGGGCTTCGTGCTCGAGGCGCGCAGCGAGGTGAACGCCAACGCGACGGATGACAAGGACCATCCGAAAGGCGTGTGGACGCTGCCGCCGGTGCTGCGCCTTGGCGACGTCGA